>LUMS01000130.1_pt1 | contig 17941 bp, 18 predicted proteins | sample 729711 | NCBI WGS metagenome assembly LUMS01 (sample SAMN03860298, study PRJNA289734) | marine metagenome | biome: seawater column; feature: ocean; material: water; isolation source: Red Sea water column Station 192 - depth 25m | place: Saudi Arabia: Red Sea | collected 2011-10-15 | depth 25 m | reverse complement strand
AGATTATCTTGTTCCAATGAGTTTTTGGATTGCAAAAAAAACAAATATAAAGAAACCTTATATTGTTGGTTTAACAGGAGGACAAGGAACTGGAAAAACTACTATAAGCTCTATCTTAATGATAATTTTAAAGAAATATTTTAAGTTAAAAGTTTTCAAAATATCAATTGATGATATTTACAAAACAAAGAATGATAGAATAAAGTTATCAAAGAAAGTTCATCCATTATTATTGACAAGAGGTGTACCCGGGACCCATGACATAAGTTATATGTCTAGCTTTATTAAAAAAGCAAACTCTAGAAAATTTAAATCAATTATATTACCCAAGTTCGATAAGGCAATTGATGACAGATTTACAAAAAAAAATTGGTACAAAGTAAATAGCAGACCAGATGTAATTATTTTCGAAGGTTGGTGTGTTGGAGCAAGACCTGAAAACTTAAAAACATTAAAAAAAAGTGTAAATATTATGGAAAAAAATGATGATAATAAATTAATCTGGAGAAAGCACGTTAATGACCAGCTAAAAAAAGGATACAAGAAACTTTATAGTAAGCTTGATTGTTTATTATTTTTAAGGGCAGAAAATTTTAGTTTATTACAAAAGTGGAGAGTTATTCAGGAAAAAAAACTTAAATTAAAAAATAAGAATAAAAAAACAAAACAAAAAATCATGACAAAAAAAGAAGTTTTAAACTTTATGCAAACTTACCAGAGAATTACACAGAATATGTTTAAATATGCGCCAAAATACGCATCTATAGTCATTAAATTAAATTCTAATCATCAAATTAATTCTGTAAAGTACAACTAATGAAAAAAATAATAATAATAATTTTTAGTTTTTTTTGGTTAACAGCTCAATCGCTAGCTGTCACATTATATGAAGCATTAAACGAAACTTATAACAATAATAAACAATTAAATGCTGAGAGAGAAAATATAAAAGCATCAGAAGAAGATCTGAATATTTCTAAAGCCGATTATATGCCTTCATTGAGTTTAAGTGGGTCAAAGAGCCTTGAGGAAACAAATAAACTAACAAATCAAAGTGGAGGCGACGCAACAATTAGCGATTCTGATCCATTCACCACATCCATAAAATTAGAGCAAACTTTATTGGATTTTGGAAGAGACCTTAACTATGAAAAGAATTTAATAGGTTTAGAACTTTCAAAAGCAAAATTATTTAAAAAAGAACAGGATGTTCTTTACAGTGCCATAGAAGCTTTTACATCTGTAATTTTATCAAGAGAAAAAGTTGCGATTAATAGACAAAATTTAAATTTACTTATTAAACAACTTGAAAATGATAAAGTTAGATTAGATAGAGGACAAATAAAAACTGCAGATTTATCACAAACTGAATCCTCACTTGCTGGAGCAAGCGCTCAACTAACTCAAGCAAGAAGCGAATTAATGATTAATAAATTAAATTACGAAAATATTATTGGTAAACTTTTAAATACCAATGAATTAAAAAAGACAAACAGAGCAATTGTTGGAGTTCCAAGTGAACTTAGTACAGCAATCAATTTAGCAAGAGAGAACAACCCAGATATAATGATTGCTAAAATAGAATTAAATCAGTCCGAAATGGATATTGCAATTGCTGAAAGTGACTTAAAACCTAGCGCATCTTTATCTTTAGAAAGATCATATGCTGAGGATTTTAGTTCAACTTATGACCAAAGAGAAAAGGATACACTTAAAGCAACAATTAGCTGGCCATTTTATTCAGGTGGAAGTAAACGTGCAAAAATAAACAAGAATACAAATCTAAAAACTAGAAAAATTTTATTATTTGAGGATGCAGTAAAAACAACTGAAAAAAATGTTGGAAGTGCTTGGTCAAATCTTGAAGCATCTAAAAGTTTTTTAAATTCTGTAAGATCTCAAGTTAGAGCAGCAAAAATTGCTAACGAAGGAATAGCTGCAGAGTATGAAAGAGGTTCAAGAACAACGCTAGATGTTATTCAATCAAACTCTTTGTTGTTGGCTGCAAAAATTTCTCTAGCAGAATCTGAGCGAAATAATCTTATCGCCCAATATAATGTTCTAAAAGCTATTGGTTTATTGAATAGCGAATACCTAAAACTTAAGTAATTTAACGATTTTAAGCTATTTTGAGAAATATATTGCCAATGAGAACAAAATGTGTACATTTAAATCCATGATTCGAGTGTTAAAAAAAGCAAAAAAAGAGGCAAAAAATGACTAAAAATAACCTAAAAGTGGTGAAAACCGCAAAAGATAAAGAATTGGAAAACAAAGAGAAAAATAAAGCATTAGACGCAGCAATCAGCCAAATTACAGATAGCTTCGGAAAAGGCTCAGTAATGAAGCTTGGTGAGCAAAAAGCTATGGATGTTGAGTCTATCTCAACTGGATCTTTAAGCTTAGATCTTGCTTTAGGAATTGGTGGATTACCAAAAGGAAGAATTATTGAAATTTACGGACCAGAGTCTTCAGGAAAAACTACTTTAGCATTACAAGTAGTTGCAGAAGCACAGAAGGCAGGTGGAATTTGTGGTTTCGTTGATGCAGAACACGCTTTAGATCCAGTGTATGCAAAGAAATTAGGTGTAAATACTGAAGAGTTACTAATTTCTCAACCAGACACAGGTGAACAAGCTTTAGAAATTACTGATACATTAATTAAATCTGGCTCAATGTCAGTTCTTGTTGTGGACTCTGTAGCTGCATTAACGCCAAGAGCTGAAATTGAAGGCGATATGGGTGATACTCATGTTGGTTTGCAAGCTAGATTGATGTCTCAAGCATTGAGAAAATTAACAGGCTCAATTTCACGAACTAATACAATAAATTCTACTCATCAGTTAGAATGGACATTAGAAGAATTGGAGCAATCAAAGATAAAGATAATATCGTTGGTAACACAACAAGAGTTAAAGTTGTGAAAAATAAAGTTGCTCCACCATTTAAAGTTGTTGAGTTTGACTTAATGTATGGAAAAGGAATTAGTAAAGTAGGGGAACTAATAGACCTAGGTGCCAAAGCAGATATTGTAGAGAAATCTGGAGCTTGGTACGCTTACAAAGGTGAAAAAATTGGTCAAGGTAGAGAGAATGCGAAACTTTACCTTGAACAAAATCCTAAAGCCGCTGCTGAAATTGAAATGGCAATCAGAGAAAAAGCTGGTGTGATCTCAAAGAAAATTGAGGGAAATCCACTAAGCGAGGAAAAAGTAGAGGCTCAAAAAAAAGAAGAAGAAATTCCTACTAAAAAAAATTAGCAGATAACTTTTAGTTATTAAAAAGGCGCTCGAAAGGGCGCCTTTTTTCCCTTCAGAGGTGTAGACATCAATAGAAAAAGCTGTATTTTAACAAAATATGGCAAAAACATTAAACGAGATCAGATCAACTTTTTTAGATTATTTTGAAAAAAATGATCACAAGATAGTTGAGTCTAGCAATTTGGTTCCAAATAATGATCCAACATTAATGTTTGCAAATTCAGGAATGGTCCAGTTTAAAAATGTTTTTACTGGATTAGAAAAAAGGGATTATCAAAGAGCTACTACTTCTCAAAAATGTGTAAGAGCAGGAGGTAAACATAACGATCTTGAAAATGTTGGCTACACTCCAAGACACCATACATTTTTTGAAATGCTTGGAAATTTTTCTTTCGGAGATTACTTCAAGGAAAGGGGAATTGAACTTGCTTGGAATTTAATTACTAAAGATTTTGGATTAAATAAAGATAGATTATATGTAACAGTATTTCATGAAGACGATGAAGCCTTCAATTTTTGGAAGAAAATAGCGGGTTTTAGCGACGATAGAATTATTAGGATAGCAACTTCTGATAATTTTTGGTCAATGGGCGAAACGGGCCCTTGCGGACCTTGTTCAGAGATATTTTATGATCATGGAGATCATTTAAAAGGTGGTTTACCCGGAACCAAAGATGAGGATGGCGATAGATATATTGAGATATGGAATTTAGTCTTCATGCAATTTGAGCAAGTTTCAAAAGATAAAAGAATTAATCTTCCAAAACCTTCTGTAGATACTGGAATGGGTTTAGAAAGAATTGCAGCATTACTTCAGGGCACACATGATAATTACGAAACAGATCATTTTAAAAAATTAATTAGTTCGATTTCTGAATTTACAAAAGTAAAACAAGATGAAAATAATTTATCAAGCTTTAGAGTAATTGCAGATCACTTAAGAGCTAGCTCATTTCTTCTTGCAGAAGGAGTATTACCTTCAAATGAAGGTAGAGGTTATGTTCTTAGAAGAATAATGAGAAGAGGAATGAGACATTCTCATTTGCTAGGTTCTAAAGAACCAGTCTTCAATAAAATCTTTGATACATTGAAAGATGAAATGAAAGGAAATTATCCTGAATTAGAAAGATCAGAAACTTTAATTAAAGAAACATTAAAAATGGAAGAAGAAAAATTTTTAGTATTACTTGATAGGGGAATTAAAATTTTGAATGATGAAATTTCAAAAATAAAAAAAGTTTTACCAGGTGAAGTAGCGTTTAAATTATATGATACTTACGGTTTCCCGTTAGACTTAACAGAAGATATTTTAAAAAATAAATCTTTGACCGTTGATCAAAATAAATTTGATGAATTAATGAAAAAGAGCAAAGAACTTGCAAAACAAAACTGGAAAGGTTCTGGAGATGCCTCTGAAGAAGAAATCTGGTTTGGTATAAAAGATAAAATAGGACCTACAGAGTTTCTTGGGTATGAGTTTAACCAATCAGAAGGAGTGGTGTTATCGATAATTAAAAATAATAAAGAAGCACAAAATATTTCAAATGGTGAGGAAGGGATAATTATTACTAATCAAACCCCTTTTTATGGAGAGTCTGGTGGACAAGTTGGAGATCAAGGAACAATAGTATCTGGTAATTCAGTATTTGAGGTTACAGATACTCAAAAAAAACTTGGAGATCTGTTTATACATCATGGAATTCTAAAATCTGGTGAGATTAAGATTAAAGACGTTGTAGAAATGAAAATAGATATTGAAAGACGTAACAATCTTAAGGCTTATCATTCTGCAACTCATTTATTACACGAGTCTTTGAGAAGAACATTGGGAAAACACGTTATGCAAAAAGGATCTTTAGTTGCGCCTGATAGACTAAGATTTGATTTTAGTCATATGAAACCAATTACTGAGGATGAATTAACAATTATCGATAAATTAGTTAATGATTATGTACAAAACAAAACTGATGTAACTACAAGAATTATGACACCAAAAGCTGCCATTGAAAAAGGTGCTTTAGCTTTTTTTGGAGAAAAATATGGAGAAGAAGTGAGAGTAGTTTCTATGGGAGCGGAAAATAACTCTTATTTTTCAACAGAATTATGTGGTGGAACACATGTAAAAAATACAGGTGATATTGGAAAATTTAAAACTGTTAGCCAATCCTCAATAGCTGCTGGAGTTAGAAGGGTTGAAGCTTTAAGGGACAAACAACTCGAAATATTCTTAAAAAATAAGGAAAAAATGTCAAACCTTTCTGCACAAAAGGATGAAGACAGTATTAAAGAGGTGTCTGCTCAAATTATTAAATTAGGTGGAAAACCAAATCTAGAAAATAAAGATACGAAAGGATTAATTAAAGACCTTAATAAACAATTAGAACAATTAAATGTTCAATCAGTTTTAGCTGATAAAACAAAAAACATAATTAAAGATGAAAATATAAATGGCACTCAAGTTAGATTACAAAAAATTCAAGATTTATCTCCAAAAGACCTAAGAAAACTTGTTGATGCAGGTAAAAAAGAATTGGGTGAAGGAATAGTAGTAGTATTTGCAAATAAGGATGAGAAAGTTGGTCTTGCTGTAGGTGTAACAGAAAATTTAACAAATAAATACGATGCAGTTAAATTTGCAAAACTAGGATCTGAAATTATTGGTGGAAAGGGTGGTGGAGGTCGTAAGGACTTTGCACAGGCTGGAGGCCAGGACTCAAATAAAATCGACGAAGCTTTAGAAAAACTAAAAACCTTAATTTAACTTTTGTTTTAAACTTCCATCAATTACATCTAAAAACTGGTTAGTTGTTAAATATTTTGTAGAAGGACCAATAAGTATTGCCAAATCTTTGGTCATTGATCCTGACTCAACTGAATCAACACATACCTCTTCAAGTGTTTTGGCAAATTTAATTAATTCATCATTGCTATCTAACTTTCCTCTGTGCGCCAAACCTCTTGTCCACGCAAATATAGATGCAATTGGATTGGTTGATGTTTCTTTACCTTGCTGATGCATTCTAAAATGTCGAGTTACAGTTCCATGAGCCGCTTCTGCTTCCATTGTTCTGCCATCAGGTGCTAATAGAACACTTGTCATTAAACCTAAAGAACCATAACCTTGAGCAACCGTGTCTGACTGAACATCACCATCATAATTTTTACAAGCCCAGATATATTTACCATGCCACTTCATTGCACAAGCAACCATATCATCGATTAACCTATGTTCATAAGTTATGTTATTTTTTTCAAATTCTGATTTAAAATCTTTTTCAAAAACATTTTGAAATATATCTTTAAATCTACCATCATATTTTTTTAGTATGGTATTCTTAGTTGATAAATATACAGGCCATTTTTTAATTAGACCGTAATTGAAACATGACCTTGCAAAGTCCTCAATTGATTTATCTAAATTATACATTGAAAGAGCAATACCAGGTCCCGGGAAGTCAAATACTTCATATTTTTTTTCATCACTTCCATCTTCCGATGTCCACTTAACTTCTAATTTACCTTTTCCTGGAACTAAAAAATCTGTAGCTCTATATTGATCACCGAAAGCATGCCTTCCGATAATTAATGGATCCGTCCAAGATGGGACAAGTTTAGGAATATTTTTACAAATTATTGGTTCTCTAAATACTGTTCCTCCAATAATATTTCTTATTGTTCCATTCGGAGATCTCCACATTTTCTTTAATTTAAATTCTTCAACTCTGGCCTCGTCAGGAGTAATAGTTGCGCATTTGATGCCTACTCCATTTTTCTTGATTGCATTAGCACAGTCGATAGTAATTTTGTCATCTGTATCATCCCTGCTTTTCATTCCTAGATCGTAATATTCAATGCCTAAATCTAAATAAGGTAGAATTAATTTGTTTTTGATGAATTCCCAAATTACTCTTGTCATTTCATCGCCGTCTAGCTCGACAATGGGATTTTTTACCTTAATTTTGCTCATTTTTTGATGTATCTTAATAATTGAATTTATACTTTTTATATACATATTAATCCAGAATTATCAATTGAACGATTATGATAGACAAAATTTTTCCAAAGATTCATAACGAAGGCTATAAATTTATAGTAATTTTCGTAGTAGCAACGATCATTCTATATTTCATTCATGGTTTTTTAGGTTTCATAGGTTTGGTCTTAAGTATTTGGTGTTATTATTTTTTTAGAGATCCAGAGAGAATTCCAATAAATGATGAGAACTATTTAACAAGTCCTGCTGACGGATTGGTTTTACAAGTTTTAGATACAAACGGACCAAAAGAATTGGGACTTGAAAATAAAAAATTTAAGAAAGTAAGTATATTTATGAATGTATTTGACTGTCATGTGAATAGATCTCCATGTTCAGGAAAAATTGAAGAAATTTTATATAAACCAGGAAAATTTATTAATGCTTCTCTTGATAAAGCTAGCGAGGATAATGAAAGAAATTATTATAAAATTAAAAATTCTCATGGAGAAGACATAATTGTAGTCCAAATAGCAGGACTGGTTGCACGGAGAATAGTAACAGATACCTCAGTTGAAGAAAATGTCGATCAAGGATCTAGAATAGGGATGATTAGATTCGGAAGTAGAGCAGATTTATATTTTGAAAACTATGAACCATTAGTAAAAGTTAATCAAAGAGCAGTTGCTGGAGAAACATTGATAGCTAAAAGATAAATGGAAAATCCAAAAAAGAATATAAGATTAGTATCAAATAAAAATTCAAGAGTTATTTTGCCGAATATTATGACACTTGTTGGAGTATGTATTGGCTTAACTTCAATTAAGTTTGCATTTGATGGAAGATTTGAATTATCAGTTATTGCAGTTTTAATTGCTGCAATCATTGATGGTTTAGATGGAAGAATTGCAAGATTAATTAAAGCCACATCAAAAGTTGGAAAAGAATTAGACTCATTAACGGATGTAATTAGTTTTGGAGTTGCGCCAGCATTCATAATGTATTTCTGGGCGCTAGATAATATCGGCAGATTTGGTTGGTTAATATCTTTAATATATGTGGTTTGTGTTGCTTTGAGACTTGCAAGATTTAATGTTTCAACAGGAGGGGAACCTTCATGGAGGGATAATTTTTTTGAGGGTATTCCATCACCAGCAGGTGGAGTATTGGTATTAATGCCATTAATTTATAGTTTTAGCGAAGTTCAGTTTGTAACTATTAATAAAAATATTATTGTTCCATCTTTATTCATTGTTATTTCTGTACTTTTGATAAGTAAAATTCCCACATATTCTTTTAAAAGAATTGTTGTCCCAAGAAGTACTTCAATATTTCTTTTATTTGGAATAATTTTATATTTTGGTTTGTTGCTAATATATACCTTTAATACAATTATAATTTCAGGAATTATTTATTTATTAATGATTCCAGCAAGTTCAATTCATTACTTATTTTTAAAAAAACAAAATAAAGAAAAAGATGATGGCGTTGATCATCACGAAGATATTTTGTAATGAAAGAGAATGTAATTATTTCTCTAGCAGATTCTAATTACTTTGAATTGCTAAATGAATTAATAGACTCTATTAAACAATTCAATCACAGTGAAAAGGTTGCTATTTGTATACTTGATGCGGGTTTAACAGAGGAGCAAACTGCTCTTCTAAAAAATAAAGTAGATGAGATCAAAAAAGCTGAATGGGATATTGAGGTTCCACAATCTAAAGTTAAAGGTAAAGAATGGCTAAAAAGTCAGGTATCAAGAGCATTTCTTCCAAAATATTTTCCTAACTATAAAAAATATCTGTGGATTGATTGTGATGCTTGGGTTCAAGATTGGAGTTCAATAGACTTATATTTTAAGGCTTGTGATAATGGCAAACTAGGCATTACCCAGACAATGACACCTGGATATAGAATATTAAGTAACGTTAATTGGTTGTTTGGAAAATTAGCCATTATAAAATCTCAAAATTTTAAACATGCTATTAAATCTAAAATTGATATTAATAAAGCAAGAAAGTTAGCATTTGCTCCGCATATTAATATTGGTGTTTTCTCATTAGAAAAAGACTCTAATTGTTGGAATGTTTGGCAAAAAAATTTAAAAACTACTCTTAGTCATGGCCAAATATTTGGTTCAGAGCAACTAGCAATAAATATATGCGTATATATTGATAATGTAGATGTTGAATTTCTTCCTCATAATTGCAACTGGTTAGCTAGCAACTTACTTCCAAAGTTTGATGAAAAGAATAAAATTTTCGTGGAACCTTTTTTACCAAATCATAAAATTGGAATTATACATTTGGCTAGTGGTATTAAAGTAAATGATAAAGATATGAGAAACGAGAAAAATCTAGAGATAGAATTAAATACTTTGGATAATAATAAAATCTCAAAATCTTTAAGGTTCAAAACTAATTGAAAAAAAATAAAATCTCAAAAAATTGGATTAATAAGCAGAGAAGAGATATTTATGTTAGACAATCAAAAGTTGAAGGATATAGATCAAGAGCTGTTTATAAATTAAAAGAAATTAACGAAAAATTTAAATTTTTAAAAAATAATATATCAGTAATAGATCTTGGAGCTGCTCCTGGAAGCTGGTCTCAATATATATCAAGTAATTTAAAATGTAATAAGCATTTAGCAATAGATTTAAAAGAAATAGAAGAAATAAAGAATGTAAAAATTTTAAAAGGAGATTTTACGGATACTGAGCAACAAAATAAAATTAATAATTATTTTGGTGGAAAAATTGACCTAATTATTTCAGATATGGCAGTCAATACTACGGGAAATAAAAATCTAGACTCTATGGTAACTGGAGAATTAGTTTTAGAAGCTTTGGATTTCGCTACAAAAATGATGAAGCCAAATGGCTATTTTGTCTCAAAATTATTTATGGGAACTTCATTTAATGAGATAATTGCATTTTCAAAAAAAAATTTTGTAAAATTTAATGTCTATAAGCCTCCAGCAAGTAGAAAAGACTCTAAAGAAAGTTTCTTAATCTGCAAAAATTTAAGATAGATACTTTCATTTTTTTAAGAATCGTTTATATAAGGACATGGATCCTATCAAAGAAGCGCTCACTTTCGATGATGTAACTTTAGCACCAAATTATTCTGAAATTTTACCTTCAGAAGTAAAGACAGAAGTTAAATTATCAAAACACTTAAATATTTCTATACCCCTTCTAACTTCAGCAATGGATACTGTAACAGAGTCTAATATGGCTATTTCAATCGGTAAAAAGGGTGGAATAGGTGTTATACATAGAAATTTATCAATAAATGATCAGATAAAAGAAATAAGAAAAGTAAAAGCAAAAAAAATGTTAGTTGGTGCAGCTGTTGGTGCAAGTTTAAACGAACACATAAGAGCTCAAAAGATTTTAAAAGAAAATATCGATTTAATTGTTGTTGATACAGCTCATGGCCACACAAAAAAAGTAGCTGAAATAATAAAAAAAATTAAAAAAATTAAACCAACTAAAACAGCTTTATGTGCAGGTAATATTGCTACAGCAGAAGCAGCTAAATTTCTGATTAAGCAAGGAGTAGATATTATAAAAGTTGGAATTGGACCAGGATCTATATGCACTACAAGATTAGTTGCGGGGATAGGAGTTCCACAGTTAAGTGCAATTTTAGATGTAAAAAAAGGTATGGGCAAAAGTAAAACAACATTAATAGCTGATGGAGGTATCAAATTTTCTGGGGATATTGCAAAAGCACTTGCAGCAGGAGCAGATGCGGTGATGATTGGATCATTATTTGCAGGAACAGATCAGGCTCCAGGTAGAATTATAAAAAGAGGTGGTAAATTATTTAAAAGTTTTAGGGGCATGGGATCTATTGGAGCAATGAATAAAGGATCAGCAGATAGATATTTTCAATCAAAACAAAAAGATACTTCAAAATATGTAGCAGAAGGTGTTGAAGGTTTTGTTAAATACAAAGGCACAGTTGAAAAAATAATCTACCAACTAGTAGGGGGTTTAAAATCATCAATGGGATACTTAGGTGCAAAAAGAATTAAAGATCTTAGAAAAAAACCAAAATTTGTCAAAATTACTAAAGCAGGTTTTTATGAAAGTATGGTACATAACATAGACGAAATAAAAAGATGATAAAAAAAATTACCTTAGCAATAATTTTACTTTTTACTTTAATTTTTAATGTTAACGCGGAGAAAGTTAATTTTTTTGATGAAGCAAAAAGTCTTTATGAAAATGAAAAATATGAAGATTCAAAATTTTTATTTCAAAGAAATATTGTATACAATCCCAAAGACTCAAAGTCATATCTATATTTAGCAAAAATATTTAAAAATGAAGAAAACAAAACAGAACTGGAAAAAAATATAAATACAGTCTTACTACTCGAGCCAAACAACGAAGAGGCAATGTATCTATTAATAGATATTGAGTTAGAAAGATCTAATTTTTCTAAAGCAGAGGAACTTAGAGAAGATTTTAAGAAAATATGCTCGAACCTTTGTGATAAAATCGCATCTATTAACAAACGCCTAAAAGAGTTTGAAAAAAAAGATGCGTCTTGAAAATAATCTAGATAAAATTTTAATAATCGATTTTGGGTCTCAGTTTACACAATTAATTGCAAGAAAAGTAAGAGAATTAAATGTTTTTTGTGAAATTATAAGTCACAACAAACTTAAAGACTACAAAAATGAAAAAAATGTGAAAGGCATCATTTTATCAGGTGGTCCCTTAAATGTTTATCAAAATAAAAAAGTTAAATTCAATAAAAGTATATTAAGTTTAAATATTCCAATTTTAGGTATTTGTTTTGGCCACCAGATAATCTCTAAAGAATTAGGAGGTAAAGTAAAACGAGCAAAATCAAGAGAATTCGGGTTAGCAAAAGTTACAAAATTAAAAAAAAGCGCTTTAACCGAAAATTTCTTTTCAAAAAAATCTACCAATGTATGGATGAGTCATGGAGATGAGGTAATTAAATTACCTAAAGGTTTTAAAGTTATAGCAAAATCCTCAAATTCGAAATTATGCATGATAGAAAATGTAAAAAAAAAAATATATGGCATACAGTTTCATCCAGAAGTTTCCCATACAGTTAAAGGCAAAGTAATATTAAAAAACTTTGTAATTAAAATTTGTAAAATTAAAAAAAATTGGACATCAAAAAATCAAAAATCCAAACTTATGCAACAAATTAAAGAACAAGTTGGAAATTCTAAAGTAATTTGTGCATTATCTGGTGGTGTAGATAGCAGTGTAGTAGCAAAATTAATTAGTAATGCGATTGGAAAAAACCTAACTTGTATATTCGTTAATACTGGCCTGCTCAGAAAAAACGAAGAAAAACAAGTAGTAAATACTTTTAGAAAAAAATTTAAATTGAATTTAATTTATGTAAATGCTGAACAATTATTTATAAGCAAATTAAAAAACGTAACAGATCCAGAAAAAAAAAGAAAAATTATTGGAAATTTATTTATCAAACTTTTTGAAAAATACGCAAAAAAAATAAAAAATGTAAAATTTTTAGCTCAAGGAACTCTATACCCTGATTTAATTGAAAGTAAATCTGTAACAGGAAGTCAAACGTCAAAAATTAAGTCTCATCATAATGTAGGTGGTCTGCCGAAAAGAATGAAATTAAAATTGGTTGAGCCATTGAAGTATTTATTTAAAGATGAAGTTAGAATGTTAGGTCTAGAATTAAATTTAAGTAAAGAAATTATTTCTAGACATCCTTTTCCTGGTCCTGGTTTAGCAATTAGAATGCCAGGCATAATTACTAAAGAAAAAATAAAAATTTTAAAAGAAGCAGATAATTATTTTGTAAATGCATTAAGAGAAAACAATCTATATCATAAGATATGGCAGGCTTATGCTGCATTACTGCCTGTTAAAACTGTTGGTGTCATGGGAGACAATAGAACCTATGAATATTTATGCTTGCTTAGAGCAATAACATCTGAAGATGGGATGACAGCGGATTATTTTCAATTTAATAAATCATTTATGCAAATGGTATCGAATAAAATAGTTAATAATATTCGAGGTATAAATAGAGTAGTTTATGATGTGACTTCTAAACCACCAAGTACTATTGAACTAGAATAGAAATAAATTATAATTTTACTATGAAATATTTACACACAATGATCAGAATTTCTAATATTCAGGAGTCGTTAAAATTTTTTTGTGATGGACTGGGTTTAAAAGAGACAAAAAGAATGGAAAATGAAAAAGGCAGATATACATTAATTTTTTTAGCTGCACCAAACGACAATAATGCAGAAATTGAACTAACTTATAATTGGGACGGTGACAATTTAGGAGAGGGATCTAGAAATTTTGGTCACTTAGCTTATAGAGTTAAAAATATATACGAAATATGTCAAAGACTAATGGATATGGGTTATACAATTAATAGACCACCTAGAGATGGTCATATGGCATTTGTGAAATCACCAGATAAAATATCAATAGAAATACTTCAGGAAGGAAATCTTCCTCCTAAAGAGCCCTGGTCATCAATGGAAAATACTGGAACTTGGTAATATTAGAAATACTTTATATATTTTTCATTAATATTTAAAATTTCTAAATCGACTAGCCCACCTATTACTAATTGAATAGCAACCAATAATATAAAGCCTAAACCTATATAAGCTATCCATAAATGTTTTTGTATATAATTTGCTAAATAAGTAGCTAAAGCTCCAGTAAGAACTACTGATAATACTAAGCCAAAAATCATAAAACCAAAATTACCTTTGGCTGCACCCACAACGCCAATAACGTTATCAAAACTAATCGTAATATCTGCAAATAACACTTTGTAAATACTTTTGATAAATGAAGGTTCCATAGATTTCTTTTTAGGAGACTTAATTTTTTGAATTTCAAATAAATCTTTTCTTAAGTCATTAACAATCCAAATTAAAAGTAATCCACCAAGAATTTTAATGAAGTAAAACTTAAATAAATATGTTGCAAATATTGCAAATATAACTTTGAAAACTAACGCTCCAACTACTCCCCAGAATATTATTTTTTTTCTATTTTTTGGGACAAAATTAGCTGCTATTAATCCTATTATTATTGCATTATCTGCCGCAAGAATAATATCTATAAATATAATTTGCAGTAAAATGAGTGATTGTTCGATCAAGATGTTATTATAATAGTAATTATTTATTATTTTTCAATAAAACATCAAAAATTTTTATTGATTTAAGTTTTAATACATAATGAGATATGTTTTTTAAAAATATGGAGGATTTATGAAACTTTTCAAAATTTTGCTCTCTGTTTTATTTTCTGTTCTTTTAACTGCTAATGCTTTTGCCGCAGAAAAATGGGATATGGCACTAGCATATGGTGCAAGCAACTTCCATTCTGCTAATGCAGCTGAATTTGCTAAAAATGTTTCAGAAAAAAGTGGGGGAAAATTAACAATAGTAACACACCCAGGTGGATCTCTATTTAAAGGTGGAGAGATATTTAGGGCTGTTAGAACTGGACAAGCTCAAATTGGTGAGAGATTTATGTCGGCTCTAGGTAAAGAGGATCCGTTATTAGAGATTGATTCACAACCATTTCTTGCGACATCTTATGATGATGCTATGAAACTTTATCAAGCATCTAAGCCTGCAATAATCAAAGGTTTAGATCAAAAAGGTCTTGTATTTTTATACGCTGTACCATGGCCTGCGCAAGGTCTTTATAGTAAAAAAGAGATTAACAGTGTTGCTGATTTAAAAGGTTTAAAATTTAGAGCGTATAATTCTGCAACTATTAGAATGGCTGAATTGACAGGTATGGCACCTACAAAAATAGAAGCAGCTGAAATAAGCCAAGCATTCTCAACTGGTGCGGTTGAAAGTATGATTACTTCACCAACTACTGGTAAGAACAGTAAAATTTGGGAAAATGGAGTAAAGTATTTTTATGATATTGCAGCTTGGTTTCCAAAAAATATGATTGTAGCTCACAGAGGTTCTTGGAATAAATTAGATAAAGCTACACAAAAAATGATTATGGAAGAGGCAGCAGTTGCTGAGAAAAAAGGTTGGGCACTTTCAAAAAAAGGAAATGTTGCTGATAAAAAAGCTTTAGCTGATGCTGGAATGAAAGTAGGCAAAGTAAATGCAGCCCTTGAAAGTCATTTCAAAAAAGTTGGTGCTACAATGGCAGAAGAATGGAAGAAAAAAGCTGGCGATAGAGGTGCTAGTGTTCTTGCTGCTTATAATTAAATCATTATAATTAAAAAGGCCGTATTAAACGGCCTTTTTATATGTTTACTAAAGTCAATAAATTTTTAAATAATCTTTATAGTTACTCAGGCTATATCGCTGCATTCTTTCTTATTTTGGTTGCAGTTTTTATTTTAATTGGAATTTCATCAAGAATATTTGGTTTTTATATAAGAGGCCTAGCTGAATATTCTGGATATTGTATGGCTGCCTCATCTTTTTTTGCTTTATCTTATACTTTCGTAGAAGGTGGTCACATTAGAATTACTTTATTTTTAGAAAAAGCTACTGGGATTAAAAAGAGATTTTTGGAATTATGGAGTTTGATAGTTGCAACTATATTTTCTGGTTATCTAGCATTCTATTTTTTGAAAATGCTAAAAATATCTTATGAATTTCAAGAGAGAAGTGAAGGAGCTGACGAAATTTTAATTTGGATACCACAAACTAGTGTTGCTTTAGGATCACTAATATTTTTCATATGTGTATCTCATCAATTAGTTTTGAAAATACAAACAAAAAAAAATGACTGAAATTTTACTTACTATATTTTTCATAAGTGTTCTCTTGATATTTTTAGGCTCAGGAATTTGGGTTGCTATAAGCATGGTTGGTGTTTCATCTATAGGAATGATGCTGTTCACCACAAGGCCAGTTGGTGATGCGATGGCAACAACAATTTGGGGAGCCTCATCCTCATGGACTTTAACTGCACTTCCTTTATTTGTTTGGATGGGTGAAATTTTATTTCGGACGAAGTTATCTGAAAATTTATTTGAAGGATTATCCCCATGGATGCAGAAACTACCCGGTGGCTTAGTGCATGTTAATGTAGTTGGATGTGCTTTATTTGCAGCTATTTCAGGATCTTCTGCAGCAACTGTAGCCACAGTAGGAAAAATGTCTATTCCAGAACTAAGAAAAAGAAAATATCCAGAAAGTATTCTACTTGGAAGTTTAGCTGGTTCAGGAACGCTGGGTCTTCTAATTCCACCTTCAATTATTTTAATTATTTATGGTGTGACTGTCCAAGAGTCGATAGCAAAACTATTTATTGCAGGAATTTTACCAGGAATAATGATTGCGTTGATCTTTATGACATATGTAATGATTTGGTCGTTAATAAATAAAAAATCCATGCCTACTTTTAAACAAGACTTCTCACTTATGGAAAAGGTAAGGAAATCAGGAAAACTGATACCTGTAATATTATTAATAGTTTCAGTTATTGGCTCAATTTATACTGGTATAGCAACCGCAACTGAAGCAGCTTCTTTGGGTGTAGTAGGTGCATTAATTTTATCATACTTTCAAAAGAGTTTGTCTTTAAGAACATTTAAAGAGTCTCTCTTGGGTGCTACTAAAACTTCTTGCATGATAGCTTTTATATTAGCTGGAGCCACTTTTTTATCTTTGGCAATGGGTTTTACAGGATTGCCAAGAAATCTTGCTCTATGGATTGAAGGAATGGAACTTTCTCCATATGTTTTAATTTTTGTTTTAATGATTTTTTATATAATTCTTGGAATGTTTCTTGATGGTATATCTGCTGTAGTTTTAACAATGGCTATAATTGAACCAATGATTAGACAAGCAGGTTTTGATATGATTTGGTTTGGTGTTTTTCTAGTTATTGTTGTCGAAATGGCTCAGATCACGCCGCCGGTTGGTTTTAATCTTTTTGTTCTTCAGGGTATGGCTAATAAAGATATGGGTTATATAGCAAGAAGCGCGTTTCCACTCTTCTTGCTAATGATTTTTGCTGTTATCTTGGTTGTGATATTTCCAGAAATTGCTCTTTGGATGCCTGAGCAAATGATAAAAAATATAAACTAGTATTTTGATTTTTTAGATCCGTCTATAACACCTTTTAGCTGATTGTATTCTTCACAATTACATCCCTCTAGAACATTCAATCTTTCTTTTGCTAAATTCATTCTATTGGTTGCAACATATAATTCACCTAAATATTCGTTAATTCCTATGTGATTTGGCTCAATCGCTAAACCTTGAAGATAATATTTCTCACCATTTTCAAAATCACCAATTTTTCTTGTTGCAAATCCAAGATAGTTTAAAGTATCTGCTTTATTTGGTTTCATCTTATTTGACTTTACCAAAAATTTAATTGCTCTTTCGTATCTTTTAATCGCTTTCTCGGTTTTACCTTTTTTTTCTAATTTTTTTGCCATTTTTATTTGTTGTACAGCTTTATCATATAAAGTTTCCTTTGAGCTCGAGTCACTTGAACCAGCAGCAAAAGATGTTCCTGCTAAAAAAATTAAAAAGAACATTGAAAAAAATATTTTTTTTATCATTATTTAAATTTCCTTAAGTTAGTTAGTGTTTTTAGCTCTAAGCCATTATCTATTAAATTATTTTTTATAGATATAGCTGTAGATAGTGAACTTTCATTATCCCCATGTATGCACACAGAGTCTATTTCACAAGGT
>LUMS01000337.1_pt1 | contig 18170 bp, 18 predicted proteins | sample 729711 | NCBI WGS metagenome assembly LUMS01 (sample SAMN03860298, study PRJNA289734) | marine metagenome | biome: seawater column; feature: ocean; material: water; isolation source: Red Sea water column Station 192 - depth 25m | place: Saudi Arabia: Red Sea | collected 2011-10-15 | depth 25 m | reverse complement strand
GAATCTTCAGATGTTATATCGGCAAAACAAAAAGGAGAAATTCTTAAACATGAAATAGAGACATACATTTCTATGGGTATTGAGATTCTAGTGTTAAGGACAAAAGAAAATAATATTGATGATTATCGAGAATTTAAAGACATTGGTGTTGTAAGTGCTGGTTTTGGAAATAAATCTCATCCAACTCAAGCATTGATAGATATATCTACACTATATAGCCTGAATAAAATCAATGAAAAACATACCCCTGTAACTTATGTTGGGGATGTAAAACATTCAAGAGTTTTTGAATCCGGAAGAGAGCTCTTAAATATATTAGGATTCAAAGTTGGTGTCTTTACAGATAAAAAACTATTACCTGACAATAAAAATGGCCTTGAAATTTATGAATCATGGGATGAGGTATTTGAGAGTTCTAACGCAATTGAACTTCTAAGAGTACAGAAAGAAAGATTACAAGATAATGAAGAAATAAACTTTGATGAATATATAAATAATTATCAACTTACACAAGAAATTTTAGGTAAATCACAAAGTGATTTGGCTGTTCTTCATCCAATGCCAATCAATATTGGTATTGAGATTTCTAAAGATGCTATTGAAGATAGGAAAATAAAATATAAGGACCAGCTTTCACACGCTATACCTTCACGAATTGCAGCATTCAAATATGCAAGGGATGAAATATGATTGAAATTCCTGGATTTATCGATCTCCATACTCACACAAGATATCCGGACAATGATAAATTTCCTTTCATCGATATCGATGATTCAGCAATTAATGGTGGCTTCTCAACAATACTCGCAATGCCAAATTCTGAAATACCTATTGACTCGATTAAAAACCTAAGAATTGCTCAGGAAATAGATAAAAAATTAAAAACAAAGGTACATCGTGTTGGCTCATTAACAAAAAATTTAGAAGGAAAGGAGCTTGTAAATTATAAAGAATTCGTTGAAAACGGTATCACAATTTTTTCCGATGATGGAAAATCTTTGATTGATGATCATCTAGCTGATGAGGCATTTAAACAAATCAGCAAACTTGGTGGTGCAGTTTTTCAACATTGTGAAAAAAGTTGTCACTCAAAGCCTGGTGACATTGCTCCTCCAAATAGTAATAGTGACTTGATTCCAATAAATAATGATGAGGAGTTGGAAGTTCTTGAAAGAGACTTAAGTTTATCTCAAAAATATGGGACAAGATACCATGCTCAACACCTTTCAACTTTTGAAAGTGTTGAGCTGATAAAAAAAGCAAAACAAGAAGGTCTTCCTGTCACTGCAGAAGTGACACCACATCACATACTTCTAAATAATGAAAATTTAGACACAAATAATGGACTATTTAAGATGTATCCACCCCTCAGAACTGAAAAAGACAGAGAAGGATTGGTTGATGGCTTACAGTCTGAAATTATAGATGTCATTGCTACAGATCACGCACCTCATAAAGCAGAAACTAAAAATGTGCCTTTTAAAGATGCTAATCGTGGCGTTGTTGGTCTTGAATCAGCTTTTCCCTTGATTTATAGTTCAAATATTTTTGATATAGATCAAATGTTGAAATTTTTAGTTATAAATCCTACAAAAATACTCACTGAACTTGGTTACGAAATTCCCAAGACAGTAAATACATGGAAGAAATCAAAGTCAGTTTTTATTACAAAATCAAAATTCAAAAATTCATTATTTGAAAATGAAAATATAGAAATTGAAAGGGTTCTTTCAGGTGTATAAAAAAGCAATTCTGTTGAATCAAAATGGTGATGAATTTCTAGGTTGGACAACTGAGTCATTTAAGCCAACAACTGGAGAACTTATTTTCAATACAGCGATGACTGGGTTTGTCGAAATATTAAGTGATCCATCATATATAAATCAGATTGTAACTTTTACTTCCTCACATATAGGAAATTACGGTATGTCAAAAAATGATTTTGAATCCAATAAACCAAAAATTGAAGCAGCCATTGGAAATTCTTTTACAAACTCTCCATCTTCATGGCGATCTGAGAAATCAATAACGTCATGGTTGAAAGAATATGAGATTCCATACAGTGGTGGATTTGATGTAAGAAATATAACAAAATATCTAAGAGACAATGGTTCGAGTATGTTTGCACTTGGTATAGATGTTGATACAAAAGATTTAAAAGAAATTTTATCAAAAGCAAAAAATATTCTTGGTGATAGTTCAGCAATGACTGCAGGTAACCAGAATAATGAAAACACTCCAACTGAAGGAAAGATTGGAATTATAGATCTAGGAGCTAAAAGAAGCATTATAAAAGTGCTTGAAGACCATGATTACAAAGTTGTAATGATCTCACCCTCTTCAACACCAAATGAGATTTTAAAAATGAATTTAAAAGGTCTTTTAATTTCGAACGGACCAGGCGACCCAAGATCATTGGTTACAGTAATAGATACTGTTCAAAACCTTATAGGAAAACTTCCAATATTTGGAATTTGTCTTGGTCATCAAATACTTGCTTTGGCTTGTGGTCTTGAAGTTAAAAAAATGCAGTTTGGTCATCATGGTTCAAATCATCCAGTTGAAATAGAGGGAATAAAAAAAGCACTAATAACCGCACAGAACCATGGTTTCTCTATTGAGGAGTTTGGAGATGGGTTTGAGCATGAAAATTTTGGAAATATTAATGTTTTTGCAAGGAATTTAAATGATGGAACAAATGAAGGAATTAGCCTGTGGGAATCTATGGCGTACTCAGTTCAATTTCATCCAGAATCAGGACCTGGTACAACTGATGGATTGCAAATTTTTAATCCTTTTTTTGAAATGATTGAGAAAAACTATGCCAAAAAATAAAGAAATTAAGAGTATTTTGATAATTGGTTCGGGACCAATTGTTATAGGTCAAGCTTGCGAGTTTGATTATTCAGGATCTCAAGCAGCTAAGGCACTTAAAAAAGAAGGATTTCGTGTAATTCTAGTTAATTCAAATCCAGCAACTATTATGACAGATCCAGAAATGGCACATGCCACATACATCGAGCCTTTAACTCACGACTACCTAAAAAAAATAATCGAAATAGAAAAGCCTGATGCTGTTTTACCAACATTAGGAGGACAAACTGCACTTAACTTATCGATTGAATTAGAAAAAAGTGGTGTTTTAAAAGAAAATAATGCGACACTTCTTGGAGCCTCCGCCAATGCTATTGAGATTGCAGAGAATCGATGGAAATTTAAAAAGGCTATGGATGGCGTTGGTATTAAAACACTTAAAGCAACTTACGCTAAATCTTTTGATGAGGGAATAAATGCAAGTAAAGAAATTGGTTTTCCTTTAATGCTAAGGCCATCATTCATTCTCGGGGGTGGTGGAACAAGTGTAGTGAATAATGAAGAAGACTTGAAATCAAAATTATCTGATGCATTTAATGCATCTCCTACACAGGAAGTCTTGATTGAAGAATCAATTTATGGATGGAAAGAATTTGAACTTGAAGTTATGAGAGACAGTGATGGTAATGGGGTAATCGTTTGTGGAATAGAAAATTTTGATCCAATGGGTATCCATACTGGAGACTCAATAACAGTTGCTCCTATTCAAACATTATCTGATAAAGAATATCAAACTATGAGGGACGAGGCACTACTTTGTTTGGATACTATTGGAATAGCGACTGGGGGTAGTAATGTTCAATTTGCTGTAAACCCTAAAAACGGAGATCGGAGAATAATTGAAATGAATCCAAGGGTATCAAGATCATCTGCTCTAGCTTCAAAAGCAACTGGATTTCCTATTGCCAAGTTCGCTGCTTTATTAGCAGTGGGTTATAACTTAACTGAACTTGAAAATGACATAACTGGAACAACACCTGCTAGTTTTGAACCCGTCCAAGATTATGTCGTAGTTAAAATTCCACGATTTGATTTTCCAAAATTTCCCTCAACAGATGATGTCCTGGGTACATCAATGCAAAGTGTGGGTGAAGTAATGTCTATAGCTTCCACTTTTACAGAAAGCTTAACTAAAGCCATTAGATCTCTTGAGATTGGTAAATCAGGAATAAGAAATATAGACAATAGGTTTATTGGAATGCCAAAAGAGATCCTACAAGATGAAACTTCAAGACATAGCAAAAATATCTTCTGTGGACATATGGTTTTTACAAGAAATTGAAAAGAGCTTTAATGTAAATCCTGAAAATACACCCTCCACAGTTCTTAAAATGCTTGGATGGACGGAAGAAGATCTTGATAATAAAGAGTCTAAAAATGAATTGGAGAAAAATAGAGTTTATAAGTTAGTTGATACATGTTCTGCAGAATTCGAATCCAAAACACCTTATTTATATTCTACAAATGGCGTAAGCAACGACGATACAACAACTGATAAAAAGAAGGTCGTAGTTATTGGGTCAGGTCCAAATAGAATTGGGCAAGGAATTGAGTTTGATTACTGCTGTGTACACGGAGTAAGTTCATTAAAGGAAAATGGTTATGAAGCAATCATGATTAATTCAAATCCTGAAACTGTTTCTACTGATTATGACACCGCAGACAAACTATATTTTGAACCACTTGCATGGAATGAAGTAAAAGCAGTCCTCAATAGAGAAAAACCTGATTCAGTAATTATTCAGTTAGGAGGACAAACTCCTCTTAAACTTGCAAAAAATATTCACGATGCTGGATTTAGCATTGCAGGGTCTTCATTAGAAGTTATAGATTCCACAGAAGATAGAGACTTATTTCAAAAGCTGTGTTCAAAGCAAAACATCAAACAACCTTTATCAAGAATTGCAAACAGTGAAGTTGAATTGGTGGATTCAGTTAACCACATTGGGTTTCCAGTTCTTTTAAGACCTAGCTATGTTCTTGGTGGAAGAGCTATGAGAGTAGTACGAAACAATGAAGAACTCACTAATTATCTGGATATATTGGCAAGTGCAGATGAAGATGGTAATCCATTTAAATCTGGACCCTTGTTGGTTGATCAATTTTTAACTGACACAATAGAAATTGACGTTGATTTAATTTCAGATGGAGAAGCGGTTTTTATTGCTGGAATTTTAGAACACCTTGAACCAGCTGGTGTACATAGTGGAGACTCAACTGCAGTTATTCCTCCGTTTAGTATTGATAAAACAATGATTGAAGAAATTAAAAATAAAAGTATTAAGTTAGCACTTGGTTTAAATGTAATAGGATTACTAAATATTCAATTCGCCATTCAAAATAATGAGCTATTTATTCTTGAAGCTAATCCGCGTGCATCCAGAACAATGCCATTTGTAGCTAAGGTAACAGGAAATCAAATAATAAAAGCTGGAACATTATTAATGCTTGGTCACTCTTTAGAAGATATTAAATCCAAGACAAAATATTTAAACAGTACAACAGAAAAAATTGCGGTGAAGAAAGCTATTTTCCCATGGTCTAGATTTCCAGCTGAAGATACAATGCTACATTGATGAAGATGAACTTCAAATGTGCGATAAAACAATCGGAGAAATTGCAGATAAACTTGAACCTAGAAGCTATACCTCAAGAGAATTTATATATGAGATTGGTAAATACTTAAAAATAAACGGCGTTGATTCTATAAATGTGGGAAGAGCCAATGATAAATCTCCTACATCATTAACTATTATCGAAGAAAAATTAATATCTTTAGTCATTAATACTCCAACGTATGCGAATGAATACACTGACGGATGGAAAATTAGAAGACTTTCGCACGATTCAGGAGTCGCAGTAGTATCTTCAGTTAGAGAAGCAGAAGCATTTTTAGAGGCATTTTTACTTCAGGAGAAAGTTTTAGAGGATATGGAGTCTATACAAAATGTCAGTTAAACCAATATTCTTTGCATTAGATGGACCTAATCTTAACGAATTTGAATTTATGTTAAAAAAATTAGAGGGTCATATTTTTGGAGTAAAAGTTGGTCTTGAAATGTTTATCTCTGAGGGACCAAAAGTAGTTGAAAAGTTGAAAAAAGATGGATGGACTGTTTTTCTTGATCTTAAACTTCATGATATTCCCAACACAGTAAAAAAAGCCACAAAAAGTGCTAATAATCTGGGAGCAGATTTTTTAACTATACACATTGCCTCGGGTAAAGATGCTTTACAAGAAGCCTCTTCAAGCAAAAATGATTCTTTAAAAATTTTAGGAGTTAGTCAAGCACTTACAAGCTCAACGATGGATGCAAAAATGAGTAAGGGTGTATCTGAAGATTTTCTTTTGGCTAAGCAATGTGGCGTTGACGGTGTTATTTGTCCTCCAAGTGAAATAGAGAGAACTAAAAATCTTTATGATTTAATTGTTACACCAGGAATCAGATTAAACAACGATACCAAAGATGATCAAAAAAATACTACAACTCCAGAAAATGCAATAATTGCAGGAGCAAAATATATAGTTATGGGAAGATCCATAATAAATAATTTAGATTATGTAATGAATGAATTAGATATATGAAAAAATTTATAGCTGCACCATTTGGAAATTATATAAAAACAAAAAATACAATTTCCGTATCAGGTAGCTGGACTATTGAAAAAAGAACAGGGCGAATAATACAAATAGCGAAAACTCTGCGATACACCAAAAGAGGATGGGTAAATAAAATTGGCCTAAGAAATCCTGGCTTAAATATTGGACTTGTCAAACACAAAGAAGATGAAGTATTTTCAATCGCAGGTATTGAAAGAAACGACTGGAGAATTTTTGCGGAAAGATTGCCAGAAAATTTTAATATTGAAGTCAATATGTCATGTCCAAACATTGATGAACATTACGTAGATGGTATTGAAAAATTTAATCCGGATAGTCGAGATTGGTTCATTGGAAAAATTTCACCACTTACAACTTTTATTGAGCTCGAAAATTACATTACTAAATTTAACTTTAAACAAATTCATGCTTGTAACACTCTGCCTGTTGAGAAAGGTGGTCTAAGTGGAAAAGAGCTTATTCCTTATACTGAAAAGTTTATTAAACACATAAAACATCACTTTCCTCAAGTTGAAGTAATTGCTGGCGGAGGAATAGATTCCTTAGAAGATATTCAAAACTATGCAAATATTGGAGCCGATCATGTAAGTCTTGGAACTGTATGTTTTAATCCGCTAAAATTGAGAAAGTTAGTATGAACTTATTTATAAAAGAAGACTTTATCTCACATGCGGGACTTCCATTAACTTGGAAAGTAGAATGTGATGCTTTAACCGAAAAAGATTATGAAGCTCTGGCAAAAATTGTAAGCGAAAAACTTACTTTTTGTGATGTTAAAGGTATTCCTAGAGGGGGAATTCCCTTTGAAAAAGCTTTAAAAAAATACTGTACATACAATGAATCAGATCCTTTGCTTATATGTGATGATGTCTATACTACTGGAACTTCAATGAGAGAAGTTTACGAAGAAGGCGCAATCGGAGTAGTTGTATTTGCAAGAAATGAAATTAATGATGATTGGATAAAAGCTATTTGGCAAATGGCAATCTAGTTTTCTAATTTGCCAACTCTACGAATATATCTTTCTTCTTCAAGCATATAAGTATTCAAAAACTTTAGAACGATACTCAATGCATTTTCATTCGAAACATTATTAGATCCCAAGCACAATACGTTGACATTATTATGCTCAACACTTTGAATAGCGGTTAATTCATCTACCACATTGGCAGCTCTGATTCCCTTGATTTTATTTGCTGCAATTGACATACCAACACCGCTACCACAAATTAATAGACCTCTAAAAGAAGAATTGTTTTCATTTATAAAATTGCATAATTCTTGCGCGAAATCAGGAAAATCACAACTATTTTCATTATCAGTACCAAAATCTTTTATATTTATATCAGAATCTAATTGGTTTATTAGGAATGTTTTCAAATTGTATCCAGCGTGATCCGAAGCAATTGCGAGATTTTGAATCATTAAATAAGTTTTTCTATATCTAATAGATTGTCTATTTCATCGCTAGAAAAAAGATTGCTATCTAAAAGAACTTCTTTTATTGTTTTGTTTGAACTCATAGCTTCTTTTGCTATTTCGGCAGCTTTATCATATCCAAGTTGAGGTACTAACGCAGTAACTAATATAGAATTTCTTTGAATATTTTCCTGTAACTTGTCAGTATTAGCTTCAAGATCTTTAATTAATTTATCATTAAAAACATCAGTACTACTTGAAAGAATTGAAATGCTCTCTAATAAATTATGCGCCATTACTGGCAACATTGTATTCAGTTCAAAATTGCCATTAGCAGATGAAAATGTAATAGTATTATCATTGCCTATAACCTGAGCTGAAACTTGCATCATCATTTCTGATATAACTGGATTTACTTTTCCTGGCATAATTGAAGAACCTGGTTGTAGTGCAGGCAGTTTTAATTCATTTAGTCCAGAAACAGGACCGCTTCCCATCCATCTAATGTCATTTGCTATTTTAAACATTGAAACTGCATATGCTTTCAAGCAACCTGAGAGATGTACAATTTCTTCACGAGAGCCTTGGCGAGTAAAATGATTTTCAATTTCTTGAAATGAAATTTCTAAAGATTTAGAAATTTCGCTACAAACATCACTTCCAAAGTTTTCAGGTGCATTTATTCCAGTTCCAACTGCAGTTCCACCAATTGCTAATTTTGAGACATTTATTAATGAATTTTCTATATCTGTTTTCCTCTCTTTAATTAAAGCTGCATAACCACTAAATTCTTGACCTAGAGATACAGGGGTAGCGTCCATTAAGTGTGTTCTACCATTCTTATATACCTTCTCCCACAGTTTTCCTTTTTCTTCAAAGGAGACAATTAATTTATCGATCGCTGGAATTAAATTTTCTTTAATTTCTACCACGGCAGCGATATTTGTAGCTGTAGGAATAACATCGTTTGATGATTGACTCATGTTTACATGATCATTAGGATGAATTTCTTTATTTGACTCTTGTGAAGCAAGTGCAGCAATCACCTCATTGGCGTTCATGTTGGTTGAGGTTCCCGAACCTGTTTGAAATATGTCTAAAACAAAATCGTCATCATTAACTCCATCTACTACTTTTTGAGAGGAATTGATAATTGCTTCTGCTATTTCCTGATTTAACAAATTGTGATTTAAATTAACATAAGCACAAGCTTTCTTAATTTCTCCAAGTGCTCTAATGAATGATCTAGTAAATTTTATATTGGATATTGGAAAGTTTTCAACAGCTCTTGCGGTTGATGCACCGTAATTTGCGTCTATCGGAACCTGGAACTCTCCCATGGAGTCTTTTTCAGTTCTAAATTCTTCTGTCATTTATGCCCTAATACTGAGTATATCCACCAGAATCAACTTCTTCAATGAGTTCTTTTGATCCTGACTTTGCAATATTCCCTTTTACAACTACATGTACTTTATCTACTTCGAGATATTTAAGAATTCTACTGTAATGGGTAACGATTAAATAAGAGGTTTCAGAATCTCTGTTATTATTTATTAGCTCTGCAACAGTTTTGATTGCGTCTATATCCAACCCTGAGTCAATTTCATCTAGTAGTGCAATATTTGGTTTACTTAAAGCAAGTTGAAAAAGTTCACATCGCTTTTTTTCACCACCAGATAAATCAACATTAACTTCTCTATCTAAAAATTCGTCAACATTAAATTTTTTAGCTATTTCCAAGATTTCTTCCTCAGTAATTTCGGGATTAATGTTTTGAGAAAACTCTAATAGCGTAACCCCTGGGAGTCCTACTGGATACTGAAATGATTGAAAAACTCCAGAATCATATCTTTCATTCTGTTTCATTTTTGATATATCATTGCCATTTACTTCGATCACTCCTTCATGTGTAAAGTTTTCGTTACCCATAACTACATGGCAAAGAGTTGATTTACCAGATCCATTCGGACCCATAATTGCATGGAGCTCCCCTGGTTTTATTGATAAATCTATACCTTTAAGTATTTCAACATCACCTACTGAAGCTTTAAGATTTTTTATATTAAGCATCTTCATTCATTTCTATGTACAAATAACCATCCTCAACATAAACAGGATATGTTTTAACAGGTTTTGTTGCAGGTAATGTTACGGCTTCTCCTGTATTTAGATCAAACTCCGCCCCATGAAGTGGGCACTCAACTTTACAGTCGTAGACTTCTCCTTCTGACAAACTAGCTTCTGAATGAGAGCAGAGGTCGTCAATTGCATAAAATTTACCTTCACAATTAATTAAAGCTATTTCTTTGTCATCGATATTGAAAACTTTTGAAGCATTTTGCATTATATCTTTTGTATTAAAAGTTTTTACTCTAACCATTTTTTCTTCCAATTAAATTCATATATTTTCTTTCGATAATTTCAGAAACTTTGTCATGAACTATATCCCATTTACTGTCATTAATTACCTCATTAAAAAAACCTTTTATAAGTAGTTTGTCTGCATCAACTTTTTTTATACCTCTAGACATAACATAATGGTATATATTTTCTTCAATTGGGCCTACAGAAGATCCATGACTGCAAATTACATCGTCACATAAAATTTCTAAATTAGGTACTGATTGAGCAGTTGCTTCTTCGCTCAATAATATATTCCTATTTTCTTGATGGGATTCTGTTTTTTCTGCTCCCTCAGCTATGTGTATTGTGCCAGTAAATATTGAGCTACTTTGGTCACCTAATACACCTTTGGTAATCATGTTTGATGAAGTATTTTTTCCTAAGTGATTTACAAATACTCTATTGTCGTGAATTTGCGTCTCTTCACCAAAATATACTCCATCTAAACTGAATTCTGAACCATTGCCTAAAAGATCTATATCCATTCTTGAACGAGACAATGCTGCTCCTGTACTTATATTATGTATTGTTAAATTTGAGTCTTTTTCTAGCTGTGCATAGAGGGAATTTACAACATTGATCCCTTTTGGAGAAGTTACAGATAGTATTATTTCCAAATTTGAATTATCGTTTAGGAAAATTTCAATAATTGGATAAATGTTTCCAATAACTAATTGGTCAAAATTTAAATATAATTTTCCAGATTTGTTCTTATCTACACTAATTCCAATGTAAGGAATCGCATTATCCGCTGATTGGAAATTTACTGAAAAATATTGTTCACTATCTCCTTTTACATTTAATTGAAAGCCACCCGTTACTTTTTCAAATTGTTCAATATTAAATTTATCAAACGGCCTTTTTATTGACTCTTTGATTAAAGGTTTTTTGACTTCATCAATATTAACTATTTCAATATGATCATGCTCTGTATTGATTTCATAAGTAAAACAATTGGAATCAATATCAAATGTTTTAGAAGCCTCTATATCACTAGATTTACCAATTTCAATATCATTAAGTTCAAATATCTTCTTTCCAAGATACTTCCAGTCTTCATCCTTAGCAGTAATGTTTTTGAAATCTTTGGATGAAAGTGACTTTAATTTTTTTTCAAATAATTTATTTTTCAATTTTTACCTATTCATTAACCAACGGCGCCAGCTTCTATCATGTTTAATTCAATCAGTTGATTGAATTCCATGGCATATTCCATTGGTAACGTTTTAGTAAATTCTTCTACAAATCCTGCGACAATCATAGATGTTGCTTCAGATTCAGAAAGACCTCTGCTCATAAGATAGAATAGTTGATCTTCTCCCACTTTTGACACTGTTGCTTCATGACCAATAACTGCTGATGCTTCTTCTATCTCCATATAAGGATAAGTATCCGATCTTGATTCATCATCAAGAATCAAAGCATCACATCTTACAAAACTTTTTGCTGTTTCTGAGCCGTCTTCAACTCTGACTAAGCCCCTGTATGCGCCTCTTCCACCACCTTTTGAAACTGATTTTGATGTAATCAAAGAAGTTGTATCTGGAGCAAGATGAACCATTTTTGCTCCTGTATCTTGGTGTTGTCCTGAGTTAGCAAAAGCTACGGATAAAACTTCTCCATGTGCACCGGGTTCCATTAAATAAACAGAAGGATATTTAACTGTTAGGCCTGAACCAAGATTTGCATCAATCCATTCCATTGTTGCATTTCCATAAGCTTGTGCTCTTTTTGTGACTAGGTTATAAACATCATTTGACCAGTTTTGGATTGTTGTGTACCTACAAGTCCCAGATGCTTTGACAACAATCTCTACAACTGCGGAATGTAAAGCATCGGTTGTATAAACAGGTGCTGAACAACCTTCAATGTAATGTACAGAAGCTCCTTCGTCGACAAGAATTAAGGTTCTCTCGAATTGACCCATATTTTCTGCATTAATTCTAAAATATGCCTGCAGAGGATCTTCTACATGTACACCTTTTGGGACATAAATGAAAGATCCACCTGACCAAACAGCTGAATTTAGTGCAGCAAACTTGTTGTCACCTGGAGGAATAACTGTTCCAAAATATTCTTTAACTAATTCCGGATACTCTCTGACTGCTGTATCCATGTCACAAAATAATACGCCTAATTTTTCTAAATCTTCTCTATTTTTGTGATAAACAACTTCGCTCTCATATTGTGCTGTAACTCCAGCAAGATAGGTCCTCTCGGCCTCAGGTATACCAAGTTTTTCATAAGTTTGTTTGATTTCTTCTGGTACTTCATCCCATGAGTCAGCTTGATCTTCAGTAGGTTTTATGTAGTAATAAATATCATCAAAATCTAATTGACTTAATTTTTCTTTTGCAACCCATTCTGGCATAGGCTTATCGAGAAATCTTTTATATGCTTTAAGTCTGAAATCAAGCATCCATTCGGGTTCTCCCTTAATTTCAGACATTTTACGAATAATTTCTTCATTTAAACCTTTTTCAGGTTTAAACACGTTTTTTTCAGGGTCAGACCACCCTAAAGAGTATTTTCCTAAATCAATATCAACATTTGCCATTACCTTATATTAATAAAGTGCTGAGCCAATAAGAAAAAGTATTGATTTAAATTATTTTTTGTTTTTGATTACTCTCTTATTATGCCTGCTTTTTTTATTAATCCAATAAATGAAGAACATATTGAGTTGTTAAATAGACTTGATGCGCAAAATCAAGATTTAAGGGTATTTGTATCAGATAAAAATTCACAAGATTTTATCGATAAAATTCCCGGTAAAAAGGCCATCGGTGATATAACAGATGATTCACATATTTCTACAGCATCTGAGGGAGCATATTGTGGAATATTTTTCGAAGAACAAAACAAGAAATTGAGTGAAATTTTTGTAAATGCAATTCAAAATTCAAATATGCAAAGAATTTTATGGATTTCAAAAAAAGAACCTAGAAATAATATTTTAGAGATTGATAATCTTACTTATATTAAACATTCAAGCGAAGATGATTATTTTAATACGGTATTAAGTCTTGAAGAAGTTGAAGAAGTTAATGAAAAATTTATTGACTTAAAATAAATTAAAACCATGAATCTTTTATATATTGATAAACATCAAATGACTTACCTATATAAAATTTAGATATGAAAAAAAGTTCCTTTTTCAAAAGTGGATCTGGCTCGAGAAAAGCCTTTGTATCAAGCTTTCAAAATGAAAAAGAACTAAAAGAAATACATCAAGATAATAATACCTCCTCTGTTAAAAATAAAATATTCAACAAAAGTTCTGAAAGTATGAAAGAACTTGTTGATAACTGTGTTTCGCTTACAGTTACTTCACCTCCATACAATATTGGAAAAGATAGTGATTTAGATTTAAGTGACGAAGAATATTGGAAAATGATAAATAAAGTTTTTTCAGAAACTTATAGAGTTACAAATTCTGGAGGAAGGCTTGTAGTAAACGTCGCGAATTTAGGTAGAGAGGTGAAATTATATGGCAAAAATCTAAAGGAGCTAATGCTAATTTTGCTTGGGGAAGCTGGCTTTCAGCCTCAAATCCAGTTATTAGAGATATACACGAGTACTGTCTTGTTTTTTCAAAAGATTCTATGAAAAATTCTAGCGGAGGTGTTTCAACAATTGAAAAAGATGAGTTTATGGAATCTACATTATCAATATGGAATATTAATCCCGAAAAGGCAAAAAAAATTGGCCATCCAGCACCATTCCCTGTTGAGCTTCCAAAGAGGTTCATCAATCTTTACAGCTTTAAAAAAGACTTAGTTCTTGATCCTTTTATTGGAAGTGGCACTACAGCAATAGCATCTAAACAACTGCAGAGAAATTATGTAGGTTATGAAATAAATAAAGAGTATATTGAAATTGCTAATAAGAGGTTACAAGCAGAAACTAGTTAACTAAATTCCAAGCTGAAAATAATTCTTGATAGATTTCATTATCTTTTAATAAATTTTTATGATTATCGAAACCTACTAATTTTCCATTGTGCATGACCATTATTTTTTCTGCGTTAATTATTGTTTCTAATCTATGTGCGATGACAATTGAAGTTTGATATGCAAGTAATGTATCTGTCGCGTCAAGAATAGAATTCTCTGACTCAATATCAAGATTTGCAGTAGCCTCATCAAAAACAATTATCTCTCTCTTGGCCAAAACAGCTCTTAGTAATGCTATAAATTGCCTTTCTCCAGCTGAGACATTAGCCCCTCTTTCACCAACTTCTTGGTCTAATCCATTTTCATATCTTTCAAACCAATCAAGTACTCCAATTTCTTGAAGTTCTTGTTCTAAATCAATACCTTCCGGATTTGAATATATTAAATTATTTTTGATTGAGCCCCTAAATAAAAAGCTTTCCTGAGGTACATAAGCAATGTTTTTTCTAGCCCATTTTTGTGAAACTTCTCTTGATGATTCACCATAAAAATTGACATCCCCTTCGTTAGGTAGATAAAACCTTAAAATAAGTTTTGCTATAGTGCTTTTTCCAGCACCAGTCTCCCCGACAATCGCAATTTTTTCACCTTTATTAATAGAGAATGAAACATCATGTAAAACCCTCTCTCTACCGTAAGAAAAGTTAACTTTATCAAACTCAATTACATTGTTATTTTGCATATCTGGAGTAGTTGTTCCGGTATTACTAAGCACAGGCTCTTCATCTAAAATAGAAAAAACTTTTTTCATAGAAGATCCTGCGGATCTCAACAAGTCATAATTAAATGAAAGCATTATTAATGGATCAAAAAAATAATTTAAGTAAAAAAGTAATGCGACTAGTTCTCCAACACTCAATGTTCCTTGGTCAATTCTTTGTGCAGCAAACCAAATAACAATAGCAATAGAAGTTACTCTAGTTATTTCTAAAAATGGAAAATAAAAAGCAATATTTTTAGCAGATTGCATATTAGCTTTGAAATGCTCATTGTTTACTTCCTTAAAATTATCTAACTGAGAAGTCTCATCTGCATAGGCCTGTATGATTCTAACTCCAGAAATGCCTTCTTGCAGTGATGATAAAACCTGTCCAATCCACTCTCGAACAGACCAATAAGCTTTATCTGCATAATTTCTAAAAATTTTAGTCGCAATTCCAAGTAGTGGAAGAATCAAAAATGATAAAAATGCAAGTTGAACATCAACAAGAAAAACTGCAATTGTAGCTCCAAAAATTGTAAGCAAAGCAGTAATAATGCTACTTGCACCTTCTCTTGCAAATTCATTTAAGCTTTGCATGTCTGATGTCATTCTTGCAACCAACACGCCTGTTTTGTTTTTTTCAAAATAATTAATATCTAATGATGAGAGATGTCTAAAGAGTTTTTCTCTTACTCTTCTTACGTATAGTTCTCCAACCAACCCAATAGATAAAAGTGCTTTGCTAGCTACAAAATATAATGCAATAAGGGTTAAAAAATAATAAAAACTTTGCTCGAGTAGGTAGTTGTAGTCTGACTTAAGAACCCCATTATCTATCCCTCTAGAAATTAATTGGGGACCAATCATTCTTATTAAAGTTGCAGCCATAGCAATTAAAGAGCTGTATAAAAATGGTCTATTAACCTCTGGAACTAATTTGTAAGACCTAAGGAAAGTATTATCTATCATTTTTGTGTATCCAGTGATTCATTTTCTAAAAACAAAGATTTATAACTTTCGACATTATATATTAATTCTGTATGTGTGCCTTGCGCTTTGACAGACCCATTCTCAATAAAGACTACCTCATCACAAAGCTCTATTGTTGGAGCTCTATTAGTGATAATTAACGTAGTCATATTTTTCATTACAGATTGCAATTCATTTCTGATTTCTTCTTCTGTTGATGCATCAACAGCAGAAAGAGCATCGTCTAATATCAGTACCCTTGGTTTTCTTAGAATTGCTCTTGCTAAAGCTATTCTTTGTCTTTGACCTCCAGATAATCCATAACCCCTTTCACCAACTTTTGTTTCGTAAGACTCAGGTAATAATGAAATAAATTCATGTGCTCTTGCAGTTAAAGCTGCTTTTTTAACTTCTTCTTGAGTGGCATTATCCAGGCCGAGAGATATGTTTTCTCGCGCTGAATTCGAAAATAAAAAACTCTCTTCAAAGGCCAGACTAACATTCCTTCTTAGTTCATTGAGTTTTAGATCATTGATATTGACACCATCAATTTCTATAGATCCTGATTCTATTTCGTATAGTCGTGGAAGTAAATAGGCCAGAGTTGACTTGCCAGAACCAGTAGCTCCAACAATTGCGACAGTTTTCTTTCCATCTATAGTGAAGCTTAAATTTTCAAATATCTTTTCTTTACCATATTTGAAATTTACCTGATCGAATGTGATACTTCCATCGCCATTAGTTGGAAGAGTTTTTGTCGACTCATTATCTGTAATTAATGGCACCTCATCTAATAACTCTAAAATTCTTGTACCTGCTGACACACTCGATGGTATTTCAGATAAAAACCAGGCTGTGATTCTTAACGGCCATAAAAGTAAAAAGACATATTGTGTAAATGCAATAAATTCTCCTAAAGAAATTAGTTCATTTATTGATAAATATCCACCAAGCAGTAAAACAGCTAGGGTGATAACCATTGGAATGAATTCAAACATTGGGATAAAGCGAGTTCTAAGTTTTAAGTAATCGAGGGATGTGTCATAAATGTTAGATACAGCGGACTCAACTTTAGTAGAGGCATACTCTTCATTGCCAAATGCTTTTACAACTCTAATTCCACCCAACTGCTCTTCTACTTCAGTAGTCATGTTTGCTTCTGCCTCTTTGACCTTCAAAGATACATTTAATGCTTTTGAAGAAAAATTCGATGCTAGCCAAAGTACCAATGGGATAGATAGTATCACAATCGCTCCTAATGGAAGACTAAGAGTTAAAAGAGTAATACTGAGGATTAATAGCAAAAATATATTTGCTGTAGCAAGTGGGGCAATTGCAAAAGCAAGTCTTACCTGTGACGCATCACTTGATGCTCGAGCCATTAGTTCACCCGTAGGAACCTTATCATGATAATTAAATGCTAACTTTTGCATGTGAGTAAAAATTTTATTCCTTATTCCTGCTTCAACGTTATATGAGACATGCATGCCAAAGTATCTTCTTGTACCAATGGAAATCGCTCTTGAGTATCCTGCCAAAACCATAAATGAAATTAAAACAATAAGATTTCTTTGGTTTCCTGTAACAATTCCATCATCAATAATTATTTTTATTAAATATGGTTGAACAACTACAAGAAAACACCACAAAACTGCTGATGACATAGCAATTATAAAATTTCTTTTATTTTCTATGATCTCTGCTTTGTAGAAATTTAACGCTTTTTTAAATTCCGGTGTTTTAAAGACTTTAAACATATTAATCAATATTAAATGAGTTAAAAATTTAAAAATATTCTAACAATACTTTGTGCATTATTTCACAAGCGTATTATCGTTCAACTTATGGTTGATGTGTTAGATAGCAAAATAGAAAATGTATTAGATTCAGCTGATCGCATGTTCATTGCTACCAGTGTTGGTGGGAACTCTTCAGGAGCTTCTGTATTTTTTAGTAGAGATGGAGAAGATTTAGTTTTCTTTACCTTCCACCCTACTCGTAAAGCAGAGCAGATTAGATTGAATCCTCGTGTTCATGTTGTCATATGGCCTAAAGGCCAAGAAGGAATTGAAGGTCTGCAAATTGACGGAGAGTGTTACAAAATAAAAGATGAAGATGAGAAAAAAAGAGCTTATGAATTAGTTCTTAAAACTACTGAAGCATTCAAAGAGTATATGGAAGACGAATTTTTAATAAGTAATGATGTAGTTGGTTATTACAGAGT
>LUMS01000219.1_pt2 | contig 18297 bp, 17 predicted proteins | sample 729711 | NCBI WGS metagenome assembly LUMS01 (sample SAMN03860298, study PRJNA289734) | marine metagenome | biome: seawater column; feature: ocean; material: water; isolation source: Red Sea water column Station 192 - depth 25m | place: Saudi Arabia: Red Sea | collected 2011-10-15 | depth 25 m | reverse complement strand
AGATTCAATTATATCTGGAAAAACAATTTCTCCGCCTGAATCAAAAGCGTTATCACTTCTTCCAAGAAAGTTTAAATATAAAGAATTATTTATTTCATTAATTTCACCTAAATCACCTGTTTGCCACCACCCATTTTTATTTTTGAAATTTTCAGTTTTTAAAGAGTCTATTATTTCGATTCCAATTCTGGCTGATTTTATCTCGATTAATCCTTGTGCGTTAATTCTTATTTTTGTATCAGGTAGTATTTCTCCAACATTTTTAAAACCCATTAAGAATTCTTTTGGTTTTAAACTCGTAACCATTGCTGCTGTTTCAGTTGAGCCGTAACAAGGTGCTAATTTTATTTTTTCTTTTATACATTGTTCTGCAGTTTCGTCTGAAATTGAAGCTCCACCTACCCAAATTAGATCAAAAATTTTTAGCCAACTAATTCCATCTTTTTGAGCTAAAAGTCTTTGTAATTGGGTAGGTACTAATGACGTAATCAAGTGTTTTTTGTTTTTTTTAAATTTAATTGTGAAAAGTAAAAGTTCTCGAGTTTTTTTTATCAAATTCGGAGAAATATTAATACAATCACATCCCCAAGTTTGACTTCTAAAAATTGGCATTAATCCACTTATATGGTTCAGGGGTAAAGTATTTAAAATTAAGCAGTTTTGTAATTCAAATCCTTGCTCTATTAGCCATTGACCTGATGTAGTTGCAGATAATTTAAGATTATTTAAATGGTGAAAACATTGTCTCGGTTTTCCAGAACTCCCACTACTGTTTAAGATAATTGCTGGCCCATTTTCAGTAATTGAATCTAATACATCTTTGTCTTCATAAAATTTGTTTTTTACATAAATAATTTTATTATCTCTAATTTTTTCAATAATTTTTTCTACAGATTGAGTTTCGTTATTTTCAACTTCAATAGTATGAATTTTATTTTTCATAGTTGATCCCATATCTTTTTTGCTTCATTTAAAAATAGAAACGAATTAGGGAATTTATTCATTGCTAAACCAGGAACTTTTGGCGTTGGTCCTTGTAATTGTAGAGAAGATAAATGATGGAGCCATCTCTTTCCTATTCCAGTTTCAAATGAGGTACTTATAGATATTAAAGCTTTTTTATTTTCTAATTCTCTTAAAAGCTTAACTGGATTATTTTCTTGAGAAGGCCTTCTAATTTGCCAACCCTTCCACTCATCAATCAAAGTTGGAAATTTTAAAAGTGATTCGTCTAAAGCTATTGGAATTTTTTTGTTTAGTTCTGTCAGTCCATCAATATCATCAACACAGAGAGGTTGTTCTAACCAATCTATATTTTTATTATCTTTCAAAATATCAGCCCATCTATTAGCTATCTCTCTTCCCCAAGAACCATTAGCATCTATTCTTAACTTAATATTATTACCTATTTTGCTTAAAATTTCTTCTAATTTTGCTTCTTCCTCATGGTTATTTTTTAGTGCTACTTTCCATTTTAAGGTTAATGATTTTCCAATATTAGATTGTCTTTTCATTTAAATCTGAAACTACATTTTCATGATTTAACAATATGGCTGTTTTACCAATTTCATCAAAGTAGTAGTTTTCTTTAAAAATTATTTTTCCATTTATCTCAGCTAATGCAGAATTTATTGCAGATTGAATGCATGGGTGAAAAATATTTATTTGCTCAGATAAATTAAATTCCTCTATATACTCAGGGATCATATCTAGTTGTTTCGCACACTTTTTTAAGTCTTTTTTATGTAGCGGTGAAACTTCTCCAAACCCTATTTTTTTATCATTACTTATTAATTTAATTATCCAACCCGATTTTGTATGGTAATTGGTTTTAGAATTTTCTACTTTGGCCGATAACTTAAAGCTATAAGATTTTTTTTGAAATATTAAGTTCATTTATTTAGCAAGTAATTAAATATTAATCCTGTGATTAAACCAATTCCATTAAGAGTTTGAAATTTTATTGCGACGAATTTGCAATTTTTTATTGCAGAAGGTTTTGCATACGAAGATTTTAATAAATTTATAAGTCTTATTGCTTGAGGGAAACTAAGCAAATAAAGGATGCAAAACACTGGAATAAATCCATAAACTATTGTGAAAAGTTGAAAAATATATATTGTAAAAATTATCCAAGGCACAAATTGAGAACCTTTTTTTGCCCCTAAGCGAACTAAAGGTGAATTTTTCCCATGCTTTTTATCTTCAGAAATTTGATGAAAATGAGAACAAAATAATACAAGAGTTGTTGCCAAGGAAGGTCCTGAACCAAGTAATAAAGAAACTTTCCATGGAATATCTTCGAAGTAAATATTAGACGGATTTAACGCAATTAAGACTGCAGAGTACGCAAAAGGTCCAAATGCAAGCCAGCATAATGGTTCTCCTAAACCTTGATAGCCAAATCTAAAAGGAGGTCCTTGATATAAATATCCTAAGAAGCAGCAAGCTGCCACCAAAATAAAAATGTTTATACTTGTTGATACTGAAATAATTAAAATTATTAATAAACCAATAACTAAAGATGTATATGCAATAAATGAAATTATTTTTTTATTTTTTACAAGATTTACAATTGAATGGAATTTAAATTCATCGATTCCTGTTTCTGCGTCGAATAAATCATTAGTTAGATTTTCCCAAAGTAATATCAAAATTGCAGCTAAAGTAAATGAAATCAAATTATAAATTTTTACCTCTTCATATTGATTGAGCAAGTAAGCCCCTGTTATTAAAACTGGAAGTATGGCAACAGAATAAAGAGGCCATTTTATTGCTTTTTTCCATAATTTTTTTTTATCTTCGTCCATTTTTAATTAACACGCAAAATTAGATAATTATTGAATGTAGTTTATAAATTGAGTTACATTTTTTACTTTATTGCATCATTTTTAGTTATTTTCAATAAGTAATGAAAAATGATTTAAACTTAACAGATTTTTTAAAAGATGTATTTTCCTCTTTCGATAAGAAAGTTGAAAATTCTGGATTAGTAAGTATTTGTGTTGAGATTCCTTGTATTGATTTATTTCAAGTTTATGAATTGTTAATAAATCAATATCCGTTTTCTTCATTTTGGGAGGAATCTGATGGCATTTCATATATAGCTTTCGAGAAGTGTAAATATGTTACTCTGGATGGCCCAAAAAGATTTGAGGTAGCAAAAGAGTTTAATTCTGAGAATTTTAAAAATTTAATTAACTTAACTAATGAATCGCATAATTCTGCACTTTCAAAAATAATTTATTTATTTTCTTTCTCTGAAAATTTGAATAATAAGAATTTACCTTCAGATATCCCTAGTTTGGAAGCCATTTTGCCAAAAATATTAATTACTAAAAGTGGCAAGAATTGCTGGTTAAGAATCAATGGTCATGTTGAAGGTAAATCATCATTAAGAACATTAATTGAAGAAATATGGACAATTAGAAATCAAGTTATTAATTCTGGCTCAGAATTAATAAAATCATCTGGCTTAAAAACTAGTTTTGATTCCCCTTTTATTGATGATTTCTCACGCTCCTTAGAAACTTCTAAAACAAACATGAAAAAAGTAGTAAATAGAGGAATTCAATTAGTAGAGAAAGATATCCTCGAAAAGATAGTTTTAGCGAATAGGATTAAAATAAAACTTAAAAATAAATTAGATTTAGTAGAAATTTTAAAAAGATTTAAAAAGAAGCAACCAAATACATGTAGATACGTTTGGAAAAGGAATAGTAAGGATATTTTGTTTGGAGCATCTCCAGAAAAATTATTTTCTTTTACTAAACCTAATTTAACTTTGGAGGCTCTTGCTGGAACTATCTCTACTAATTCAAATTTTAAGAAACTCCTAAAAAGTACTAAAGACTTAAAGGAACATAATTATGTAATACAACATTTGATTAAATCTTTAGAAGTTTCAAAAATAACAAACTTTAAAAAAAGTGATATCAAGGTAAATTCATTTGGAGATATTTCTCATTTGCAAACACTCATTTTCTCTAAAGTTGAAAATATTTGTCCTTTTGAATTGCTTAAAAACTTACATCCATCTCCAGCTGTTTGTGGATACCCAAAAAATGCAGCATTGGATTGGATAAACACTCTTGAGTCTTTTCCTAGAGGAAATTATGCTTCTCCAATGGGTTGGGTTGATTCATCAGGCAATGCTTCATTTCTTTTGGCAATAAGAGGCGCAAGATGTATTGAAGAAAATATTGAATTTACTGCAGGTTCAGGTATAGTTTCTGGCTCCGTTTTAGAGAAAGAAATAGATGAGATTAAATTAAAATTTGAATCTATAGTAAAACAGATATTTTGCGCTAAAAATCCTAGATAATTTCTACTAATTTTTCAATAACTTCCTCTGAAACATTTTTATTGGATAAATTTTCTATTTCTCTTAAACCTGTTGGACTGGTTACATTAATCTCGCTAAGCATTCCATTTATTACATCAATACCTACAAAAAATAAACCCTCATCTTTGAAGTGTTGAGATAATTCTGAGCAGATACTTTTTTCTTTTTCTGTTAATAATGTGGGTTCAGCCTTGCCTCCCATCGCTAAATTACTCCTAAAATCGCCTCCTTGAGGAATCCTATTTATTGATCCAATTGCTTCTCCGTTTACGATAATTATTCTTTTATCACCCTCTATGACTTCAGGAATAAATTTTTGCATCATAACGGGTAATTCTTCTTGAGAAGTGATTAATTCAATGATTGATTTAATTCCTGGAGAATTTTTATTTATCCTTATAACACCTTGACCACCTTTTCCTCCAAGAGGTTTTATGACTACTTCATTATTTATATTTGCAAAATTAATAAGATCTTTTACCTTACTCGCAACTATTGTAGGTGCCATTAAGTGGCTGTATCTTAAAGCACCTAGCTTTTCATTCCACGCTCTTAACGATGAGGGTTTGTTAATTACTTTTACTCCTTTTCTTTCGGCAACTTCTAAAAGATGGGTTGCATATAAATAAGCCTCATTTACAGGAGGATCTTTTCTCATCCAAATGCAATTAAATTCGGCGAGAGGTATGCAATCATTCTCTTTGAAAGAAATCCACGGAATTACTTCAACTTTTACGGAAGATGCCCATACTTCATCACCTCTAGCTTCCAGGTCTTGAGGAGTACAACTCCAGATTTCAATATTTTTTTTTGATGATGCTTGCATTAAAGCAGCAGTTGAATCTTTTAAGGGATTTATATTTTTAATTGGATCTATTACGAATAGAAATTTCATAAGATCTAGTTTAATAATGCTTCTAATTTATTTTCATTTTCTAATGCGTAGAGATCATCGCAGCCTCCGATACCCTCATTATCTATAAATATTTGTGGTAATGTTCTTCTACCATCAGCTCTTTCAATCATCAATGCTCTGGCATCTTCGTCGCCATCTATTTTATATTCTGTAAAATTTACATTTTTTTTCTTGAGTAGTGATTTTGCTCGAATACAGAATGGGCAATATTGCCAAGTATAAATTTCAACTTTGGACATTTTTTTAAAATAATACTTAGTTTATACTATTAAACAAAAGTGCTTGTTAGATTATAAATAACGATTAAATTCTATTTTGATAGATATTACAGATTTCAAAAAAGATCTTTCGGAACTAACAGAGCGCCTGGGTAATGCTCAGGATTGTCTTTGACGTTCCAAGATTAAAAGCGAAAAGGAAAGAGTTAGAGCAAATTTCTGCTCAGCCTGAATTTTGGGAAAATCAAGAAGAAGCTAAAAAGCAAATGTTAATCCTTGATGATGTCAAAGCACAACTCGAATTGTTAGATAAATGGAAAACTTTTATTTCTGATGCTAATGCCTCTCTTGAGCTTTATTCTCTAGAACCCGAAGAGGAAATGATTTTAGAATCGCAGCTGGGATTAAAGAAATTAAGAGAGAATTTGGATAAATGGGAATTTGAAAGATTGTTATGTGGTGAATACGATAAGGAAGGAGCAGTAGTTTCTATTAACGCAGGTGCGGGTGGAACAGATGCGCAGGATTGGGTAGAGATATTATTAAGAATGTACTCAAGATGGGCCGATAATAATCAAATGAGCCTTGTCATTAATGAATTATCTCAAGGAGAAGAAGCAGGTATTAAAAGTGTAACGTTCGAAATTGATGGAAAATATGCATATGGCTATCTGCAACATGAAAAAGGAACTCATAGATTAGTAAGAATTTCTCCTTTTAATGCCAATGGCAAAAGACAAACCAGCTTTGCTGGGGTAGAGGTTATGCCAAAATTAGATGATAATATTTCACTTGATATACCTGAAAAAGATTTAGAAATTACAACGAGTAGATCCGGTGGAGCTGGAGGACAAAATGTTAATAAAGTAGAAACAGCAGTGAGAATTGTTCATTTGCCTTCAGGGATTTCAGTAAGATGTACTCAAGAAAGATCTCAATTACAAAATAAAGAAAAAGCTATGTTACTTTTAAAGTCTAAACTATTAGTGATTGCTAAAGAACAACGAGCTGCTGAAGTCGCTGATATTAAAGGTGATATTGTGGAAGCTGCATGGGGCAATCAAATAAGAAATTATGTTTTCCATCCCTATCAAATGGTAAAAGATCTTAGGACTATGCAGGAGACTAACGAGTTAGATAGTGTTTTAGATGGTGGACTTGACCCATTTATTCATGAATTATTACGTATGAATATTTCTTCTAATGAATCTATTGAATAACTAATGGAAAATAAAAACGAAATTTTAGAAAAAAAAGTTTCTCCTCCAAGCTTTATAAAGCTTGCTATGAGAAATATGGTAAGGAAAGGCTCAAAAAGTATTTCTCATTTTTCAATAACCTTTCTAGTTTTAATTGGGATATTAATACTTGTGGCCACAATAGGTAAGCCCAATATTCCAGTTTAAGAATGTATGAAAGAAAAAATTATTTCTGAAATAAATTTAGATTTGGTTTTTCAATGTAATGATTTCTCTCAATTTTCAAATAAGTTAAAAGATACTAAAACTCATCTTATTTTTGAATCTATTTTTTGGGAGAAAGTTTTTTTATCTTGGATAAATACTATATTAAAAAAAGAGGATTATGAATTACCAAATTATATTTTTGAAAAAAAATCTTTTTCATTATTCAATCTATAGAGAGATGATCTGGTTGGCTAGTCATGGATTTTTACATCTTTTGGGATGGGAACATAATAATGAGCATGATTTAGAAAATATGTTAAATTTCCAAGAATATTTAATTACTCGATTAGATTAAAAATCAATGAAAAAAAAAATAAACTATTTAGAAAATAGAAAAGAATCATACAAAACTTCTAGTAATGTATTTATAAGTTTTAAGTATGCTTTCAGTGGTATTAGTTATGTATTAAAAACTTCAAGAAATTTTAAAATTCAATTAATTTTTGCAGTTACAAGTTTAATAATTGGTTTTTTACTCAAAATTAGTCTAAGTAATTATGTTATTTTGATTGCAACAATAATGTCTGTTTTAATATTAGAAATATTGAACACATCTATTGAATCAATCGTTGATTTAGTAGTGAAAAAAGAATTTAGTATTTTGGCTAAAATTTCAAAAGATACTTCTGCAGGAGCAGTATTATTAGCTTCCATTAATTCTGTTATTATTGCTGTATATATCTTTGTTCCTAAAATAAAGTTGTTATTTTAAATCCATATAAATATGTTTCTTGTTATTGATAATTACGATAGTTTTACTTATAACCTTGTTCAATATTTAGGAGAACTTTCAGTTGAGCATGAAATAACTAAAGAATTAATAGTTAAAAGAAATGATGAAATTACTTTAGAAGAAATTATCAAACTAAATCCTGGTGGAATTCTCTTATCTCCAGGTCCAGGTAATCCAGATCAATCTGGAATTTGTCTGCCAATTCTAAAAAAATTATCTAAAAATATTCCGACCTTGGGAGTTTGTTTAGGTCATCAAGCTTTGGCCCAAGCTTTTGGAGGTAAGGTTATAGTTGGGAAAGAACTTATGCATGGTAAGACATCCAAAATATTTCATAATCAAAAAGGATTGTTTAAAGATATCGAGACTCCATTTGTGGCTACTAGATACCATAGTCTTATAGTTGATTCAAGTTCTTTACCATCTTGTTTCGACATAACTGCGACTTTAGAAGACTCAACAATTATGGCTATCTCTCATAAAGAATATAAACATTTACATGGGGTACAGTTCCATCCTGAAAGTGTGTTGACGCAATTTGGTCATAAATTAATTAGTAATTTTCTAAAAATGGCTGAACAAAAGTAAAATAAAAAAAATTAATATTATGATTTCTCAAATTAAAAACTTTTTATTTTTGATATTAGTTAGCTCTTTTTTACCTACCTCATTATTGGCAAGGAATTTAGTAATAAAAAGTTTGGGACATAGTAGTTTTTTAATTACTAGTGCAGATAAATCTATTCTTATAAATCCCTTTAAAGCAATAGGTTGTGCAAGTAATTTAAAGGAGCCAAAAGAAGTCAACGTAGATTTTATTTTGGCTAGTTCTAGGCTTCCAGATGAAGGATATAACCCTAATGATCAATTAATGTTCGTTGAGCCAGGAATCTATCAATTTGAGGATATTTTATTAAATGGAATTTCTGTACCACATGACAGAGTAGATGGAAGAAGATTTGGGATGGCAACTGTTTGGAGTTGGGAGCAGAATGATCTTAAAATTGTTCATATGGGAGGAGCTGCTGGTGATATTGATATAAACAGTCAAATTATTTTGTCTAGTCCAGATATATTGTTTATTTCAATTGGAGGAGGAATAAAATCTTACAATGGTAAAGAAGCCTCAAAAATAGTTAAGCTTCTAAAACCTAATGTAGTTATTCCTGTTCACTTTGAACGCGGCAAAAAAATTAATAAAGAATGTGATTTCTCAAATGCTGATTTATTTATCGAAAATATGAAAGATTTTAAAGTAAAATATGTTGGAAAAGATTTTCAAATAAAACCTAAAAGAATCGATCAAAATACAATTTATATTTTCAGTAATTAATTTTTTAAATCTAATATCTTGTAATTGTCCCAGAAAAAAATCATTTGTTCTTTAGTTCCAATACTAACCCTTATAGAATTACCGATATCTTTTTTGTTTTCCATACTTCTAATAAGAATACCTTTTTCTCTCATCTGTTGTATTAAGATTTTAGGATCTTTTTTTGGCCAAATTAAGAAATAATTACCTCCACTAAAGTGAGTTCTGATTTTTGTTGATTTAAATTTATTTAAAATCCATTCCCTCGCCTTTTTTACTTCTAAAACATAATTATCAATATATGATTTGTCTTTAAGTGCTGCTAATGCAGCTGTTATAGCAAAGCTGTTTACATCATATGGTCCTGTAACTTTATTAATGTACTGAATTAAACTTTTATTGCCAAAAGTAAAACCTATTCTTAAACCAGCTAGACCTGCAGTTTTTGAAAGAGATTGGATTATTAGTATATTTTTATTCTTTTCAAAATCTATCGATTCAAGAAGACTATCTCCATTAAATTTTTCATATAGTTCATCAACAACTATTAATGAATCTTTATTGATATTGGCTAAATTAATTATTTCATGAGAGCTTAGAACAGTTCCTGTTGGATTATTTGGATTGCAAATAAATATTAACTTTGGATTATGCTTTATTATTTTTTCCCTAAATTCTTCGATGGGGAATAGAAAATTTTCTCCAATGTAAGAACAACTTATTTTTTTCATTCCTCGGATTTCTGCACAAGGAGAATAGTAACCAAAAGTTGGATTTGTGGTTAGAAATATTTGATCTTTTTCTCCAAAGCAATTGAAAATTGCATTTATTGCTGCATCTGCTCCATTGAAAATTCCGATTTCATCATTACCAAATTTTCTTGAATCAAGATATTTATCACATAAAAATTTTTTTAAAAAATTATATTCTGGATAAATTGAAATCTCATCTAATTTTATCGCTTGTAATGCCTCTAAAACCTTAGGACTTGGACCTAAAGTATTTTCATTAAAGTCTAAGCGGAGTAAATTTCTTCTATTTTCTAAAGGTGCAGAGTAAGACTGCATATTTATTATTTCTTCTCTTGGTTTTGGGAAAAGATTATTTAATGGATCAAAATCATTCATTACATTCTTTCTAAAGTTTCAATTCCTAAAAGCTCTAAGCTTAATTTTAGTGTTTTTGCAGTTAGGTCACATAAATTAAGCCTAGAAATTTTTATATTTTTTTCTTCTTTGAGGATTGGAACTTGATCATAGAATCTATTAAAAGTCTGACATAGCTCGAACAGATAATTGCATAATCTATTTGGCATTAAGTCTTTTTCAATAGAAATTATGACTTCATCGAACTTAAGTAATTTTCTGATAAGTTTCCACTCAGATTTATGTTCATAATTTACGTACTGAAAATCTTTAGATTCATAAACAAAATCATTTTTTCTTTTAATTCCTAAAATTCTTACAAGTGTATATAACAAATAAGGAGCAGTATTACCATTTAGGGAAAGCATTTTATCAAAACTAAATTGATAATTGGTAATCCTATTTTGACTTAAATCTGCATACTTAACAGCTCCTAATCCAATAATTCTTGAAGTATTTGCTATAAACTCTTCGGTCTCATAACGATCTTCATCTTCTAATCTTTTCAATAAATCTTCTTTTGCTCTTCTAACTGCTTCATTTAATAAATCTTTTAGGCGTATTGTTTCACCTTCTCTTGTCTTTAGTTTTTTGCCATCAATTCCTTGAACTAACCCAAAAGGGACATGGTCTACTTGACAATTTTCTGGGATCCATTTTGCTTTTTTTGCAACTTGAAAAACTCCAGCAAAATGATTTGCTTGCCCATGATCAGTTACATAAATAATTCTTGAAGCATCATCGCCATTAGGAGGTTTATTGAATCTGTATCTTATAGCAGCAAGATCTGTGGTGGCATAATTAAAACCTCCATCTTTTTTTTGAATAATTAGCGGTAAAGGTTTGCCTTCTTTATTAGTCATCCCATCTAAAAATACACATTTTGCTCCTTGATCTTCTACTAATATTTTTTCTAAATTCAAATCATCAATAACTGATTTTAAGAAGGGATTATAAAAAGATTCACCTCTTTCTTCTATTTTTATTTTTAAATTTTTATAGATTTCATCAAATTCTTTCCTTGATTGATCACATAATAATTTCCAAGCTTTAATCGATTTAATATCTCCACTTTGTAACTTAACTACTTCCTCTCTAGATCTTTTTTGGAATTCAGATTCGTTATCAAATCTTTTTTTTGATTCTTTATAAAATTCAACTAAATCACTTATTTTGATCTTTCCTATTTCTTCTAGATCATTTGAATATAAATCTTTGAGCTGAGTAATAAGCATGCCAAATTGTGTTCCCCAATCACCAACATGATTGAGTCTTAATACTTCATAACCTCTTAACTCGAAAATTCTAGATATTGAGTCACCTATTATTGTTGATCTTAAATGCCCTACATGCATTTCTTTAGCAATATTAGGGCTAGAAAAATCTACAATAACTTTATTGGACAAACCACTATCTAAATCTTTTCTAATTAGAGGTATGCCAGCCCTATTGCATTGAATATTTGACTTAATTTCATTTATTAGAACCTCATCTTTTAATTTTATATTTATAAATCCAGGTCCAGCTATTTCTAGACTCTTACATAATTTTGCTATGCTTTTATTTTTATTTAAAAGGTTAATAAAATCATTAGAAATATCTCTTGGGTTCTTTTTATATATTTTAGATAAACTTAAACAAACATTACATTGATAATCACCAAATTCCTCTTTTGATGATTGTGTAATTAAATTTTTTCTAAGAATTTCGAATTCTCCTTTTTTATCATTTTTTTCAAGACTATCTAAAAGAGATTGTTCAAATTGTTTTGTTAATTCTTTAAAAATGATTAGCATTAATTATTCAATTATTTATCTATATGATTAATTAATATAACGCATACTCAAATCAATCCAATTACTTTTGGTGATTGAAGAACTTGTTGAAATCAAATCAATACCTTTTATTAGATATTTACTAATTTCTTCAGGGTTAATTCCAGAAACTTCTATTATCAAATTTTTATTTACTTCTTTTTTTAAGCTATTCATTGATAAATCTCTTAATTCTTGAACGTTTTTTTTGATTATTTCAGGGCTAAGTTCATCCAATAAGACACTATCTGCTCCTGCTAATACTGCTTCTTTTGCCTGTTCGATATTCTCAGCTTCAATTATGATATGAGTTGTAAAAGGCGAATTTAGTCGAATTTTTTTTACTGCATTATTAAGATTATCTGTCCATGCAATGTGATTTTCTTTTATCATAGCTGCATCGTATAATCCCATTCTATGATTGACTCCACCTCCGCATTTGAATGCATATTTTTCAAATATTCTTAAGCCAGGAGTCGTTTTCCTAGTATCTGCTAATTTTATATTTGTACCTTCTAACTTATTTACAAGATTCTTTGTGTATGTTGATATTCCAGATAAATGCATTGCTATATTTAAGCTGATCCTTTCACTAGCGAGTAAACTTTTTGAAGGCCCATATATTTCTAAGAGTTTTTGATCTTTAACAAATTTATCTCCATCAGAGATATTAAATTTTGGACTGATTTTTAAATCAATTTTTCTAAAAATTTCTTTTATAATTTCAACCCCGCAGAATATACCCTCTTCTTTTGCAATCCAATATGCATTACCATTCTCTTCTGTAATAGAGGAACTTGTAAGATCTCCCCTACCTATATCTTCATCGATCCAATTATCAATGATTTTACTTATTATTGGAGTATTTAAATCCACTAAACTAAGAAATAATTAATTAATAAAAATTAAACTGAAGTTAGAGAATCAACTATATATCACTATGTAATTTAACTCAAATTTATTTACCAATACAAAACTTAGAAAAAATATTATCTAGAAGTTCCTCTGTTAATTCTTGACCAGTTATTTTAGATAAGTTTTGAATTCCATCTCTCAGCTCAATTGATAACAAATCAAATGGCAATTTATTTTCAATTATTTCATCAGTATCATTTAAATTAGATAAGCAAGCAGACAAATTTGTTAGATGTCTTTCGTTTAAAAATATATTGATATTTTCTACTTGTTTTAATCCGCATTTTTTTATAATTGTGTCTATTAATAATCTTTCACCATCATTATTCTTAATACTCATAAGAATTGTGTTTTTTAACTCATTTGAATTAATATTTTTGCAATCAATTAAATCTTTTTTATTGCCCAAAATAGTAATTAATTTTTCTTTGGGAATTTCTTGTATTATTTTTTTGTCTTCTTCATTAAATCCTTCTTCAAGACTATAAATATAAATTATAAAATCTGACTCTTTTATTTTCCCAAAACTTTTTTTAATTCCAATACTTTCAATTTGTTCATGAGTTTCTCTTATGCCAGCAGTATCAATTATTTTCATTGGAATATCATTAATAGTTAAATTAACTTCAATAACATCTCTAGTTGTTCCAGGAATATTAGTTACGATTGCTTTCTCTTTTTTTGCAAGCAAATTTAATAAAGAGCTTTTGCCAACATTTGTTTTACCTATAAGCGCAATGGATATTCCATTGTGAATATATGAATTTCTTTTTGCATTTTCTATTAGTAATTCTATTTTTTCTTTGACTTTTTTAATGTTTTTTAGATATTTGGTGTAATCAAAATCTGTGAAGTCTTCTTCAAAATCAACTCTCGCTTCTATTTCGCAAAGTTGATTTATAAGGTCATTTTTAATATCATCAATTTTTTTCTTTATTTCTCCTTGAACCCCGCTAAAGGCTAACTCTGCTGATCTGGTATTGCTTGCATTAATTAATTGATTAATCGACTCGGCTTGAGTAAGGTCTATTTTCCCATTAAGAAAAGCTCTTTGACTAAATTCTCCTGGGTTTGCAAGTCTAACTCTAGAATTACTAGATAATAATATCTTTAAAACTTTATTTACTATGATAATTCCGCCATGGCAATGAAGTTCAACTACATCCTCTCCTGTGAAGCTATTTGGGGATTTCATCACTAAAATTAAAACCTCATCTATAAATTTATTTTGTTTATTTTCCTGAATAAAACCACGAAAAACTCTATGTGATTCCCATGCATATTTAGATTTAGTTTGAACAATCTTTTTGCAAGAATTTATTGCGTCTTTCCCTGATACTCTTATTATCGCAACTCCTCCCTTCCCAATACTTATAGCTGAAGCAATTGCGGCTATCGTATCTTCTGTAGTAACTATCGAATCCATCTCTCGCTTTGTTATGGATAATTAAGTAAGATTATCAAGAATTTAATTTTGAAATTTTCTTTCTGAATGAGATTTAAAAGAGATATTACCTATAAGAAAATTCTATCATTATTTAGGAATCAGAATGGAAGTCCTTTCTTTAATGCTAAAGGTTTAGCTATAGGGGTATTTAGTGGTTGCTTTCCATTTTTTGGTTTTCAGACTTTAATGGGAGTATTTTTTGCGAAAATAGCTAAGGGAAATATTGTTCTAGCTGCAATTGGTACCTGGATCAGCAACCCTTTTACTTATATTCCACTTTATTATTTTAACTATAAAGTTGGTTCGATTTTTTTAAATAATCCTTCTAATAAAATTCTTGAAAAAAGTTTAGTTATTGATGACTTATGGAAACAAGGTAGAATTTTTTCCTTAAAATTACTCTTAGGTTCATCTTGTGTAGGTATTTTATTAGCTTTGATTTGCGGCAGTATTGTTTTCTTTATCTACAAGATAAAAAGTAAAAGATAGATTGATCTGATTTTAAAATTAACTTTGTCCAACTCTGGCAATATCTAAAACATCTGCCATTGATTTAATTTGTTCAATTGTTTTGTGAAGTTGATTATAACTTTCAAGACCTACACAAAGATTTATAATAGCTGGTTTACCATAAGCAGTTTTAACATTGGCATCACTAACGTTTATACCTTTATCAGATAACCGCATAAGAATATCTTTAAGAACTCCAACTCGATCAATTACTTCTATTCGTAGCTGAATTGGAAACTTATTATCGCCAGTTTTATTATCTTGATTCCAACCGACAGGTAATCTTCTCTCTATTGGAATTGGTATTACATTTTCACAATCTTCCCTATGTATAGTTATCCCATGGTTGCCGAGCGACACAGTTCCGATAATATCCTCGCCTGGGAGTGGGGAACAGCATTTACCTATTCTGTAATCAAGACCTTCTATCCCGGAAATTGGTGATTTAGCTGCTGTATTAGATTGATTAGTGGATAAATTATTATTACTTTTAAGAGATTTTGCTATTTCAGAGTCAGAATCATTTTTTACATCTTCTGTCTGTAATTTTATTTCTTCTCTTAGTCTGTTTAATACTTGATGCAAAGTTAAACCACCAAAACCAAGAGATGCAAGAAGGTCTTCAGTAGTTTTTAAATTGCATCGATTTGCAACTTTTTTCATGGCTTCACTAGAAAGTAATGCTTCAAAACCGTTTCTACCTACTTCTTTTTCAAGTAAATCTCTACCTCTTTTAATCGTTTCATCACGATGGCTTTTCTTATACCATTGGCGAATTCTATTTTTAGCAGTTGGCGTAACTACAAAGTTCAGCCAATCCAAGCTTGGAGTAGCATTATTACTTGTCAAAATTTCTATGAAGTCACCATTTTGAAGTGCTGTAGATAATGGAGAAAGCTTTTCATTAATTCTTATTCCATTACAGTGATTTCCAACTTCAGAATGGATTCTGTAGGCGAAATCTATCGCGGTAGATCCTTTCCTTAAACCAACAACATCTCCTTTTGGAGTGATTACAAATACTTCTTCATCAAATAAATCTTCTTTAATTGAAGCTAAATAATCATTATGATCCCTTTCATTACCTTCTTGTTGCCATTCTACTAATTGTCTTAGCCAATTAAATCTCTCGGCATTACTTTTAGCAGGAGAACCACCCTCTTTGTATTGCCAATGAGCGGCAATACCATATTCAGCAATTTGATGCATCGAAGTAGTTCTAATTTGAACTTCAATAGGTCGATGTCTTCCAATCACAGAAGTGTGTAAGGACTGATATCCATTGGGTTTTGGTAATCCTATATAGTCTTTAAATCTACCTGGAATTGGTTTGAAAGTATCATGAACAACTGCTAAAGCTCTATAACAACTATCTGAATTGTCCACGATAATTCTTAGGGCAGCAACATCATAAATCTCGTGAAAATGCTTTTGTTGTCTTTCCATTTTGCTCCAGATGCCATAAAGATGTTTTGGCCTTCCTGTTATTTCAAAATTTTTCAAACCCGCTGAAATCAAGTTTTCCTTCATAAGATTCAAAGTTACTTTTAATCTTTTTTCTCTATCACTTCTTTTAACAGCGATTTGATCTTTAAGATCTAGATATTCTTTAGGCTCTAGGAATTTAAAAGCTAAATCTTCTAATTCCCATTTAAATCTGTTTATTCCTAGTCGATTAGCTAATGGTGCATAAATCTCTCTTGTTTCTCTCGCTATTCTTAGTTTTTTCTCATCATTTAGCCATTCAATTGTTCTCATGTTATGAAGTCGATCTGCAAGTTTAACTAAGACAACTCTGATATCGCTGGCCATAGCCAAAAACATTTTCCTAAGATTTTCAGCTTGTGCTTCAGTCCTGTTGTTAAAGTGAATGCCGCCTAATTTTGTTACACCCTCTACAAGTATTTTTACTTCTAATCCAAAATTTGTTTCTATTTCGGATAAATCAATGCCAGTATCTTCAACTACATCATGTAAAAGGCCTGCAGCAATAACAGATGAACTAGCACCTATTTCTTTAAGGAGATTTGCAACAGCAACCGGGTGGATAATGTATGGCTCGCCGCTCGCACGGAATTGTCCATCATGAGCTTTATAAGCAAGTTTAAAAGCCTTTACTATAAGGTTTTGATTCTCATCATTTTCTTTATTTGATTTTTCAAAATTATGAATATCTTTAAGAAGCCAATCGGGAATGTTTATTTGATAATTCAAAGATTCACTTTCATATTTTTTATTTTCAGGCAAAATAGTTTTGGAAACTTCAATTTCGTTTTTTTCTTTTGAATTTGCAGCTGCCTCGGACATTTTATATTGCTTTAGATGTATTTTATTTATGTCTAGAAAAATTTGCTATAAATCATGGAAAAAAATAAAGAAAAAATTATTGTAGTTAAAAATCTTACTGTTAAATATGGTCTAAAACAGCAACCTATTATCAAAAATTTTAATTTGGAAATAGATAGTGGAGATCATTTGGCCATAATAGGACCTTCTGGATGTGGAAAGACCACTTTTGCAAAAACATTAGTAAATATATTGCCTGAAAAGGCCACTTCTAAAGGGTATCTATCGATTTCTAATGTAGATCCTAGGAAAATAAACAACAAAGATGCACAATTATTTAGAAGAAAGAATTTTGGATTTATTTATCAAGACTCTATAAAAAAACTTAATCCGCTAATGAGAGTTGGGGATCATTTATATGAATTATTTAAAACACATGATCAAACTAAATCATCTTTAGCTATTAAAAAATTAGTAAGAGAAGTTTTTCAAAAAGTAGGAATTGAAGAAAGTAGACTTGATTCTTTCCCACATCAATTTAGCGGTGGAATGAGACAGAGAGTTTCTATAGCAATGGCACTTGCTTTGAAACCTAAATTATTAATAGCTGATGAACCTACAACAAGCTTAGATACCAAAACAAGTTTTGAAATTATGCAAGAAATAATTCATCTATGTAATGAATTTGATACAACTTTAATTTTAATTAGTCATGATATTAATCTTGCAGCAAAGTGGTGTAAAAAAGTTGCAATAATTGAAAAGGGATCGATTGTTGAAAAAGGGAATATATTAGATATTTTTCAATCACCAAAATCAGATATCGGGAAAAAGTTAGTAAATGCTTCAAAAATAGTATTAGAACCAAATACTAAAAATAATGCTCGAGATCAGGTCGTTCTAGAGGTAAATAACCTAAGACATTGGTATAAATTAAATTCTTCAATTTTCATTAATAAATGGAATAAGGCTTTAAATGAAGTTAGTTTCAAGTTATATGAGAATGAGACTCTTGGAATAGTTGGTTCTTCAGGGAGTGGTAAAAGTACATTATGTAGGGCTTTAATTGGACTTCTTAAAGTAAGAGGTGGTGAAATCAAAATTTATGATAAAAATCATGCATCGAAAAAAAATAAATCTTTTAAAAAGAACAATAAAGTGCAAATTATTTTTCAAGATCCTTTTTCAAG
>LUMS01000411.1_pt1 | contig 18429 bp, 14 predicted proteins | sample 729711 | NCBI WGS metagenome assembly LUMS01 (sample SAMN03860298, study PRJNA289734) | marine metagenome | biome: seawater column; feature: ocean; material: water; isolation source: Red Sea water column Station 192 - depth 25m | place: Saudi Arabia: Red Sea | collected 2011-10-15 | depth 25 m | reverse complement strand
GACGTCGGTGGACCCCGAGGCCGGGATCTACGAGGGCCGCGACGCCGCCGGCGCCGTCCGCTGGACGGGCAGCCGCGCCGACCTGGTCTTCGGCTCGAACTCCGAGCTGCGGGCCGTGGCCGAGGTGTACGCGAGCGATGACGGCGCCGGCGCGTTCGTCGAGGAGTTCGTGGGCGCCTGGGTCCAGGTCATGGAGGCCGACCGCTTCGGCCTGCACCGCTGACGCACCCTGCACGCACAGGAGGGCCCGGACCGCGACGGTCCGGGCCCTCCTGCGTCGTCAGTCGGAGGCGGAGCGGCGCAGCAGCGGGGAGAGGACGAGGGTGACCGCGAGCGACGCCGTCGCGAACACCGAGATCGCAGCCCCCGGGCCGACCAGCTCGGCCAGTGCTCCGGCAGCCAGGGCGCAGACGCCCTGGCCGGCCGTCCGCCCGGACGCCTCCAGGCCCTGGACCTGGCCGGCTCGCTCGTCGGGCGTGGCCTCGACCAGGCGTTCCTGCAGGTGGAGCGACGCCGAGAAGCCGAGGCTGGCGACGAAGGCCAGGACGGTCGCGAGCTGCCACGGGAGGACGAGCACGAAGAAGAGGTAGGGAACGGCGAGGAGCAGTCGTTGGGCGACGTTGATCCGACCCCGCCCGCGACGGGAGACGAAGCGACCCACGACCAGGTCGCCGACCATCATGCCCGCTGCCCCCGCCGCCAGCAGGAAGCCGGCGTGCGTGCCGGCGTAGGGGATGAACAGGCTCTCCGCACCGACGACCAGACCGTTCGGCACCCACAACGCGAGGAGGAGGACGCGCGTCCGTGGCTGGCGCAGGACCCAGGCGTTGACGGCGTGGGTGCTGCCGAGGGCCGAGCGGGTACCTCGTGCGCTCCGGGTGCCTGCGTCGGTGGGGGGCCGGCCCGCGGGGGACCGAGGGGGCAGCCTGCGGACGCAGAGGACCACCGCGACCGCGGCCAGGGCCATGAGCGCGGCCAGCGCGCAGAACACCGTGGGAGCGTTCGCGACGCGGACGAGGAGCGCACCGAACGCGTACCCGGTCACCTGGACCGCCCCGTTGGTGAGGTTGAGCAGGCTCCTCGCCGGCGCGTAGCCCGCCCGACCGACCGTCAGGCTCACCAGGCCGAGTCGGATGCCTGCACTCAGGGCGGTCAGGGCGCCGCTCAGGAGCAGCAGCGCGAACCGTGCCCAGAGAGGGACGGGCAGGGCCTGTGCCCCGATCGTGACCGCGATCCCGACCTGCAGCAGCGTCATCGTGCGACGCGGTGCCCGCGTGTCGGCGACCGACATGAGGCTCGCCGCGCTCACCAGGGTGGCCAGCGAGGGCGCGAAGATCGCGAACGACGTGAGGAACGGCGATCCCGTCTCCTCGTTCACGATGGTGCCGAGGTAGAGACCGCTCACGGACGTCGCCAGGACGGTGCACACCTGGGTGAGGAACAGACCCGCGAACTGGGGATCACGCAGCAGCGAGGTGTAGGACCGCGGCGGGACCTCGTCGGCGCGTGCTGGCTGCCGGTCGGCCGTGTCCGCTCCCGTCTCCGCGACGTCGTCCCGGCAGAACGAGCCGAAGGCCTCGGCGACCGCGGGGAGTGCAGACTCGACGCGGGCGCGAGGCGGCGGCCCGGAGCGCACCAGGCACTGGACCAAGGTGCTGCGCCCGCCCGCGACCGTCGCATCGGCCGTGTCGAGCACCCGCTCGAGATCGACCTCGTCGCCCGACACCAGCGCCGGACGGGTGTAGCCGGCGGCATCGGCCAGGTCCCTGATGCGGCGACGGCTCGAGGGGACCGCCTGGGAACCGGTGGACGCGTACGCAGCATCGTCGGCGACGAGGTGGAGGATCGGGCAGCCCGTGGTCTCCTGCTCCAGCAACAACCCGTGCAGACCCATGAGCACCGCACCGTCGCCGTCGAGCACCACCGGCGCGCGCTCCGGGTCCGACCACCGCGACGACACACCACGCGCGATCGCGGCCGCCATGCCCATGCTGCCGACCATGTAGAAGTGGTTCGGCGCACCGGGGCGCAGTCCGTAGGCGATGCGGGAGACGTAGCCCGTCGTGAGGACGATCGGCCGGTCCTCGTACCTCTCCACGACGTGCGCGACGAGCTCGTCCTTGGTCAGGCACGGCAGGTCGGGGCGGAGCGTCTCGCCGTCGCGGCTCACGGGCGCCATCCGAAGTAGCTGGGACCCACGAGCACCGCCCGAGGGCCGACCGGGTCGAGCCGGTGGAGCGGAGCCCGTGAGCCGGGCTCGTCGAGCGCGACGCAGGGGACGCGCCACGCATCGAGGAGCGTCCGGGTCACAGCGCCCATGCCGCGGTTCTCGGCCGTGTGGTCGACCCCGGTGCCGCGCAGGCTCACGACGAGCGTCACTGGCAGCTCGAAGGCGCAGACCAGGGACGCCATGACGTTCACGCAGCTCCCGAAGCCCGAGTTCTGCATCAGCACGACCGGCCGTCCCCCGGCGAGCGCCTGGCCCGCGGCGAAGGCGAGCGCGGTGTCCTCCCGCGAGATCGTCGTCAGCGTCACCCGAGGATCGTTCTCCGCCTGGGTCCACAGCGGCGCGAGGATGCCGCAGGGCGTGCCGACGTGGGACGTCGCGCCGTCCGCGACGAGGTCCTCGTAGAGGGCTGCTGCCGAGGCTGCGAAGCCCGATGGCTCCGCGACGCCGGGCGGGCGGGGCTGCGTCGTCGGTGGTGCCGTGGTCGAGTTCATGGTGTCTCCTCGCGGGGTGCGATGGCGGTCTCGTAGGCGTTGAACCCTTCGCGGCTCACCACGCCGAAGGTGTCGTCAGGTCGGAAGCGGGCCCACCCGCTCCCGGCGCGACGACCGAACAGGAAGTAACTGACGATGGGGCGCGTCCGCAGCAGCTCCACCTCGTCCTCCGCAGGCCCGTGGCTCATCCACACCTCCTGGAGCGACGGCTCGACGTACCGCTGCACCACGGAGTCGGTGTCACGGACCGCCGCCTCGACGGCGTCGGACCACCCCGCCGCTGTCGTGTCGCGGCCGACGGTGACCTGGAGGCCCTGCATGCCGATGCCCTTCTTCAGGACGAGGTCGTCCTGGTGAGCCAAGGCGTAGGTGCCGAGCGCGCCGCGGGAGCCGTCGGGCAGGGAGGTGTCCCGGTCCCCGGTCACCCGCGACCAGGGCACGTACCGGTCGACCAGCTCGCGTTCGCGCGCGGTCATCCAGGGCAGTCCTTCCGAGAGCCAGGCGAGGGTCTTCTTGTTGGCGAGGAACGACGACGTCTGGGAGGTGAGCAGCCACGAGCCACGGTCGAGCCACTCCCGGACGGGCGTCAGGTCGATGCCGAGCTCGGCCCACTCGGGGACCGTGAACATCCTGAGGCTGAGCGGGTGCGAGACGGCGCCTGCCGGGAGCGACTCGAGCAGAGGCACGAGGCCCTCCGGCTCCGCGAAGTCGCCCTGCAGGCCGGCGCGGTCCAACGCGGCGACCTCCAGGTCGAAGATCTTGGTGCTGTCGGTGTGCTTGAGGTCGCGCACCGAGCCCAGCACCAGCACGCGTGGCTCGAGGCCGCATGCGCGGACCACGTCGGCGAAGGTGCGCGCGCGATCGTCGTACGGGTCGCTCCAGTCCCAGGTGACCCCCTCGTCCCGTGCGTAGACGTCGGAGAGCGCGCTCTGCAACGTGCTCAGCTCCGGCACACCACCGACGGCGCCGCTCACGTTGAACTCCAAGATCTGGGGGCCTGCGTCCGTGACCACGAAGTCCGGACGCGCGAAGACGTCGCAGAAGCGGTCCTCGAACTGCTGGTCCCGGCTGAACAACGGGTAGTCCTCCGCCGTGGTCCCGAAGGCCTCCATCCGCGCCTGCGTGCTGTCGCCGAGGTCGAGGACAGTGCGACGCGACAGGTCGAGGAGAGCGAGACCGGCCCGCTGGACCTCGCGCTCGGTCGCCCGCGGCAGGACGACGGGGGAGAGCGGGCATCCCTCGCGCGGCGGGATGCCGGTGTCCGCGGTGCCCTCCCGGACGGTCCCGCGGACGAGCTCCAGGGGTGCCGACGGTCGTGGGGGCGTGATCATGATGCTTCCTCTCCTCGGTCCGGGTCGAGAGCTCGTCCGGTGACGGCGGTGCACCGCAGCTCCGACGTGACGGGTCCGTCGCCCCAGTCCACCCACAGTCCTGCGCGGGACGGGAACATCTCCTGGACCACCACGTCCTCGCTCGTGTCGCGGCACAGCGCCGCGAAGGCCTTCACGAGGAGCGGGCTGTCGAGGTCCACGAACACGGGCTTCGGCTCGTCGGCGCTCTTCGCGTAGACGTGCGCGGGCATGCCGTGGTCGCGTCGGAGCTGCTGGACGGCGCGGAACTGGGTGGTGGGGGACCCGGGAGCCACCGTCCGCGGATCGACGGCCCACGTCTCCCGCTGCACGACGGCGGGCCCGAGCTCGAGTCGAGGGAGGTGGCGTTCCGTCCCGAGGGGAAGGAGCGGTGCCCCGTCGCGCTGCGGGAACCCGAACACGGCGAAGGGGTTGATCTCCACCCCGGACCACGCGAGGGGCAGCGTCACGAGCCGCAGGTCCTCCGGACGCCCCTGCTCGCGCAGGGCCTCGGGTCCTGCAGCTCGAGGTCGACGAGGTCCAGCGGCTGACGCAGGAACGTCTTGTTGCGGTGCGCGAGACACACGTCGACCAGTCGCTCCGACGGACCCACGAGCTGTCGGTACGCCGCCAGGACCGTGTCAGGGAGCTCGGGCGCGTGGCTGGCGAGGAAGGGCCCGAAGAGTCCGTGCGTGAGGTTGTCCTCGTCGGCGTGCAGGTCACCGACCACGAGACGGAACCGACCCGCGTCCAGGTCGCCGGCACTGCCGGCGTGGATCATCACGTCCGGGTTGCAGATCGCCGGCCCGCGCACGGGCGTCCCGGCGCTCGCCTCGTCCAGGAACCGGTGGATCACGCCCGGGTCGAGGACCTGTCGCGCGGCGAGCGGGTCCAGGTCGAGAACGGCGCGGAGGCGCTCGTCGGAGCGCAGCGCGCTGCTGCTGACCTCGTGCGCGATCGACTCCAGACCCGCCGCGTCGTCCAGGAGTGCGCGGACGTACGTCTCGACGCTCACGCTGGACGAGGCGAAGGTGTGGTCGAACCACGCGGCGAAGGCGGCGACCTGGGCCTGGTGGGCCAGGTGCGCCCGGGCCATGAACAGCTCGAGGACCGGTTGCAGGGCGTCCTCGAGCAGCGCGTGGGCCCGAGCGCCGGTCCTGAGCTCCTCGAGCGGTCCGATGCACTCCTCGTGCACGAAGCTGCGGTCGCTGTAGAAGGTCGCCGCCCGAGCAGGTCGTCGGACCTGACGGACGATCGACCGCACTGCGTCGTTCACCGCCGTCAGCGCCGCGTCGTCGTCCGGTGCGGGGCGTACGCCGAAGGCACGCACCGCCGCGCCGCACTCGTGCAGCAGGCTCGACGCCGCATGGTCGGGTGGTACCGCTGCGAGCAGGTGGGGGAGCGGGTCGGGCTCGCCGTAGGGCACGTGCGGCCCGACCTCGAGCGCGCGATCGCGGTAGAGCGCGTCCAGGTCCGTCCCGCTGACACCTCGCCGACGCGCCATGCGCTCGACGTCGCGGACCGTCACCTCCCGCGCGTCCCGCGCACGTTGCAGCAGGTCGACCAGCAGGGCGTGCTGTCCGCCGGTCAGGTGCAGAGGTGTGACGGTCGCGACGTCGTGCAGTCTGCTCGCGCGGCGGGTGTGGTCCAGCTCCACCATCCACGTGCGCACCGAGTCGTCGCCGGGCGGCAGGTCGGACGGACGGACGACGGCGGGCGAGACGCGGACCGGCAGGTGGGGGCGGAGGGTGGCGTCGTCGCGGAGCGTCTCGCAGATCTCGTACGTCGCTCGACGCGACAGGAGAGGGAGGCGGTGGCGTTCTCCCGAGAGACGCAGCCCGGTGGCGCCACGGTGCACGCTCCCCGGGGCGAAGGGCCCGTGGTGGCTCGCCGTGTCGTTCTTGGCGCAGCAGCGTTGCAGGTACAGGGCGAGGGTGTCGACGTGCCGTCGATCCCGTCGAGTGAGGTCGTCCGGGGGCGTCCGGTCGAGCCACGGCCGGAGTCGGGCCCAGAGGTCCTCGTTCGACAGCATCACCGTGGCACGCAGCAGGGGGTCGTCGGCGAACTCCCGGTGCAGACGTGACCCGGTGGCGGCGCAGCTCGTCGCGTGCGCGTTCTCGTACTCCCGCTCGGCCTCGGTGACCAGACGGGCCGCCTGCTCGCCGCTGAGGGCACCACACTCGCCGGCTCGTCGACCGCGAGCCGCGTCCTGGCGGGCACGACGCGCCTCGAGCACCGCCAGGGCAGCACTCGTCACGGCCGTGTCCTGCAGGACGTCGAGGCGGTCGAACGCGAACCCCGCCATGCGCACGACGCTGTGGGGAAGCAGCCGCCAGCGGAGGGACGTCTCGGTGGGCGGGTCCGAGGGTCGCCCTGCCCTGCCGTGGCGGCTCGTCACACGGTCCTCCTCGGCGCGATGCTCGCCGGAGCGGCGAGGAAGGTGTCGAGGTCGACCGTGAGCTCGGGCTCGAGCCCTCGCGCTGTCGTCGCCACGGGGTGCCCGGGCGAGAGGCCGGTGTCGACGAAGCGCAGCGGCCTCAGCGCGGCGTCGGCAGCCGGAGGTGACCCGTGCAGGGTCACGTCGCGCGGCATGCGGGCGAGGACGGGGTTCTCGACGAGGAAGCGTCGGACGCCCGGCCGGTCCCGGGTGACGCTCATCAGCAGCTGCTTGGAGCCGAAGTGGTTGGGAGCCTCCACCACGGCGGCACCGAGGCGTCGCTTCCACTGGTAGATGCCCTTCGAGCAGAAGGCCTCCGTGCCGAAGAGGTCCATGGTCTCCAGCCCGTCGGCGAGGGCGCAGTGCTGCATCATGAGGTGGTAGAGCGCCTTGAACGCGCCGCTGTCGTAGTGCTCGTCCGCTCCGTCACGCACTCCCAGCAGTCGCGTGGTGAAGACACCGCGACGCACCGTGTACAGGCACCCGGCGACGGGGCCGTCGGCGTCGTCGGCGAGGAAGAGCCCGCCGCGCGAGGCGAGGAGCACGGCTGCCTCGAGCGACTCCGTCCGAGACTTCTCGGCATGACGCGCCTGCATCGTGGGACGGTGCATCCGATGGAAGAAGTCGACGACCGAGGCCTCGTCGCGGACGATCCGTGGTCGGAAGCGCTCGTGGCGCAGGGACTCGTTGAAGCGAGGCCGCTCTCGCTTCGACACGTGGGCGCGGACCGTCGCCAGGTCGGGCGTCCGCACCACGAGGTGGACGCGGAAGGGCAGGACGACGGTCGCTTCTCCCGGCGACGACAGGACCGTCCCGCTCGGCGCGCCGACGAGCTCGATGTCGGCGGTCTCCTGCCGGGAGGCGCGGCGTGCCGACCGCGACGGGGCCTCGGTGGTCCACTCGACCCGGCCCGGGAACGACCGCGCGCGCAGCACGTCGGTCAGCTGGAGCACGTTGGCGAGGCCCTGGTGGAAGCCGCGGTACCCGACGGTGGGCGCCGCGGGGTCGTCGACGACGCGGCTGACGACGTGGGGGACGCCGCGGACGACGTCCCACTGGGTGTGGGCTCGGCCGACCACCGGATTCGCCGTGTTGTCCCAGGCGTGGCGGACTCGCGCTCGCAGGATCCGGTCGGCCCTCACGGGTGGGCTCCCTGCGCGAGCGTGCCGTGGAGCGAGGCGATGGTCCTCGTGGCCCACGCTCGAAGGCCGGCGGCGTCGAGGATGGCGCGACGGTTGCGCACGGCGTCGGCGCGCTGCGCTGTCCCGGGCGTCATCCCACCATGCTAGATGGCGGCGCGGCGGGGGTTGACCACTCAAACGAGACAGGTGTAAACCTTCGTTACATGTCTGCTGAGAGCCAGAGCCCGCCGTCCGTCGCCTCCCGCCGCACCGTCCTCGCCGCGGGAGGGATGGCGGCCGTCGCAGCGACGATCGGGGCCAGCGCACGCCCGGCGTCGGCGAGGGTCCGCCTGACCCGTGAGCAGCGGCGCGTCGTGATCATCGGCTCGGGCTTCGGTGGAGCGGTCACCGCGCTGCGCCTCACGCAGGCCGGTGTTCCCGTCACGCTGCTGGAGCAGGGCCGCCGCTGGCCCAGCGGACCGAACAGCGACACCTTCCCGACGGTCAAGACGATCGACCAGCGCGCCCTCTTCTACGGCTCCGCGCCGCGGCTCTTTGGTCGCCCCGTCTCGCTCGCGCCCTACGCCGGCCTGTTCAACACGCTCCTCGGACCGACGATGTCGATCATGAGCGGGGTCGGCTACGGCGGTGGCTCGCTGACGTACCAGGGCATGTCGCTGCAGCCCTCCCGGGCGGTGTTCGAGCACGAGTTCCCGGCCGCGCTCGACTACGACGAGATGGTCGGGCACTACGCCACGGTCGCCCGGATGCTGCGTCTGCAGACCGCGCCCGACGGCATCATCGACAGCCCGAACTACGCGACCTCGCGGGAGTTCAAGCGCCGGGCGGAGGCCGCCGGCTTCGACGTCGAGCGCATCCCGATGCCGGTCGACTGGAGCTTCGCACTGCGTGAGCTGCGGGGTGAGATGAAGCCGTCCTACACCAACGGCGACTGCGCCTTCGGGGTCAACAACGGCGGCAAGCAGTCGCTCGACGTCACCTACCTCAAGGCCGCCGAGGCGACGGGTCTGCTGGAGGTGCGGCTGCTGCACCGCGTGGACGCGGTGTCGCGCACGTCGACCGGTGCCTGGCAGGTGGAGCTGACCCGGACCGACGAGCGGGGCACCCCGCTCGAGCAGCAGGTCATCACGACGCCGACCCTGGTCATGGGTGCGGGCAGCGGTGGCACCAGCCGCATGCTGGTGCGGGCGAAGGCCACCGGTCGCATCCCGGACCTGCCGGACGCCACCGGCCACGGCTTCGGCACGAACGCCGACCGCATCTACGTGTGGACCAGCCTGCTCGGCTCCTTCCCGACGCCGCAGGGCGGACCGGTGATCTTCGGCAGCAAGGCGTGGTCCGACCCCGCCACGGCGAACACGGTCATCCAGGCGTCGCTGCCGCCGATCGGGATCGCGGGGCTCGACCTCGACCTGCGCAGCACGATGATGGTCGCCTACGGCGTCAGCCGGGAGCGCGGGCGCTTCGTCTACAACGCGCTCACGGACGATGCGACCCTGTCGTGGCGCTACGAGGGCGACCGGGAGCTGCAGACGCGGACGATCGCCCCGCGGGTCGCGGCCATCGCCGGCCTCGACACCCTGCTGGTCGACACGAACGCCCTCGTCCCGTCCACCTGGCACCCCATGGGCGGCATGAACATGGGTGACGCCTGCGACCACGAGGGTCGGGTGAAGGGTCAGAAGGGCCTCTACGTCCTCGACGGCGCGCTGCTGCCCGGCTCGGCCGCGGCGTGCAACCCGTCGATGACCATCGCCGCCGTCGCCGAGCGGGCGATGAGCCGCATCGTCCGCGACGACATCGGCAGCATCATCTGAGACGGGGGCTGCTCAGACTGCCGTCTCGCGGATGAGCCGCAGGACGCGCTCGGGGTCGTCGGCCATGGGTACGTGCCCGCTGCCGGGCAGCGGCTCGTGGCGGGCGTACGGCAGGCGCTGCTGCGCGACCTTGGCCTGCGCGTAGGGCAGGATGCGGTCCCGGGTGCCCCAGGCGATGGTCGCGGGGACGGGCACCTGGCTGTCGAAGCGGTAGATCACGCCCTCCTTCGCCGTCCGCTCGAAGGCGGTGGCGTGCTTGAGCGCGAGGGAGTCGCCGTAGGTGTGCTCGGCGTCGTGGCGCTCGGGGTGGGCGTAGAGGATCCAGCCGATGGCACGGCGACCGCGCAGGTCGGCAGCGAGGCGCTGCAGGAGGCGCTTCGGCGTGACCATCGCCGAGAGGCGCATGAGGAACAGGGGCAGCAGCGCCTGGAAGCGGTTGATCGGCCCGAAGAAGCCGGCGGGGCTGAGCGCGGTGGCCGACGCCACCAGCCCACGCGCGCCGAGCTCGAGGGCGATCGCGCCGCCGAGGGAGTTGCCCGCGACGTGCGGCTTGGTCACGCCCCACCGCTCGAACTGGGTCAGCAGGTGGTCGCACGCGTTGTCCATCGAGTACCGGATGCCACCGGCGAAGGCGGGCGACTCGCCGAACCCGGAGAGGTCGGGCGCGATGACGTCGTAGTCGCGGGCGAGCTCCTCGATCACCGGGTCCCAGGCCTGGCGACGGTGGCCGATGCCGTGCAGGAGGACGAGCGGAGGGGCACCGGGGGTGCCCCGTCGGGTGTACGCGAGATCGGGGTGCACGGGGAGATGCTGCCACATACCGGCGGTATCCGGACAGGGTGAGGGTCAGCACAGGACGCGCTCGACATTGTGACAGTACAACTGTCACACTAGTGGTGTGACGATCAACCCTGGACCCCTGAACGGCGTGCGCGTCGTCGAGATGGTCGGCATCGGACCCGGGCCGTTCGCGGCCATGATGCTCGCCGACCTCGGCGCCGACGTGGTGCGCGTCCACCGGCCCGGCGGGGGTGGCCTGCAGGTCACGCGCCCCGAGCAGGACCTGCTCGGCCGCGGTCGGCCGTCGGTCGCCCTCGACCTGAAGGACCCGCGTGGCGTCGAGACCGTGCTGCGGCTCGTCGAGCAGGCCGACGTGCTGCTCGAGGGCTTCCGGCCCGGCGTCACCGAGCGTCTCGGCATCGGTCCGGACGACTGCCTCGCCCGCAACCCCTCCCTCGTCTACGGCCGGATGACCGGCTGGGGCCAGGACGGCCCGTTGAGCCAGACGGCCGGGCACGACATGAACTACATCGCCGTCGCCGGTGCGCTCGACCCGCTCGGTCGACGACCCGACGACGCCCCTGCCTTCCCGATGAACCTGCTGGGCGACTTCGGCGGCGGCTCGCTCTACCTGGTGGCCGGCGTGCTCGCGGCGCTGCTGCACGCCCGCGCGTCGGGTGAGGGCCAGGTCGTCGACGCGGCCATCACCGACGGCACGGCCCACCTGCTGACCATGGCCGTGACGATGCAGCAGGCCGGCATCTGGGACGGGCGACGCGGCACGAACCTGCTCGGCGGCGCCGCCCCGTTCTACGACGTCTTCCGGACGTCGGACGGTCGTTGGATGTCGGTCGGCCCGCTCGAGCCGCAGTTCTTCGCCGCGTTCGTCGAGCTGGTGGGGGGCGACCTGCCCGGCCAGTACGACCTGCAGGACTGGGGCACCCTGCGGACCGAGCTGGAGCGACGGTTCGCGTCGCGCACGCAGGCGGAGTGGACCGACGTCTTCGACGGCTCCGACGCGTGCGTGCACCCCGTGCTCCCGCTGACCGAGGCGTACGAGCACCCCCACAACGTCGCCCGCGGCACCTACGTGGAGCACCACGGCACCACGCAGCCCGCGCCGGCCCCGCGCTTCTCGCGCACCGCACCGCACCTCACGACCCCGCCCGTCGGGCCGGGCGCCAACACCCGTGAGGCACTGACCGCCTGGGGCATCGACGACGTCGAGACCCTCATCGCCGACGGCGTCGCCGTCCAGGCCTAGGAAGGAACACACCATGAAGCGCACCATCTTCGACGCCGACCACGAGGCGTTCCGCGACACCGTCCGCACGTTCTGCGAGAAGGAGATCGCGCCGCACCACGACCAGTGGGAGAAGGACGGCATCGTCCCCCGCGAGGTGTGGGAGAAGGCCGGCGAGCTCGGCCTGCTCGGGTTCATGATGCCGGAGGAGCACGGCGGAGGGGGGATCACCGACTTCCGCTACAACGCGATCCTGTCCGAGGAGGTCACCCGGATCGGCGCGAGCGGCATCGGCTTCGTCATCCAGACCGACCTCGTGTCCGGCTACCTGCTGTCGTACGCCTCCGACGAGCAGAAGGCGCGCTGGTTCCCGAGGTTCTGCAGCGGCGAGATGATCACCGCCATCGCCATGACGGAGCCGGGCACCGGCTCGGACCTGCAGGGCATCAAGACGCGGGCCGTGCTCGACGGCGACGAGTACGTCATCAACGGCTCGAAGACGTTCATCACCAACGGCATCAACGCCGACCTCGTGCTCGTGGTGTGCCAGACCGACCCCGAGGCCGGTGCGATGGGCTTCTCGCTCATCGCCGTCGAGCGCGGTACGCCCGGGTTCGAGCGCGGTCGCAACCTCGACAAGATCGGCCTCAAGGCGCAGGACACCGCCGAGCTGTACTTCGAGGACGTCCGCGTGCCGAAGGAGAACCTCGTTCCAGAACAGTCGCTTCGTGCTCGCCGAGCTGGAGACGGAGGCGCGGATCGCGCAGGTGTTCGTCGATGAGTCGATCACGCAGCACAACCGCGGCGACCTGACCGTCGCCGACGCCGCCATGGGCAAGTGGTGGACGACCGAGCTGCAGAAGAAGACCGTCGACAAGTGCCTGCAGCTGCACGGCGGCTACGGGTTCATGTCGGAGTACCCGATCTCCAAGGCGTACCTCGACACGCGCATCCAGACGATCTACGGCGGCACGACCGAGATCATGAAGGAGATCATCGGCCGCGGCATGGGTCTGTGACGCACGACGGCCCCCACGCAGCTGCGTGGGGGCCGTCGTCGTCGTGAGGGTCAGACGAGCGGCTCGTCGCCCTCCTGGACCTTGGCGTCCTCCTCCTGCGCCTTCTCGCGCTTGTAGGCGGGGAGCGAGGCGACGACGCCGGCACCCAGGATCAGCAGCACGCCGCCGAGCGACCACTCCACGCCGACCTTGGTGTCGAGGACCTCGCCGTAGACCATCTTCGCGGCGATGAAGACCAGCAGGGCGGCGAGCGCGGCCTTGAGGTGCTTCAGGCGGGCCACCAGCTCCGCCACCAGGAAGAACAGCGGGCGCAGGCCCAGCAGGGCGAAGGCGTTCGCGGCGAACACGACGAACGTGTCGGTCGTGATGCCGAGGATGGCGGGCACGGAGTCGACGGCGAAGATGATGTCGACGACGGCGATGGCCACCAGTGCGGCGCCGGCCGTGGTCAGCATCCGCTTGCCGTTCTCCTTGGCGATCAGCTTGTCGCCGTGGTCGCCCTCGGCGATCGTCATGCGGTTCTTCACGCCCTCGACGAGCTTCTCGTCACCGTCGTGGTCGTTGCGGTGCTTCCAGAGGCGCCAACCGGTCCAGGCGAGCAGCGCGGCGAACGGGTAGGTCAGCCAGGAGGCGGCGTCGAGCGCCGCGGCACCGACCAGGATGAAGATCAGGCGCAGGACGAGCGCGAGCACGATGCCGTACGTCAGCAGACGCACGCGCTTCGGCGTCGGGATGGCGAACGCGCCGAGCACCACCAGGAAGACGAAGACGTTGTCGAGCGACAGCGACTTCTCCACGAGGTAGCCGGCCAGGTAGGTGCCTGCCTGCTCGGAGGTGCCGAAGAGGTACAGCACGCCGCCGAAGGCGAGGGCGATCGCGATCCAGGCGATCGACCAGACGGCGGCGACCTTGACCGGCATCTCGTCGCGCTTGCGGGTGAGCAGCAGGTCGACGCCGAGCAGGACGATGATCGCGACGAACAGCAAGGTCCAGTCGAGTGAAGAACCGAGGGGCATGGGGGAGTGCGCTCCTTCGCGGTGACGATGTCAGGGATGACAGGGATGTCGCGAAGGTTTCTCCACCCGGGAGGGCCACCTGGCGCGGGTCCGGATGGCCGGACCGTGCTGACGCACCAGGTCGTCGGGATACTTCCCTTCGTGCCTCAGCGTACCGAGGGCACGAAAGGGGCGCTCGACGAGCGAGGCGTGACCTCAGTCGCGCTCGTTGGCCCGGCGCCGGACGGTGCGCCGCTTCTCGTCGTCGACCGCCTCCTCGTACGACGTGACGAGGGCCTGCACGGTGAGCGGCTTGAACCGCTCGATCATCGCGGTGATCAGCTCCGGCGGCTGCCCTGACGCGACGAGGTGCGGCCAGACGAGGGTGCGGAACAGCTCGGTCAGCTCGACCGCGAGCGCCCGGCCGTGCTCCGTGATCACCCTCCGTGCGGCGAGTGCCGCGTCGACGGGCAGGCCGGCGTCGAGGAAGCCCATGCCGACGGCCAGGTGGGCGGGCGCGAGCCGGAACACGTCCTCGGTCGGCGTCGGCTCGACGACGCCGATGGCGACCAGCACCTCGAGGTCGTCGTCACTGAGACTGCGACCCGCGCGCCTCTCGAGCATCGAGCGGTCGAGCGTCTCGGGCATCTCCGGCGGGTGAAGCCGTGCGCCTGCAGCTCCTTGACGAGCTCGAGCCGAGCCAGGTGGCCGGCCCCGTAGTAGCCGTTGCGGCCCTCGCGCCGCGGCGGCGGGATGAGGCCGCGACCGGCGTAGAAGCGCACGGTGCGCACGGTCATGTCGACCCGTGCGGCCAGCTGCTCCACGCTCATCGTCTCTGTGCTCACGGGGCCGAGCGTAGCCCCGCGCGGCCCTAGACTCCGGGGATGCGCCGTAGCGTCCTGGTCGTGGCCCTGGTGCTCCTCGCGTCGTGCGGGCGACCCGATCCACCGGATCCGCGCTCGCTCGGCGCCGAGCGCAGCGCCGCGCGATCGCAGGTGCAGGAGCTCGGCCCGACCGCATGGCGGCGCGGCGACGCGCTCGCCGAGGCCGCCAACGACCTGTGCCAGTCGGGCCAGCAGAACTACAAGGTCGACGAGATCGACTTCGCGTGCACGCTCGGGGAGTCGTGGCTGCTGACGGGCGTCTCGACGCGCGACGAGGTCGCCGGCGACCTGCGGGCGATGTCCGAGCAGGTCGCCCGGCTCGGCTGCGAGCCGGCCACGCAGGGGTCCTCCCTCGGCGCCGCCCAGCGGTACTGGACCGACGCCCAGGACGAGCCCGGTGCCCTGCCCGGAGGGCGCTTCCGGTGCGCCGACGACGTGCTGCTCCAGGTGCGTCCCCTCAGTGCGGCCGAGCCCTACGTCGTGCCGGTCTCCGTGATCGGCGACCTGACCGGCGGTGACGTCGGCGCGCCCACGCTCCAGGAGTTCCCCGACGACGTCGAGGCGACGGTGAGGCGCTCCGGCGCCGTGCTCCTGTGGCAGGTGACGGCCTCGGTCGAGTACGCCGTGCGGGAGTGAGCTCGCCCCGCGGGGACGTGACCCGTGTCACGATCGGACCCGGACCTAGCGACTCTGACAGCAGTGGTGTCACAATCGGCACCGAAGGTTCTACACGAAGGACACTGACATGACCGAGGCTTACATCTACGACGCGATCCGCACCCCGCGCGGACGCGGCAAGAAGACCGGCTCGCTGCACGAGGGGCGCCGACATCTCCCGCACCGCCGTCCTCGCCGCCGGGTTCGGCGAGCAGGTGGCCGGCGTGCAGCTCAACCGCTTCTGCGGCTCCGGACTGGAGTCCGTCAACCAGGCCTCGGCCCGGGTGAAGTCCGGCTGGGAGGACCTCATCGTCGCCGGCGGCGTCGAGTCCATGAGCCGGGTGCCCATGGCCTCCGACGGTGGCGCCTGGGCGATGGACCCCCGGACCGCGCTCGACACCGACTTCGTGCCCCAGGGCATCGGCGCCGACCTCATCGCGACCCTCGAGGGCTTCAGCCGCGACGACGTCGACCAGTTCGCCGCCGAGAGCCAGGCGCGGGCGGCCAAGGCGATCGCCAACGGCTACTTCGCCAACTCCGTCATCCCCGTCAAGGACGTCAACGGCATGACGATCCTCGACCACGACGAGTTCGTGCGCGAGGGCACCACCGCCGAGTCGCTCGCCGGCCTCAAGCCGTCGTTCAAGGATCTCGGCGACTTCGCCGGCTTCGACGCCGTCGCGCTCGAGAAGTACACGACGGTCGAGAAGATCAACCACGTCCACCACGCGGGCAACAGCTCGGGCATCGTGGACGGCGCGTCGCTCGTGCTCATCGGCAACGAGAACGCCGGCCAGCGCCACGGCCTCACGCCGCGCGCCCGCATCGTCTCCACCGCGGTCATCGGCTCCGAGCCGACCATCATGCTGACGGGCCCCGGCCCCGCCGCCCGCAAGGCGCTCGACAAGGCCGGCCTGTCCATCGAGGACATCGACCTCATCGAGATCAACGAGGCGTTCGCCGCTGTCGCCATGAAGCTCATGCGCGACCTCGACGACTACCCGCACGAGCAGACCAACGTCAACGGCGGCGCGATCGCCATGGGCCACCCGCTCGGTGCCACCGGCGCGATGATCCTCGGCACGCTCGTCGACGAGCTGCACCGCCGCGAGAAGCGCTACGGCCTGGCCACGCTGTGCATCGGCGGCGGCATGGGCATCGCCACCATCGTCGAGCGCGTCTGACCCCCGACCAGGCTTCCAGGAGAACACGAACCATGACCGAAGCAGTGCGCTACGAGGTCGAGGGCGGCATCGTCAACCTCGTCCTCGACGACCCCAACCAGAACGCCAACACCATGAACGACGCCTACGCGACGTCCATGGCGAAGGCCGTCGACCGCCTGGTCGACGAGATCGCGGCCGACGCCGACAGCATCAAGGGCGTCATCATCTCCTCGGCGAAGAAGACGTTCTTCGCCGGCGGCGACCTCAAGCTGATGACGCAGGCCACCCCGGCCGACGCGCAGAAGCTCTTCGACAACGTCGAGGGCATCAAGGCCACGCTGCGCAAGCTCGAGACGGCCGGCAAGCCCGTCGTCGCGGCGATCAACGGCGCCGCGCTCGGTGGCGGCCTGGAGATCGCGCTCGCCGCGCACCACCGCATCGCGGCCGACGCCCGCCTCGAGATCGGCCTGCCCGAGGTGACTCTCGGCCTGCTGCCCGGTGGCGGCGGCGTGACCCGCACGGTCCGCATGTTCGGCCTGCAGGACGCGCTCATGAACATCCTGCTCCAGGGTCCGCGCATGCAGCCGGCCAAGGCGAAGTCGATCGGCCTCGTCGACGAGGTCGTCCCCGCCGACCAGCTCCTCGACGCCGCGAAGGCGTGGATCGAGTCGGTGCAGGGCGACGACGACGCGGCCAAGCAGCCGTGGGACCGCCAGGGCTACCGCATGCCCGGCGGCACCCCCTCGAACCCGAAGCTCGCCGCCAACCTGCCCGCGTTCCCGGCCATGCTGCGCAAGCAGACGAAGGGTGCGCCCTACAAGGCGCCGCGCAACATCCTCGCCGCCGCGGTCGAGGGTGCGCAGGTCGACTTCGAGACCGCCAGCCGCATCGAGTCCCGCTACCTGGTGGAGCTCCTCGTCGGCCAGCAGTTCAAGAACATGACGCAGGCCTTCTTCTTCGACCTCGGGTCGATCAACGCCGGCGGCTCGCGTCCGGCCGGCATCGAGCCGAAGAAGTTCCAGAAGGTCGCCGTCATCGGCGCCGGCATGATGGGCGCGGGCATCGCGTACGTCTCGGCGCAGGCGGGCATGGAGGTCGTGCTGAAGGACGTCTCGCTCGAGGCCGCCGAGAAGGGCAAGGCCTACAGCGAGAAGCTGCTGGCGAAGAAGCTCGAGCGCGGCCGCACCACGCAGGAGAAGGTCGACGCCTTCCTCGCGCGGATCACGCCGACGGCCGACTACGCCGACCTGGAGGGCTGCGACCTCGTCGTCGAGGCCGTCTTCGAGTCGGTCAAGCTCAAGCACGACGTCTTCGGCGAGATCGAGAAGGTCGTCAAGCCCGACGCGCTGCTCGGCTCCAACACGTCGACGCTGCCCATCACGAGTCTGGCCGAGGGCGTGGAGCGTCCCGAGGACTTCATCGGCATCCACTTCTTCTCCCCGGTCGACAAGATGCCGCTGGTGGAGATCATCGCCGGTGAGAAGACCGACGACGCCGCCATCGCCGGTGCGCTCGACTACGTCCAGCAGATCCGCAAGACGCCGATCGTCGTCAACGACAGCCGTGGCTTCTTCACGAGCCGCGTCATCGGCACGTTCGTCAACGAGGGCATCGGCATGCTGGCCGAGGGTGTCGACCCGGTCTCGATCGAGCGCGCCACGACCATCGCGGGCTTCCCGGCTCCGGTGCTGCAGCTCAGCGACGAGCTGAACCTCGAGCTGATGACGAAGATCCGCAACGAGTCGAAGGCGGCCGTCGAGGCTGCCGGCGGCACGTGGGAGGGCAACGCGGGCGAGGGCGTCATCGACACGATGATCGAGCTCGGTCGCTCCGGCCGCCTCAAGGGCGCGGGCTTCTACGACTACGAGGACGGCAAGCGGGTCGGCCTCTGGTCGGGCCTGCGCGAGCAGTTCCCGACGTCGGACACGCAGCCCGACTTCGAGGACCTCAAGGAGCGTCTGACGTTCATCATGAGCCTCGAGACGATCAAGTGCCTCGAGGAGAACGTGCTCCGCACGGTGCCCGACGCCAACATCGGTTCGATCTTCGGCATCGGCTTCCCGGCCCTGCAGGGTGGCGCGATCCAGTACGTCAACGGCTACGAGGCTGCCGACGGATCCATCGGCGTCGAGGCGTTCACGCGTCGCGCCCAGGAGCTGGCCGCCACCTACGGCGACCGCTTCGAGCCCCCGGCCCTGCTGCTGGAGAAGGCGAAGAAC
>LUMS01000459.1_pt1 | contig 18490 bp, 19 predicted proteins | sample 729711 | NCBI WGS metagenome assembly LUMS01 (sample SAMN03860298, study PRJNA289734) | marine metagenome | biome: seawater column; feature: ocean; material: water; isolation source: Red Sea water column Station 192 - depth 25m | place: Saudi Arabia: Red Sea | collected 2011-10-15 | depth 25 m | reverse complement strand
GTTGACGCCGGGGACCTCGAGATCCTCGACACTCGACGCAGCGGCGTCGGCCAGCGGGTCGGAACGTCCGGCGGCTCCCACCCCGACGCCCTCACCATCGTCGTCGACCAGTCCCTCGGCCGCGTGGTGGTGGACGCGCGATGAACAGCCCCGCCCACGGTACGACGACCCACGACAGGAGCACCATGAGCGCCCCCGAGCCCGACCTCGACCCGACGAGCGCGACGACCACCAGCTCCCCTCGCCGCCGCGTCCACCCGTTCAACACGTTCTTCGGGCTGCTGTTCCTCGCGGCGGCCGGCTCGTGGCTGGCCGACGACCAGGGCTACCTCCAGGGCGTCGAGCTGGGCCGGTTGGTGGCCGTCGTCCTGATCGTGCTCGGCGGTCTCGGGCTGCTGGCCACGATCGTCGTGGGACGTCGCGCACGACGAGGCCGCCACCCGGTCCAGGAGCCGGTCCCGGACGACGTCTGAGACCTAGTGGCCCGCCAGCCACGCCTGGCGGGCCGCGACGGCCGTGGCGGCGTAGTCGGAGAAGACCCCGTCGACCCCGGCGTCGAAGAACGCCCGGTACTCCGCCGCGGCGTCGCCGGCGGCGGCACGGTCGGTGCTGGTGCGGAAGTCCGCGGGCAGGAAGTTGTTCTCGTCGCGCATCGTCCACACGTGCACGAGCAGCCCGGCCGCGTGGGCGCGGGCCACGAGCCCGGTCTCACCGTCGAGCCAGTGGCCCGTCCGCCGGGCGATCACGAGGGTCTTGTTGGGGCCGATCCCGTCGACGTGCTCGGCCAGCTCGGCCAACGCCGCGCCGGTCGTCAGGTCGGCGTACCTGCGCGGGTCGCCGGTGGACTCGAGGTCCCAGGGTGCGCCCTTGCGGTCCATGAGCTGCACGAGCGTCAGCGGCGTGCGTGGGCGCAGACCGCGCAGGTTCCCGGTCTCCATCGACTGGACGACGACCGGCACGTCGGCGTCGGCGCGGTTGAGGTCGGCCCTCTCCAGCACGTCGAGCAGCAGGTCGTCGAGGTCGAGCCCGCGCTCGCGGAAGTAGCTCGGGTGCTTGGTCTCCACGTACACCCCGACCCGGCGGGGCGCCTGCCGCGCGATGTCGACCACCTCCTCGAGGGTGAGCACCTCCTCGGTGCCGGCGAGGGCGAGGTTCTGGGGCCGCAGCTGCGGAAGACGCTCGCGGACCCGGAGCGTCTTGACCTCGGCGAGCGTGAGGTCCTCGGTGAACCAGCCGCTCGTCCACACGCCGTCGACCCGCTTGGTGGTGCGCCGGTCGGCGAGCTCCGGGTGGTCGGCGACGTCGGTGGTGTGTCCGATCTCGTTCTCGTGCCGCACGACCAGGTGACCGTCGCGGGTGGCCACGACGTCGGGCTCGATGTAGTCGGCACCCTGCTCGATCGCGAGCAGGTACGACCCGCGGGTGTGCTCGAGCCGATGGCCGGGCACGCCGCGGTGCCCGATGACCGTGGGGACGGGTGGCCAGGACGCCGGACCGGTCATCGGCTCAGGACTCCAGCGGGACGGGCTCAGAGCGACCCGGCGATGGCGGCGACCGCGGTGAAGAACGCGAGCAGCGCCGAGATCGGCACGGACCACAGCGTCGCGATCGTGATCGACACCGTCGTGCCGATCTTCGGCGGCACGAACCAGCGGGCCCGCGGGAGGTCGTCGACGCCGTCGATCCAGCGGCCGGTCATGCCCACGCCCGACCACACGCCCTTGAGCCGTGAGACGAAGCGCAGTCCTCCGCCGCCCGCGATGCTGGTGAGCGCTCCCCGGGCCTCCTCGACCCTGTCGGACAGGCTCACCGCGATGCCGAGCTCGGTGGCCAGCTGCTCCGGCTCCTCCACCGCGCGCAGCAGGCGCAGACGCCGCACCGCGAACGCGACCGGCGCCAGCGCCACCACCAGCGCGACGACCGCGAGCACCGTGCCCGTCGTGCCGCCGGCGGCCAGCCCGAGGACGACCGTGGCGACGAGGAAGGGTACCGGCGCGAGGGCGAGCACGAGCGAGGGGACGCGCAGCAGCCGGACGGTCGGGACGATGACGGTCACGGCCCGCCGCGCCGCGTCCTCCGTCTGGCCGTCGACCCGCGCGGTCGCGCCGTGCACGGCGCGGTTGGTGCGGTCACGCCAGCTGCGTCGTCGGGGTCCCTCCTGCGTCGCCATGACCCCAGCCTAGACGTCGCTCCCACCTGGGCCTCGCCCGTAAGCGCGCGGCAACATCCGGGCAACACGGCCTCACTAGCGTCGTGCTCCGGTCGCACGACGCGGCGCGGGACGAGGGAGCACCCATGACACAGCAGCACGAGACTCCGGTGACGTCGGGCTCCGGCGCGAGCGCCCAGGAGTACCTCGAGAAGCGTCAGCTCCGACGCGGCACGGCCGGCTGGGTCCTGCTCGCCGGACTGGGCGTCAGCTACGTCGTGTCCGGCGACTACTCCGGCTGGAACTTCGGCCTCGCCGAGGGCGGGTTCGGCGGGCTCGCCATCGCGACCGTGGTCGTCGCGGCCATGTACCTGGCCCTCGTGCTCGGCATGGCCGAGCTGTCGTCGTCGCTGCCCGCCGCGGGCGGTGGCTACACGTTCGCCCGACGCGCCCTCGGCCCGTGGGGCGGCTTCGCCACCGGGACCGCGATCCTCATCGAGTACGCCATCGCCCCGGCGGCGATCGCCACCTTCATCGGCGCCTACGTCGAGTCGCTCGGCCTGTTCGGCATCACCGACGGCTGGTGGGTCTACCTGGCCGTGTACGCCCTGTTCATCGGCATCCACCTCGCCGGCGTCGGCGAGGCGCTCAAGGTCATGTTCGTCATCACCTCGGTCGCGCTCGTGGGCCTCGTGGTCTTCGCCGTCGCCGCGCTCGGCGACTTCGACGTCTCGCGCCTGACCGACATCGCGCCGACCGGCGCCGCCGGTGCGTCCGAGCTGCTGCCCTTCGGCTACCTCGGCATCTGGTCGGCGATCCCCTTCGCGATCTGGTTCTTCCTCGCGGTCGAGGGCGTGCCGCTGGCCGCCGAGGAGACGGCCGACGCCGAGCGGAACGTGCCGCGCGGCATCATCGCGGCGATGGCGGTGCTGCTGTTCACGTGCGTGCTCGTGCTCGTGCTCGTCCCGGGCGCCGGGGGCGCGGAGGCGATGTCGTCGTCGGGCAACCCGTTGGTGGAGGCCCTCGGCGGGGGCGCCGCTGCCACGGTCGTGAACTACATCGGCCTGGCGGGGCTCGTGGCCAGCTTCTTCTCGATCATCTACGCCTACTCGCGGCAGCTCTTCGCCCTCTCGCGTGCGGGCTACCTGCCCACGTCGCTCTCGGTGACCAACCGACGCAAGACGCCGACCCTCGCGCTCGTGGTGCCGGGCGTCATCGGCTTCGGCCTGTCGCTGACCGGTGAGGGGGCGCTGCTGCTCAACATGGCGGTGTTCGGGGCGGCGCTCAGCTACGTGCTGATGATGGTCAGCCACGTCGTGCTCCGGGTGCGCGAGCCCGACATGCCCCGGCCCTACCGGACGCCGGGCGGCGTGCTCACGACCGGCTTCGCGCTCGTGGTCGCGGCGCTCTCCGTCGTGGCGACCTTCCTCGTCGACAGCACCGCGGCACTGTGGTGCGTGGGCGTCTTCCTCGCCTTCATGGCCTGGTTCGGCCTCTACAGCCGTCACCACCTGGTGGCCGCCTCCCCCGACGAGGAGTTCGCCGCGCTGGCCCGCGCGGAGGAGGACCTCGGGTGATCCGGCGGCACACGCTCGGCGGTCGGACCTACACGTTCGACGGGCTCGTCGACCTGATGGCCAAGGCCACGCCCGTCCGCTCGGGCGACCAGCTGGCCGGCTGCGCGGCCGAGTCCGACGCCGAGCGCGCGGCGGCCGCGTGGGCCCTCGCCGACGAGCCGCTCACCACGTTCCTGCAGGAGCAGGTGGTGCCGTACGAGAGCGACGAGGTGACCCGGCTCATCGTCGACACCCACGACGCCGAGGCCTTCGCGCCGGTGGCCCACCTGACCGTGGGCGGGTTCCGCGACTGGCTGCTGGCGACGGCGACGCGTCCCGACGCGGCCGCGACGCTCACGGCGGTCGCCCCGGGGCTCACGCCGGAGATGGTGGCGGCCGTCTCGAAGTTGATGCGCAACCAGGACCTCGTGCTGGTCGCGCAGGCCGCGCGCGTCACGTCGGCCTTCCGGACGACGATCGGCCTGCCCGGACGCATCGCGACCCGACTGCAGCCCAACCACCCCACCGACGACCCGGCCGGCATCGCGGCGGCGACCCTCGACGGTCTGCTCATGGGCTCCGGCGACGCCGTGATCGGCATCAACCCGGCCACCGACTCGCCCCAGGCGACGGCGCGGCTGCTGCACCTCCTCGACGACCTGCGCCAGCGCTTCGACATCCCGATGCGGGGTCGACGTGCGCCTGTTGCTGGAGGCCAACGAGGCGGGTCGCTCCCTCGGACGCGGCACGGTCGGCGACCAGGTGATGTACCTCGAGACGGGTCAGGGTTCGGCCCTCTCGGCCGGCGCCCACCTCGGCACCGGTGGTCGTCCGGTCGACCAGCAGACGCTCGAGACCAGGGCCTACGGACTCGCCCGCGCCCTCGACCCGCTGCTCGTCAACACGGTGGTCGGCTTCATCGGGCCGGAGTACCTCTACGACGGGAAGCAGATCGTGCGGGCCGGCCTCGAGGACCACTTCTGCGGGAAGCTGCTCGGCCTGCCCATGGGGGTCGACGTCTGCTACACCAACCACGCCGAGGCCGACTCCGACGACATGGACACGCTGCTGACGCTGCTCGGCGTGGCCGGCGCGGCGTTCGTCATCGCCGTGCCCGGCGCCGACGACGTGATGCTCGGCTACCAGAGCCTGTCCTTCCACGACGCGCTCTACGTGCGGCAGGTCCTCGGGCTCAGGCCGGCACCGGAGTTCGAGGCGTGGCTCGCCGGTCTCGGCATGGCCGACCCGCAGGGTCGTGTGCTGCCCGTCGACCTCGACGCCTCGCCCCTGCTGTCGATCGCGAGCGGGGCGTGAGCGGCGGCGACGCCCGCACGCCCGACGTCGCGGCGAGCGACCCGTGGTCGGGCCTGCGCCGCACCACGCAGGCGCGGATCGGGCTGGGGCGGGCCGGCAGCTCCTTGCCGACGCGGCGCGAGCTGGAGTTCCGGGCGGCGCACGCCGCTGCTCGTGACGCCGTGCACGAGCCGCTCGACGTCGACGCGCTCGTCCCTGGCCTCGATGCACTCGGCCTCGGTGCCACGCGACGGGTGCGCAGCCTGGCCGAGGGTCGCGGCGAGTACCTCCGACGTCCCGACCTCGGGCGGCGCCCCGCGTCGCTCGACGGCCTCGACGCGAGCGGCGACGCCGACGTCGCCGTCGTGCTGGCCGACGGCCTGTCGCCGCGGGCGGTCGCCGAGCACGGCGTCGCGCTCGTGACGGCCCTCGTCGACGCGCTCGGCACGGGGTTGCGCGTCGCCGCCCCGGTGGTCGCCACCCAGGCACGGGTGGCGCTGGGCGACCACGTCGGCGCCGCGCTGGGCGTGCAGACGCTGCTCGTCGTCATCGGCGAGCGCCCGGGCCTGTCGGTCGCCGACAGCCTCGGGGTCTACCTGACGCACGACCCTCGCCCCGGGCGCACCGACGCCGAGCGGAACTGCATCTCCAACATCCACCCGCCCGACGGTCTGGGCTACGCGGCGGCGGCGCGGGTGGCTGCCGCGCTCGTCGACGGCTCCCGGCGTCTGGGCCGCTCCGGCGTCGCGCTCAAGGACTCCTCGGCCCTCGACGACGCCACGGCCGAGGCCCTGGACACCGGACCGTGAGGTCCGTCCCGTCCCACTAGGGTGCACGCGTGGCCGTCCTCCTCTCCCTGCTCTCCGCCCTGTCGTACGGGGTCTCCGACTTCCTCGGCGGGCTCTTCTCCAAGCGCTCCGGACCGTGGCAGACGGCCGTGGTCGGGCAGACGTCGTCGACGGTCTGCACCGTCGCCGTGGCGCTCTTCATCGCCGGCGACCCGGTCGGGGCCGACTGGGGGTGGGGCGTCGTCGGCGGGGCCGGGTCGGGCGTCGGTGCCGCGTTCCTCTACCGCGGGCTCGCCGGCGGGCGGATGAGCGTCGTCGCACCGCTGTCGGCGGTCGTCTGCGCGCTGCTGCCCGTGGCCGTCGGGCTCGTCACTGGCGACCGGCCGAGCGCGCTGGCCCTCGCGGGGATCGTCGTCGCGTTCCCGGCGATCGCGCTCGTGTCGCGCGTCGTCGAGGAGGACGCCGCAGCGCAGGCCGCGCACCGCGGCGGCGTGGTCGACGGCGTGCTGGCAGGGCTCGGGTTCGGCGTGCTGTTCGTCGCCCTCGGCCAGGTGCGCGACGACGCGGGCCTGTGGCCGCTGGCCGTCGCGCAGGGTGCCGCCGCCGTCGTCGTCGTGCTGCTGGCCCTGGCGCTGCGCGAGGCGTGGGTGCCGCGCGACCGGCTCGCCTGGCGCGCCGTGCTCATGGGGCCGCTCGGAGCCACCGCGACGACCGCGTTCCTGCTGGCGACGCGCGAGGGCCTGCTGTCGGTCGTGTCGGTGATCTCCTCCCTCTACCCCGCGACCACCGTCCTGCTCGCGACGCTCGTGCTCAAGGAGCGCATCCAGGCATGGCAGGGCGTCGGGCTCGCGCTCGCCGCGTCGGCCGTGACGCTCGTGGCCCTGGGTTGATGACACTGGGCTGATGGCACTGGGCCGAGCAGCCGTCGAGCGGGCTACTTGAGGAACTTGCTCGTCGAGCGGTCCTTCAGCGGCTTCCCGCCCGTCTGACGCGGGCTTGCCGTGCGCCTCGGCCATCGCCTCGCCCAGCACGGTGCGGATCGCCACGTCGAGCCGCTCGACCTGCTCGGCGTCGAGCTCGGACGCGAGCGCGAACGGCGACAGTCGGGCCGCGTGCAGGATCTCGTCGCTGTAGGCGTTGCCGATGCCGGCGACGATCTTCTGGTCGCGCAGGAACCGCTTGACCTGCATGCGTCGACCCTCGAGCAGCGGCGCCACGGTGAAGCCGTCGACCATGGGGTCCGGGCCGAGGGCGGCGATCCCCTCGACGTCCTGCGGGTCGCGCACGACGTAGACGGCCAGGCCCTTGCGCGTCCCGGCCTCCGTGAGGTCGAACCCGACGTGCGGGCCGTCGCCGTGGTCGAGCCGGACCCGCGCGGCGAGCGGGCCGTTGCCCATCTTCAGCCGCTTGTCGGTGAGCTGGTCCGACCAGCGCAGCCACCCGGCCTTCGCGAGGTGCACGACGAGGTGCAGACCGTCGACGTCGAGGTCGAGGAACTTCCCGTGCCGCCGCACGTCGGTGACCTGCAGGCCCGCCAACGACGACACCGGCGGGTCGTAGGTCTTGAGCACCGCGAACGACGCCAGCTCGACGTCGGCCACGACGGCACCGACGGCACGCTCGCGCAGGAACGCGGCAAGCGCGTCGACCTCCGGCATCTCGGGCACGTCACGAGCGTAGTCCGAGACGCCTGCGGACGTCAGGGCGTGTCGTGGCGGGCGTAGAAGCCCTCCATGGCCGGCCAGGTGGTGCGGCGGGCCGCGCGGCCGGTGAGCACCCCGAGGTGGCCGCCGGGAGCCTGGACGAGCTGGACGTCCGGTGCACCCGTCAGCAGGTCGACGAGGTGGCTGACCGCACCCACCGGCGCGAGGGTGTCGTCGAGCCCGGCCACCACCAGCACGGGCACGTCGATGTCGGCGAGCCGCAGCTCGCGTCCGCCCAGCTCCACCACCCCCGTCGCGAGCGCGTTGCTGCGCACGACGACGTGGTACAGCTGCCCGAACGTGCGGCCCGGGTAGGCGTACATGTTGTCGGTGAAGCGGTCGACGGCCTCCAGCTGCGCGAGGAAGTCGCGGTCGTCGGCGTGCGCGAGGATCGCCAACGGCTTGGTGAGGTACTTGTCGAGCGCCGAGATCTGGAACCCGAGCCGGGTGAGCGGCGCGGGGACGCCGCCGAGGGTGCGGTAGGCGGCGCTCACCAGGCCGCTCGCCACGGCGTTGACCGGGCGGGTGATCGCGATCAGCGGCACCTGCGTCAGGTCGAACGGCGACGCCACGGCCGTCGCCGACGCGAGCGGCAGCGTCGGGTCGGACGCGGCGGTGAAGATCGTGAAGATCCCACCCAGCGACCAGCCGGCCAGGTGCACGGGCCGCTCCCCCGCGTCGTCGTGCACGTGCCGGACGGCCTGCGGGATCACCCGCCCGGTCCAGTGCTCGATGCCGAGGTCGCGGTGCTCGAAGCTCACCGGCCCGTAGTCGACGAGGTACACCGGCCGTCCCTGCTGCACGAAGTACTCGACCACGCTGCACCCGCGCCGCAGGTCGAACGCGAGCGCAGGCGCGGCGAGCGGCGGCACGAGCAGCAGCGGGTCGCCGTGCTGCTCCGTGCCCGGGTACGGGTCGTACCGGAACAGGCTCGCGTGCTCGGTGACCTTGACCAGCGTGCGCGGCGTCGTCCGCAGGTCGGCGATGCGCCGCCCCTGCACCACGTCGCGCAGGTTCCCCACCGCAGCGCCCAGGTCGTGCGGGACGTGCGGTCGCGGGACGAGCGGGAGGGGCATGGTTCCGGATGATGCCAGACGCGCCCTCCCCCCGCCGGGCTGGCGGGGGTGAGGGGTGCTGCGTCGTCGCAGGGAGTCTGTGCTTGCTGGCGCGCTGCCGCAGACGGCTTGTGCTTGCTGGTGCGCTGCCGCGGCCTTCGCTGGAGGTGGTCTCCGAAAGGGCCTCGACCGGCAGCGGGTCTGGGGCCGGTTCCGGGTCTCGGGGTCCGGTCTGAGCCTGCCCTCGACGCAAGGTTCTTCGTTTCTGCGTTCTTGGCCCACCGTTCTGCGTTCGCGCGTCCTATCGGTGGATCTGCAACCGCAGGAGCGCTTCTGCGGTTGCAGATCCACCGATGGCAGGCGTCGCGCTGGAAGGATTCTGCCTTTGCGTGGACCGTTCCACGCGAACGCAGAAACTTGCGTCCTCTCAACGCAAAGAGCACTCACGACTCTGCATTCGTGCGTTCGAAGCCGAACGCTTCTGCGTTCGCGACGGGATCCCGTAGGCAAAGCAGAATCCTTGCCCTCCCGCACACGAACGCAGAAGCTTGCGTCCACCCCAGAACCAACCCACAGCCCGAGACCCCAGACCAGCGCGGCCGCCAGCCGCCCGGTCGAGGCCCTTTCGGAGACCACCCCCAGCGAAGGCCGAAACAGCGCACCACCAAGGTCACGACGACCGCAGCCACCGCACCGGCAAGATCACGACCCCGCAGGCAGCGCAGCGGCAAGGTCACGACGACCGCAGGCAGCGCAGCGGCACGACGAAGCCACCTCACCCGAACGTCAGCACCAGCAGCGACACGTTCAGTGCGATGACGACGGCGGCGACGACGCAGGCGGCGGCGGTGGTGGCGGGGCGGTTCACGTGCTCGCCCATCACCGCGCGGCTGGCGGTGAGGCGGACGAGCGGGACGAGCGCGAACGGGATGCCGAGCGACAGCACCACCTGCGAGACGACGAGGGCGCGGCTCGGCTCGACCCCGAGCGCGAGGACGACGAGGGCCGGCACGACGGTGACCACGCGGCGCAGCAGCAGCGGGACGCGGACGCCTAGCAGGCCGTGCATCACCTCGGCGCCGGCGGCCGCTCCCACGGCCGTCGAGGCCAGCCCCGACCCGAGCAGCGCCACCGCGAAGAGCAGCGCCACGCCAGCGCCGAGCTCGGACGTCACGAGCGCGTGCACACCGGTCAACGTGTCGGTGCCCGGGAGGCCCTGCAGCCCGGCGGCGGCCACGAGCAGGAGCGAGAGGTTCAGCAAGCCGGCCAGCGCCAGCGCGAGCACCACGTCGGTGCGGGTGGCGCCGAGCAGGTCGCGCACCGACGTGCCGCGACCTCGGCCACCGAGCCGTCCCGACGTCAGGCCCGAGTGCAGGTAGATGACGTGCGGCATCACGGTCGCCCCGATGATGCCCGACGCGAGCAGCACGCTCTCTGCCCCGTCGAACGTCGGCACGAGGCCACCAGCGACGTCGCCCGCGGCCGGTGGGTTCACCACCAGCCCGGCCACGAAGCCGACGGCGATCAGCGCCAGGAAGCCCAGGATGGTGCGCTCGAGGGCGCTCTGGCCGCGGACGTCGCCGATGCGCAGCACCAGCAGCGACACGGCTGCGGTCACGACGGCCCCGAGGACGAGGGGAAGGTCGAACAGCAGCGACAGCGCGATCGCGCCGCCGACGACCTCCGCGAGGTCGGTGGCCACGGCGACGGCCTCCGCCTGCAGCCAGAACGCGACCCTCGGTCCGCGGCGCAGCCGGCCGCCCAGGTGCGACGCCAGCGACGTGCGCGTCACGAGGCCGAGCTTCGCCGACAGGTACTGGACGAGCACGGCCATGACGTTGGCCAGCACGACCACCCACACCAGTGCGTAGCCGAACCGCGCGCCCGCTGTCACGTTCGTGGCGACGTTGCCCGGGTCGACGTAGGCCACGGCGGCGACGAAGGCCGGACCGAGGAGGACGGCGCGGCGGCGCAACGACGTCGGCCCGAGCATCCCCGCAGCCTAGCTGCGAGGCCGCTCGGGCCGCTCGGGCCGCTCGGACGAGGAGGTCCGGTGCTGGGGTCAGGCGACGGGACGCGCCTGGCCTCCCCCGCTACGACGACGGTTGCGGTTGCGGTTGCCGCCCTGACCGGCGGGGCGACCCTGGGCGCCGCCGGTGCCGCGACCCTGGCCGCCGCCCGAACGCTGACCGCCCGAGCGCTGACCGGCACCGGACCGCTGGCCGGCACCCGAGCGCTGACCGCCCGACCGCTGGCCACCGCCGGAGCGCTGACCGCCGCCGGAGCGCTGACCGCCGCGTCCACCGGCCGAGCCCGGCTCGGGGAGCGTGCCGCTGGCCGCCAGGGCCTCCGGGGTGAGCGGCGACGGCGCCGTCGCCGCGTCGTGCTGGCGGGCGGTGACGCCGGCCTTGGCCTGCAGCGCCATGACGTCGCGCAGGTCCTCGCGCGTCGTCATCGTGACGACGGTGCCCGCCTCGCCCGCGCGGGCGGTGCGTCCCGAGCGGTGGGTGTAGGCCTTGTGCTCGGCGGGCGCGTCGTAGTGGACGACGAGCTTGACGTCGTCGACGTGGATGCCGCGCGCCGCGATGTCGGTCGCGACGATGACGTCGGCCGCACCCTTGCTGAACGCCGCCGGCGAACACGATGGTGCGCGGGTTGTCGGCCAGGAGCCGCGAGGCCGTGGCCAGCTTCTCGGTGCGGGGCGTCACGAGCACGTGGTGCTCCATGCGCGACTCCGGCTCATGCGCCGACTCGATCTCGTGGAGGTCGTGCTGGGGCAGGTGACGCCGCACGAGGCGGTCGACGTCGCCGTCGAGCGTCGCCGAGAGCAGCAGCCGCTGGCTGGTCGAGGGCGTCATCGCGACGAGCGCGTCGACCGGCTTGAAGAAGCCGAGGTCGCAGAGGTGGTCGGCCTCGTCGAGGACGGTGATCTCGACGTGCTGGAGCGTGCAGGCACGGCGGTCGACGAGGTCGGCGAGCCGACCGGGCGTGGCGACGACGAGGTCGACGCCGTCGCGCAGCTGGTGGATCTGCTTGTTGATCGGGGTGCCGCCGAGCACCGTCATGATGCGCAGGTGCAGCGGGGCCGCAAGCGGCGCGAGCGCACGCTGGACCTGCGTGGCGAGCTCACGCGTGGGCACGAGGATGAGCCCGCGCGGCGCCTTGGGACGACGGGTCCCGCCGGCGAGCTGGTCGAGCACGGGCAGGCCGAACGACAGCGTCTTGCCCGAGCCGGTGCGGGCGCGGCCCAGCACGTTGCGGCCGGCGAGCGCCGACGGCAGCACAGCCTGCTGGATCGGGGTCGGCTCGACGATGCCCTCACGGGCGAGGGCCTTGACGAGCGTCTTCGGCAGGCCGAGGTCGGCGAAGCCCGACGAGCGCGGACCGCCCGACGCGGCATCCGCGGACGAGGAGGTGGGGTGGGAGGAGGAAGGGGTGGGCAGCACACGGCCGCCGGCAGGCTGGTTCACAGAGCTCTCAGACATCGTGGGCCCGGGCCGCTCTGCGGCGCTCTCGTGACGAGGCGACGCGGCCTGCTCGGGCGGGAGGGGGAGGCCCTACCGAAGATGATCCGGGGCTCCCATGGAAGCTCCAGCCTAGCAGTCGACCACCCCGAACCCCGCATCGTCGCCGCGTGCGTCCCGTCACGACCCCACGCGGGCCGCCAGCTACAGGAACTGCAGCGGGTCGAACTCCTCGATCGGCACGACGCGGATGCGAGGCAGCTCCTCGTTGAAGGCCCGCACGTCGTACTCCAGGTCGTAGAACTCCAGGCCTCGCTCCACGAGGGGCACGAAGGCGCTGCTGCGCATCTCGCGGAACGCCAGGAGCGCGGTGCGTCGGGTACCGACGAGGGCGCCCAGCTGGGGCACGAAGTCGCCGTCGTTGCTGGCGAGGACCACGTCGTCCTCGCGCTCGGCGAGCGCCTCCAGCGTGCGCTGGATGGCGATGTCGACGACCTTCTGGTCCGGCGTGCCGGAGAGCAGCACGGGACGGAAGTCCATGGCGGTCAGCGCCTGCACGAACGACATCGGCACCTCGCCGTTGGCGGCGATGAAGAACAGGCCCTGCGTCGGCTGGTCCCACTCCGACGCGACGAAGGACAGCACGCGGTCCCAGCGCGGTCGCTCGTGCGGGTGCGGGCGACGACCGAGGATCGACTGGCCGAGGGTCGCGTCGATGTTCTCGCCGTCGACGAGCACGTAGGTGCGGCGTTCCATGCGCCCACCCTAGTGCGATCCCGCCCTCGCTCGGGCGGACGCGCCTCAGAGCAGGGTGAGCAGGCCCAGCGCGCCGACCGCGAGACCGAGCGCCAGCGAGACGCCGATCAGCACGGCGTGCACGCGGTAGAACGTGGTGGTGCGTCCGTCGGCGTCGCGGGACCGGTCGTCGTTGGCGATCCGCTGCCAGAAGCGCGGCCAGATGAGCAGGTTCCAGGCGGCGGTCACGAGCAGCAGGACCGACCAGCCGAGGGCCAGCGTCACGTCAGACCGAGGTGAGCTGGCGGACGGCGGAGGTGAAGAACGCGAGCCCGTCGGTGCCGGGTCCGCAGAGGTCCTCGACGGCGTGCTCGGGGTGCGGCATGAGCCCGACGACGTTGCCGCGCTCGTTCGTGATGCCGGCGATGTCGCGCAGCGACCCGTTCGGGTTGGAGCCGACGTAGCGGAAGACGACCTGTCCCTCGCCCTCGAGCCGGTCGAGCGTGGGCTCGTCGGCGATGAAGCCGCCCTCGCCGTTCTTCAGCGGGATGGTGATCCGCTGGCCCTCCGCGTAGTCGCTCGTCCAGGCGGTGTCGGGGTTCTCGACGACGAGCACCTGGTCGCGGCACACGAACGTGCGGTGGTCGTTGCGGATGAGTGCACCGGGCAGCAGGTGCGACTCGCAGAGGATCTGGAAGCCGTTGCAGATGCCCAGCACGGGCATGCCCCCCTGCGCGGCCGTGACGACCTCGGTCATGACCGGCGCGAAGCGGGCGATCGCACCGCAGCGCAGGTAGTCGCCGTAGGAGAAGCCGCCGGGCAGGATGACCGCGTCGACGCCCTTGAGGTCGTGGTCGCCGTGCCACAGCGCGACCGGCTCGCCGCCGGCGAGTCGCACCGCGCGCTGCGCGTCGACGTCGTCGAGCGAGCCGGGGAAGGTCACGATGCCGATCTTCATGGCCGTGTCCTCACGCCTCGACGCGGACGGTGAAGTCCTCGATGACCGGGTTCGACAGCAGCGTCTCGGCGATCTGGTGCACCTCGGCGAGCGTCGACTCGTCGGCCAGCGCCACCTGCAGCTCGAACCGCTTGCCCTGACGCACGTCGGAGACGCTCTCGAACCCGAGTCGCGGGAGGGCGCCATGGACGGCCTTGCCCTGCGGGTCGAGGATCTCGGGCTTGGGCATGACGTCGACGATGATGCGGGCCATGGCCGCATCCTATCGGCGTGCCGGGCCGACCTCTGCACTCCGGCCCCCTTCACCCGGCGCGTCCGCGTCGGTCGACGTACGGTCGGAGCATGCGCGTGAGTGTGATCGGGCTGGGCGCCATGGGCGCCGGGATGGCCACGTCGACCCTGCGAGCCGGCCTCGCGACCACCGTCTGGAACCGCAGCCCGGAGAAGTCCGAGCCGCTGCGTGACGCCGGGGCCGAGGTGGGCGCGACCGCTGCCGAGGCGGTCGCCGACGCCGACGTGGTCGTCGTCTCGCTGTTCGACGAGGCGTCGGTGCAGGAGGTGCTGGAGCAGGCGCTGGCGGCGTCACCGCCGTCCGCGGTGTGGCTGCAGACCGCGACCGTCGGCCCCGAGGCCGCACGCCGGCTGCACGACCTCGCCGAGCGGCACGACCGGGTGCTCGTCGACTCCCCCGTCCTCGGCACGAAGAAGCCAGCCGCCGACGGAGCGCTGACCGTGCTCGCCTCCGGCCCCGACGATGCGCTCGCGACCGCGCGACCCGTGCTCGAGGCGATCGGCGCGCGCACCCTCGTCGTCGGTGACTCCGCCGGGCCCGCCAGTGCCCTCAAGCTGGCCTGCAACTCCTGGGTGGCGTCGGTCACCGCCGCGGCGGCGCAGGCGCTGACCCTGGCGCGGGTCCAGGGCGTCGACCCCGGCCTCTTCCTGGAGGCGATCGAGGGCTCGGCCGTCGACACCCCCTACGCCCACCTCAAGGGTCGCGCGATCCTCGACGACGACCTCACGCCGTCGTTCGGCGTCGACGGCGTCCTGAAGGACCTCTCGCTGATGCTCGACGCCGGCGCCGACGTCATGGACACCTCGCTGCTGCAGTCGGTGCGCGACCGGTTCGCGGCGGCCTCTGCAGCCGGGCACGGCGCCGACGACATGGCCGCCGTCGTCGTGGGCTTCGAGCCTCGCGACTGAGCCTGGCATGACGCGCCGCTACCCGGGCCGCCGTTGGCTCGACCGCTCGCTGCGGGACGTCGTGTCCCGCGACCACCGCATGTCACCTGCGGCGTTCCGACGTCGCCAGTGGGTGACCGCCGGCTTCGTCGTGCTGGGTGCCGTCGTGCTCGGCGTCTCGCTGCGCGTGGAGCCCGGCAGCCCGTGGTTCTACCCGCTCACGTTCGGGCTCGCGGCGGTCTGGACGGTCGGCGCCTTCGCGTCCGGTCGGCTCTATCTCGGACACATCGCCACCGACGACCCCGACGACGAGGACGGCCTCGTGCGCCCCGTCGTGCAGCCCATCGCCATCGGGCTGGCGCTCGCGGGCCTGTTCGTCGTCGGGGCGCTCGTCGTGCGCGAGATCCCCGTGCTGTCCGACCAGGTCGAGAAGGTCCTGGGGTTCGCGACGGAGGGGACGCTGCCCCTGCTGGTCGTCATCACCGCGGTCAACGGCGTGGCCGAGGAGCTGTTCTTCCGCGGCGCCGCGTACGCCGCGATCCCCCGGCACCCGGTCGTCTGGACGACGGTGGCCTACACCGCCGCCACGCTTGCCACGGGCAACGTCATGCTCGCGTTCGCCGCGGTCCTGCTCGGCGTCGTCGTGGGGCTGCAGCGTCGCGCGTCGGGCGGCATCCTCGCGCCCGTCCTCACTCACTGCACGTGGTCGCTGACGATGCTGCTCGCCCTGCCCCCGATCTTCGGGCTGCGCTAGCCACTCCCGGCTGGCGCAGACACGACGAGGCCGGGCCCAGGAGCTCCTGGACCCGGCCGTCGGACGTCGGGCTGGCGCTCAGATCTCGCGCTTGAGGATCTTGCCGGTGGCCGTCATGGGCAGCTCGTCGCGGAACTCCACGATGCGCGGGTACTTGTACGCCGCGAACTGCTCCTTGCCCCAGGCCACCAGGTCGGCCTCGGACACGTCGTCGTGGTCCTTGTTCTTCACGACGACGGCCTTGATCTCCTCGCCGTGGCTCTCGTGCGGCACGCCGATGACGGCGACCAGCGAGACGGCCGGGTGCGTGATCAGCACCTCCTCGAGCTCGCGCGGGTACACGTTGTAGCCGCCGCGGATGATCATGTCCTTGCTGCGGTCGACGATGTAGTAGAAGCCGTCGGCGTCCTTGCGGCCGAGGTCGCCGGAGCGGAACCAGCCGTCGCGGATGGCCTCCGCCGTCGCCTCGGGACGGTCGTAGTAGCCCTTCATGACGTTGTGGCCCTTGATCGCGATCTCGCCGACGGCGGTCTTGCCGTCCTCCTCGAGGTCGTCGGGCACGTCGTTCCACTCCGCATCGATGAGCTTCATCTCGACGCCAGGGATCGGCACGCCGATCGAGCCGACCTTCGGCTCCTGCCCGTACACGGAGAACGAGGCCACCGGGGAGGTCTCCGACAGGCCGTAGCCCTCGAGGATGGTGACGCCGAAGCGGTCCTTGAACTGGCGGTGGATGTCGACCGGGAGGGCGGAGCCGCCGGCCGCGGCGACGCGCAGGCTGGCCGCGATCGCCTCGACGTCGACGCTGTCGTCCAGCGCGCCGAGCAGGCCCCAGTACATGGTGGGCACGCCCGCGAAGTAGGTGACCTTCTCCTTCAGCATGAGGCCGAGGGCGGCCTGCGCCTCGAAGCGCGGCAGCATGACCACGGTGCCGCCGAAGGCCATCGAGCCGTTCTGGATGCAGGTCTGGCCGAAGGAGTGGAACAGCGGCAGCACGCACAGGTAGGTGTCGGGGCGGTCGGCATCGGCGCCGAACAGGTCGGCCCCGGCGAGCGCGTTGTCGCGCATGTTGCGGTGGCGCAGCTCCGCGCCCTTCGGCTGACCCGTCGTGCCCGAGGTGTAGAGGATGACGGCGGTGTCGTCGTCGTCGGTCTCGACCGTCTCGAACGTGGGCGGCTGCTGGGCGACGAGCGGCGCGTAGTACTCCGGCGGCTCCAGCGGCTCCGGCGCGGCGGAGTCGAGCTTGATGAGGAAGAAGTCCTTGCAGCCGTCGACGGCCTGGAAGCCCTCCCACGCGGCCTCGCCGATGGGCAGGTCGGGGGTGCCCTCGAACGCGAAGTAGGCGACCGCGTCGGAGTCGTCGAGGTGGTAGGCGACCTCGCGGCCCTTCAGCAGGACGTTGAGCGGGACGACCGTCGCGCCGGCCTTGAGGATGCCGTAGTAGACGATCGTGAAGTACGGCAGGTTCGGGCACGACAGCGCGACCTTGTCGCCGGGCTGGACCCCGCGCGAGACGAGCAGGTTGGCCACCTGGTTCGCGGCGCCGTCGACCTGCTCGTACGAGAGTCGGGTGTCACCGAAGCCGATGGCGGTGCGGTCGGCGTACGTCGAGGCGGACTTCTCCAGCAGGGCGGCGAGGTTGGCCATCGCGGGCTCCTTCAGACGAGGGTGTGGGCGGCGTCACCACCCTACCCACGTCTCGGATACCGTCGGTACGCGAGTCCCGGGCAGTCTCAGAAGGTGGAGCCGGTGAGCTGCTCGTAGGCGCGCACGTAGCGCTCGCGCGTGGCCTCGACGACGTCCGCGGGTAGGCTCGGCGGGGGCGTGTCGGAGGCCTTGTCCCACCCGGACGCGGACGAGGTGAGCCAGTCGCGCACCGGCTGCTTGTCGAACGACGGCTGCGGCCGTCCGGGCTGGTACGTCTCGGCCGGCCAGAAGCGGGACGAGTCGGGAGTGAGCACCTCGTCGGCCAGCACGATCGTGCCGTCCGGACGGGCACCGAACTCCAGCTTCGTGTCGGCCAGGATGATGCCGCGCGTGCGGGCGATCCGCTCGGCGCGGGCGTACACCTCGAGGGTCAGCGACCGCAGACGCTCCGCCACCTCGGAGCCGACCAGCTCGACGACGGCGTCGAAGTCGATGTTCTCGTCGTGGTCGCCCACGGCCGCCTTGGTGGCGGGCGTGAAGATCGGCTCCGGCAGCCGCGACCCGTCGACGAGCCCGTCGGGCAGCGGCACGCCGCACACCTCGCCGGTCGCCTGGTAGTCGGCGAGCCCCGACCCGGTCAGGTAGCCGCGCACGACGCACTCGACGGGGTACATGTCGAGCTTCTCGACGACGAGCGCACGCCCCCGCACCCGCTCGGGCACCTGGGTCGACACGACGTGGTGGGACACGACGTCGGTCAGCTGGTCGAACCACCACAGCGACATCCGCGTCAGCAGCTCCCCCTTGTCGGGGATGCCGGGGCTGAGCACGAAGTCGTACGCCGAGATCCGGTCCGACGCCACCATCAGCAGCCGGCCCGACTCGAGCTCGTAGAGGTCACGGACCTTGCCGGAGTGCAGGTGCACGGCACCGGGGACGTCAAGAGGCACGACCGACAGCCTAGGAGGTCCGCCCCCCTCCCCCGCCCACCGGCGTCCGAACGTCTCGCTCCTCGGGTGGGTGGGTCCTGTGCGTCGGTCAGGTTCGTCTCGTGCTGCGGCTGCGTCGGCGTGGCTTCGTCTCGTCCTGCGCTCCGAAAGAAGCCTCGACCGGGCGGCTGGCACCCGCGCTGGTCTGGGGTCTCGGGCTGCGGGTTGCGCTCGGGGTGGACGCAAGACTGTGCGTTGGTGCACTGACGGCCAAAGCTTC
>LUMS01000113.1_pt1 | contig 18709 bp, 14 predicted proteins | sample 729711 | NCBI WGS metagenome assembly LUMS01 (sample SAMN03860298, study PRJNA289734) | marine metagenome | biome: seawater column; feature: ocean; material: water; isolation source: Red Sea water column Station 192 - depth 25m | place: Saudi Arabia: Red Sea | collected 2011-10-15 | depth 25 m | reverse complement strand
TTGAAGAAGAGTTTCATAAAGGTTGGGATCAAAGTTTAGATAAGCAACAACTAAGAATATTAGACAAGGCTTTTATGGATTATAAAATAGCAAAAGGTAAATATGACTTTATCGACATGATAGAAAAATTTATAGAACAAGGCACATCTCCTGAGTTTGAGTTACTCATCATAGATGAGGCTCAAGACCTAGCTCCTTTGCAATGGAAGATGGTTAAAGAAGTATTAGTTCCTAACTCTAAAAAAGTTTACTACGCTGGAGATGATGACCAGGCGATATATTCTTGGATGGGCGTTGATGTAGATAATTTTCTTAATGCTAGTGAAACTAAATATGTATTAAGTAAATCATATCGTGTTCCAGAACATCCGTTTGCTTTTGCTGAAGGATTAACCGATCAAATCACGAAACGAGAAAACAAATCGTGGAATCCAACAAAAGAAGAAGGACTTGTTACATGGCATAATGACATTCTTGATGTTGATATGACAGAGGGCGAGTGGTTGATTCTTACAAGAACTAACTACATAGCTAATAAAGTCTGTCAGAAATTAAGAGAAGAGGGTTATGTTTTTTGGAGAGAAGGAGAAGGTTGGTCTGTATCTGTCAATGTACTAGTGGCAATAGAAGTTTGGTTAAAGTTACAAAGAGGAGCATCAGTGCCTGCCGACTTGTTAAAACCTTTTTCAAAACTGATTGATCCAAAACATATAACAAGATCGGGTCGAAAGTTAATGTATTCTTTGGCAGATGTTAATAGTGAAAGACCACCAGATGAAGGTTACTCTTTAGGTAATCTAGAAAGATTATGTGAGTTTACGGCAAATAGATTTGTGACATGGCAAAATGTATTAAAAATATCAGAACAAGTTGCTGCATACATAGTATCTGTTAGAAAAAGAGGAGAGAAGATTCTATCGGCAGATCCCAGGATTCGTGTATCCACAATCCACAGAGCAAAAGGTGGAGAAGCTGATAATGTAGCATTGTTGCTAGACTCAACGAAGGCATGTGTGGAAAGTCCAGATCAAGATGCAGAGAGAAGAGTTTGGTATGTGGGTGTAACGAGAGCAAAGAAGGAGTTACACATAATAGAAAAATCTGGACAGTTTGGATTTGAATTATGAAAAAAGAATGGTATTTACAAAGAGCAACTGACGAAGAAAACCCTAGTCCGTTTTGGGATAGTTACGTCCATGACATGTGCGAAGTCCTTGAAACCACAAACAAATCTCCTTTTGGTAAACCAATAAAAGAGTTTAAAGAAAATAAAAAAGACAGAAAATATTTTTTAGATCAAGCAGAGAAGCTAATCAATGGTCCGAGAGCCAAAGAGTATGGGCCTGCTAAATTTAATCACGAAAGAATAGCAAGAATATGGTCTGTTATATTAGACAGAGAAGTTACGGCACAAGAAGTTGTGGCTTGTATGGTTGGTGTAAAACTAGCCAGACTAGCAGAAACGATAAAACACGATGACAGTTGGGTCGATATAATAGGCTATGCTGCATTAGGTGGAGAAATTATAAATGACAAGTGACCAATACCATTTATTGGAACAAGACATAAAAGATGTGGCATGGGGGAATGTTGATTCAGACTGGACTCCACCCGAAGTTATACCAGATCTATCGCAGTACGATACGATAGCCATTGACTTAGAAACGAGAGATGAGAATCTAACAAAGCTAGGACCTGGATGGTGTAGAAAAGACGGACACATCATAGGCATAGCCGTGGCGGCTGGAGATAGTTCTTGGTATTTTCCAGTGGCACATACTGTGGGTAATATGCCAAGACGACCAGTGTTTCAGTGGTTGACAGATCTGTGTAAAGACACAACTAAAACATTCGTGTTCCATAATGCACTATACGATCTTGGTTGGCTTAGAGCAGAAGGTGTAGAAGTCAAAGGCAAGATCAGAGATACCATGGTTGCAGCGCCTTTACTAAACGAGAATAGAAGATACTATAATCTAAACTCGTTAGCTGGAGATCATCTTGGCACATACAAAGACGAAAAGATGCTCAAGAGTGCCGCCGAAGAGTTTGGTGTAGATCCAAAGTCTGGTATGTGGAAACTACCGCCTCGATATGTTGGTGCTTATGCAGAACATGACGCTGCAATAACTTTGAGATTATGGAACGAGTTACGAAAACAGATAACAAAAGAAGAATGTAGTGGTATATTTGAACTAGAAACTAGACTCACACCTCTGCTTCTTGACATGAAAACAAAAGGTGTACGAGTGGATTTAAACAGAGCAGAGCAAGTTAAGAAAGAACTGACTGCGTTAGAGAAATCACTTGTAGAGGAGATAGTCAAAGAAACTGGAGTTACGATTGAACCTTGGGTCGCCACATCTGTAGCAAAGGTCTTTGATGCTATGGGACTTGCGTATTCTCGCACAGAAAAGTCCAGGGCCCCCGCGTTTACAAAACAATTTCTTGCTAATCACTCTCATCCCATTGCGAAGAAGATTATAAAAATAAGGGAAGTTAATAAAGCCAACACGACTTTTATTGATACAATTCTTGAACACTCGCATGATGGTAGAATACATTGTGATTTTCATCCTTTACGTTCTGATGGCGGAGGCACTGTTACTGGTAGATTTAGCTCAAGTAATCCTAACTTGCAACAAATACCTGCAAGAGATCCATACATAAAGAAACTTATTAGAGGATTGTTTATTCCAGAAGAAGGATCTAAGTGGGGATCTTTTGACTATGCTTCACAAGAGCCTAGATGGCTTGTGCATTATTGTGCAACATTAAAAGGACTTGATAGACACCCACAGATAGATGATGTTGTGGCTTTGTATAACAAAGGCGAAGCTGACTTTCATCAGATCGTGGCAGATATAGCAGGCATACCAAGAAAACAAGCAAAGACTGTGAATCTTGGATTAATGTATGGCATGGGTAAAGGCAAGTTGGCAAACATTCTTGATCTGTCTGTTGATGAAGCAACAACTTTATTAGATAAATACAATGACAAAGTTCCATTCTTAAGATCTATTTCAGAGAAGACAACAAGGAAAGCTGCCGAGAGTGGGATTATCAGAACTTGGTTGGGCCGTAAATGTAGATTCAATATGTACGAGCCTAGATCGTACAAGTATAATAAAGCATTACCGATGAAAGAAGCCATTGATGAATATGGTGGCAAGGGCAGTATCAGAAGAGCTTTTACATACAAGGCACTTAATAGACTAATACAAGGGTCTAGTGCCGATCAAACTAAGAAAGCCATGGTCGATTGTTACGATGCTGGTCTTACACCAATGTTAACTGTGCATGATGAATTATGTTTTAACATACAAAACGACAAGCAAGTGGAGCAAATCAAAGAGATTATGTGTAATTGTGTGCCCGAACTCAAAATACCCTTTGATGTAGACGCTGAAATGGGGTCAAACTGGGGAGAAGTTGGATAGTGGACAATACAAAAACACTCAAAAACAAAAGTATTTCTAGGGTACAATCACACACGGACACTTTGTTTCGGCTCTGTGTGGCGATCTGAGAGCCTATTTTTTTCTGACAGGTTTACAATATGCAGTGATTTTGCCTATTTTACCATCTGGTAGTGGGACATCGGGCTGATTGTTCAAACGTCTGGCAAAATACAAACAACTGTTAATATTTTCAAATCTTTGTGTCTGATCTATCACTCTTTCGTTGAGCATGAAGATCAGAAGAAACTCTATCATTCATCTTTTGCCTTCCAAAAATACTCGTCTGTGTCTCCGAGTCTGAACTTCTGTCCGTTCTCAACTTGATATATCTCTGTGCTAACTTTGAAGTCTGGTTGTAGTGGTTTGTCTGGTGTCAGTGAATTGTCGTACACTCTCATTCTGTTGTTTGGATACAGACAGAATTGATTATTTTCTAGTTCTAGTAAGTTAAACGATTTGTGTTCTGCTGGTTTCTCACTGGTTGAGTAATCTATTGTGTCTATGCTTTCGTGATAGTTATCAAGAGTACAAACGTAAGATCCTTTCACGATACCATGGTCTCTTGTATAAACCTCAAAGTCCATAGATCCTATAAACTGTTTGCTAACTGCCACCACCCCATAGTCCATGCAATTCCAAAACTGGAGATTATAAAGATCCATATCTGGAGTCGGGGTCTGTGGTTCAACAGTAAAAGCACTAATAGGAAGTTTATCATAAAGAGCACCGTAGTCAGGCAGATAAGTTTCAAAATAGAAAGCTCTACCTGGAATAGACTTTGCTGTAACCCAGACACCTTTTACAAACTCTCCGTGTCCATCTTCGCCATCTCTTAAATATTCTTTACGAACCCATACATCTATAGAAGGTAAATTAACAACTAGTGTAGCCATTTATGTGTAAATCAAACCTCTTCTGTATCCGTTGACTCTATCATATGTGAGAATCTCTTTTCTGTTTGCGTCACCAACGTATGATACATGCACCCAACCAGAGCTTGGACCCTTGGCTCTTTCATAACATTCTAATATCAACTGATCGAAATCTAATTCGTTTGCTATATATTGTGCCAGTTCTGCATTAGCAACGCCTGGTATTTCTATATCAGCGGCCTGACCTTTGCAATGTTGGCTGGTGGATTTTGATCCTATGGCTCGACACAACGCTGCGCTGCGATATCCAGAGTTAACTACAACTGGCTTGTCAAAATGTTTACGAATGGGTTCAAGAACCCTTTCACATAGTGCCATCATAGCCACTACATGCTTGTCTCCAGGTGTGTTCTCTATGCCTTTTCTTTCTGCCGTTTGTGATTTCACAAACTCTGCTATAGTAAAATGTGGTGATAATCTACTCATCCAGTTCTCCTAGCTATATCTAAATTTTTAAGAATGTCATCTGGACTACTACCTAGAAAAGACGGATTTGTTCTAGTTAATGGACTTGTGCCCACATCCGTAGTTTGTATCGGAGCAAAAGATGGTGTAGTATCAACACTCGGTGGTGGTGTAGTATCAATCTTAGGAGGCAGTTGAGTTGTAACTGCTCTTTGATTTCCTAATCCAAATAAGTTAGACATGCTTAACTGATCTGAATCTATCTCTTTTCTCAAGGACATTCCTCTTCTTAATGATCGTAATGCGTTTATGTCACCAGTAGGAACATAAATGTTTTTCTTTCTTGCATCTTTTATTTTTTCTTTACTTGGTTTGAAAGGAACATATCTATCATTTAACAGAGAACTTGTCTCCTCCTCTCCTAATTGTGCATCCTTCATAATTTTTCTTACCTCTGGTCTTGTTAGACCAAGTGTTTTTAAATCATCTATTGTTGACGCATATTTTCTAAAAACTTTTAGTCTAGCATCATCTGCTCTTCTAAAAGCTGTAATGATTTGTTCTGGTGATGCTTCTTCGAGTCTTAAAACTTCGTTAAATAGTGCAGCAGTACCAGATCTATCTTGTTTAAACTCTTGTGCTCTAAACTCTCCTAGTCTTTTTAAATCTAATGTTTGTGTATTCAAACCAGTAAAAGCTCTAAATAGTTCTGCTCCTTGTTGATAAGTCTTACCAGTTGTCGGCTCCATCTCACCCTCTGGAGAAAACACACCTCGTAAGAATCTAGATTTTTCTATGGATTTTACACCTTCTGGAAAGTTGCCACCAGCTATACCAAGCTCTGCTCCGACTGGTATTCTTACTGGAACCATGCCTGGTATCAAAGTATTAAACAGATGTAACATAGACTTTTCAAAAGCAACACCAGAAGAGTCTTGTTCTCTATAAACCTTTGCACCAGACCTAGTTCTACCACCACGACCACCACCTGCTACAGGTGCTACATCTTGTAAAGCAGAGAAAACCATAGAGTAATCTATAAATGGAGTAAAGTATTCAGACAAAGTTTCAAATCCTATTTTTCTGACTTGTTCTCCTAAAGGCACACTTTGTCTTTCCGTTTCTCTGTATGTGTTTAATATGGTTCTAAACCCTCTTGATAATAAATCGTATGGGTTAGTGTGACTGAAATCTATAAATTCAGGATTACCATTATCGTCCTTGCCAACTGGTATTAACTGTGAGTTTCTCTGCCAACTAGCAGCTAATCTATTTATTGACTGTAGTTCTTCGTCACTAGTATCTGTTAAGTTTTGTGCAAACCTTTGTAAAGTATCACCCACAAGACCAAAGGCAGTCACACCACCCATCAATCTTTTCATTCCTATTTCTCTGATAGCTTGGACTGGACTCTCTAACTCTTTTGCAGCAGTGTCAAGAGTATTAAAACCAGTTCTTAATATTTCTGCGGGGAAGGCAATAAAGTTACCAAGAGGCACACCTCTTAACCCTTTTATAACATCTGGAACAAGCTCGTAGTTTGGAACTGTGTTACGAACAGTATCTGCCGCAGCTCTTCTTAACGCTTCATCCAGTCCTTCGCCTTTTTGTTTTCCTATGTGTCTAGCAAATGCAGACAGTTGTTGTCTTCTTAGAGTAGGATTATCTGCAAAATCAGTCCCTATTTTTGCTATTGAATTTCTTAATTTTTGTAATTCAAAAGCATAGTTGTATATCTTCCAAATATCATCACCACCTTTATAGAGACCTTCTGCCGTGTCTAAGAATCTCCTTGTCATATTCATACTGCCTTTTAGAGCAGTCTTTGACATACCTTGCAGTCCTTTACCATCTGGAGGAGTTTCTATTATGGATTGTTGTCTAGCTACAGAGTCTTCTACTGCTTGTGGTCTAACACCCAGAGCAATATCAAAATCAGAAACACCCACTTCATCTGCTACGCCAGTTCTTTGCGCTGGAAGACCCGTGATCCCTGTGCCTCTATACCCTAATCCTTGACGCAAGTTAGCTTGTATTTCTCGGAGTTGAGCCGAACTACCGATAACACCTCTGTTCTGTAGATCTACTAGAAAATCTAAAACCTCATCATTTAAGGAAAAGTCAAATCTATCGTTGGCAAATTTTGACACTTTACCAGTGCCTTTTAATTTAAGTTCTTTATCAATTAAATCTCTTAGAACTAAATCTACTGATTCAAAAAGACTAGCGTTCTTTCCCACATTACCTTGTGCAAGAGCAAACAAAGAAGCTGATGTTACGTTTCTTACTTGTGTGATTGGAGATAAAATTGTTTTTGCGTATTGAGAGATACCTTTTAACTTGACCATAGGATAGTAAAGTCCTCTTGCTATATCTCCCATGACACTTGTTCTTTCATTAATAACATTACTCATAGCTTCGTACATGGGTTTTGGTATGGCATATCCATACATCTCACCAAACACACTTCGTGCAGCAAGACCCTCTGGATCAAAACCAGACACGGAATCTCTGCCAAGAATGACATACTCCAGTCCTCTGCCACCTCTTCTTTGCACACTTTCCATGACATCTTTTAAAACAGCATCTCTTTCTGCTGATGGTAAGTCACGAAGAGATGTTATTTGTTCTTGTGGTGCTCTTGTTTGATTTATTTGTACAATTCTTTCTCTAACTAAATCGTTTGTGTTTATAAATAAAGGTTTATCTGCTCTAGGATCTGTGTTTCTAATTATATTGTCTGCGGTTCTTTTAAAAGAAGAATAGAAAGCATCTGCTGCTACAAAGTTAGAGAGCTCTCCCACGGTGTGCATGTATGCTTCTTTTGGATTTCTAACTTCACCAAGTATGGATCTAATAATTTCATTATCAACTTTTGATTTATTTAGAACTGCTGGATTAAGTCTAACAGTCGGAACAGTTCTAGCTGCTGTGCCGTATGCTCCACCAGAACTGTGTTTTAAACTTTTGTAATATTTTGTAACATTGTCTATGTACCGTTCTGCTTGTCGTCTTGTTAACGCAAACTGACCGACACCTTCTGGACCTTCTCTCTGTAACGATCTAAATGTGTCTACAAACTCATCAGAAATTCTAAAAGTTTCTGGTTCATCTTTTAAAAATTTTTGAACATGTTTTATGTCTACTGCTTTACCATCTACAATCTGATCTACAAGAGCCTCTCTCATGTCGGGTGCTAATTTAAAATTATCATCGTTAAATAATTGATATTGTCTGGAAAGATAACCACCATTTTCTATGTTATTTTTGACTTGTTCTACAAATTGTCTTCTAGACATCAGACCACTAGTTGACACTTCTGGTAAACTTTTAGCAGCACCAGTGTCTATAACCCTCTCTGATAAATCGTCAATAATATTTTTTGCTTTTAGAAATTTGTCAAACAATGCTTTAGGTATTTCTAAATCTTTTTCTGTTGCTCCTTCTAAAACATCCATGAAGTTGTTTATAAGTTTTTGTTTTGTAAAATCTGGCAGTCTTCTGTATTCTGAAAATTCTTTGTTACTTGGACTTAGAACCTCTGCGATTTGTCTATCAACTTCTTTTAATGCTTTCTCTGCTTTTTTGATATCACCTTCTATAGCTGGATTAACTAGAGACTTTACTCTTGCTACGTCACCTGGCAAGAACGATCTATATCTGAAGGCAGATAAAGTTCTAGCAACAGCTCTGTCTAATGTATTAATAAGGCCTGGATCAGAGGACTCACCTTTTAAAAATCTTTCTTCTTGTTTTGCAATAGCTTCTGCTGCTTTTTTGGATCCAGCTCTCAACACTCTTGAACTTACTCCAGCACCAGCACCGATACCTGCACCATACGCTGCACCAGTTGCCACCTTTCCAAAATCTATATCTTCTACATCTTTGCCTTGAGCCAGTTCATCAACTGTAGCCGCACCAGCACCAATCGCTGCGCCTGGCACTGCAAGACCAACTTCTCTTCCCGCTCTGGCTCCTATTTTTGCAGAAGTGCTAAGACCAGCACCAATCACTGGTGGTAAAGCACCAGCAAGAAGTGACCCAGAAAGACCATGAGCCATGACTTTATTGTATATTCTAGCTGCAGCTCTTTCTCTGCCTTCTAATCCTATAAGATCTTCAGTTTGAAAAAAAGGACCGTAGCCACCTTCAAAAAAATCACCCAAAGATTGTGTGCCATCTGTGGCTACAACTGCATCTGCTGCACCTGCCGCCGCCATTTGTTGTGCCGCCAGTCCTAGTTTTTGACTTTTAGTTAAGTCTTTCATTTCAAGAGGTTGCTTTGTGATCTTCATGGTTTTTAAAGACCCAGCATCGGGTTTCATGCCTCGTGTGCCTCGTGCCAACTTACCAAGTTTACTAAACTTTGATACGGCAGCCGCGGCTCCAAGACCTGGAATACCAAACTGAATAAGACCTTCTGTTATTTTACCAGCGGCTCCCGCTGGATCGATACCAAGATCGTCTCTCATTTTATTGAAACCTCTAACTACAGCATCTGTGTAATTAGTGCCTGCACCAAGATCTATAATACTTGTCACAGTTTCTGCTATACCTTGTGGTATGGCTATTAATCCAGATCCTACACCCTCTGCTATTTCTTGTAGAGTTCCCTCATCTTCTGGATCTAGATAATTACTTGTTCCTTCTTGTGCAGTGGCTTGATCGCCTGAAGAACCAAAGCGAGTTTTGATAAAAGCCTCTGCTTCTTCTTGCGTAAGATCTTCTTTGATAAAATAAGTTTTACCATTTACTACATAACTAGGCATTTAACCACCAGTGCTTAGTTCTAGAACATCTGCATAATCATCTTGGTTTGTGCCACCACCACTTTTACTGCCTTGTAAATATTTCTTAACATCTCCAGACAGTGAATTTTCTGGTATGGTTATACCTGGAAAGTTTCTCTTCTGACTTCTTACAAATTCAACAATTCTGTTAAATCTATCAATAGGATCTGATAAACTACCTAAATCTTCCATTAACTGTTCACCAGCTATACCATAAGATTCTTTAATATCATCGTTAGCGTCTCCAAAACCTGGAGGTTTTGGAACTATGCTAACCTGTCCAGTGTTAGCAATGTTTGTTCTCTTTATATTAAACTCACTAAAACTTTGTCCTAGACCGCCTTTACCTTTTTTCAATTCTTTTAGATAATCGGAAATGGCTTTTTCACCTTTCGGAGTCAACTCGTATTGATCTAAATAACCTTCTTCTCCATAAGGTATTTCTGTTGTGATACCTTGTTTTAATTTCATGTCTTTATTTGCTTTTAACAACGAGATGATTTCTGGTTGTGATCTTAAGATAGCCGCTCTAAATGTTTTTTCTACGTTATCTTTCGTGACTTCTAATTGCTTTTCTTTAAATTGCATATCAGCAGCTGCACCTAATAAATCCGAGCTAAACTTCAATTCTGTAATCTGTTTATTGAATTGATCCAGTGCTTTCTGTCTTTGATCTCCCACAAGTTGTCTTTGAATATTTACAACACCTTCCATCTGTTGTAGTTCCAAAGTTCTCTTTGCAAGAGCCTCTGACTTAGCGTCTTTTAAAAGATTATACATAGTGTTTCGTGCTTCTCGTCTATCTTCTCTTAAATTTTTAGAAAGGAGATTTACATCCTCTCCGTATCCTTGAAGTCCTACACCAAAACCTCTTGCTATATTTGTTATGGCATTGTCACTTTCACCAGCTGCGATAGCAAGACCAGCTTTCATCATGTTTAAAAATATAGACGCTTTTCTATCTTCTTCAAACTCACCTTCTAGCTCTCGTGGGTCAAACCCTAATAATTTTATTGCATCATCTTGTACGTCTGCAAGTGTAGGCTCTTGTCCTTTTTCTTGCATTTTTGCTACTAATGCGTTTGTATTCTCAACAACTGTTTTACCACCCAGTTTTATATCCTCTGCACTTGCAAGGCCTGTGGATAAATTAGCAACTGCCGTCTGCATCCTATCAGACAACTGTTTTTGTTTTGACTGAAAGCCACTTAAAATATTTGGTTCGGGTGTTGTCCCAGCGTTTGGGTTTGGTTTTAAATCTGCTTTACCAGATCCCTCATTTGTAAAAGGAGCTTCTGTAACAGGCACATCTCCACCAAAATAATCTGCATCTGCGTCATCCATTCCAGCTCCTACTTGAGTTTTGCCTTTTAATGCCTCTTCAGGATCAAAAGAATCAACCACTTTGGGTGCATCTTTTATCTTTTGTTTTCTTGCAGCTTCTTTTAGCTTCTCTAAATTACTTTTTTCTAATTGTTTTTTTCTTTGTTCTTCTGTGCCGATCCCTTCTATGTCTCCAGTATTTATCTTTTGAGTTGAATCAATGACATTCGGAAAAGTCGTAGGATTTCCTATCAATTCTGCTACGCTTGGCTTCACATCTTTATACATGGGTATTTGAAAAGTATTTGTGGCAGATCCCGTCAATAATGGATTTGCATTTGCTACACTTGCTCTAATCAGATTTGGACTGGAAGCCATGATACCAGAGGCTTGATTGTTCATGCCAGGCACTCTGAACATTGGTCTGTTAAATACACTCATTATGCTGGAGTCCTTCGTCCAAAGAAATTAGGAAAACCACCTGCAGCGCCAACTGCTCCAAGACCCGCGATCCCTAGTCCAAGAAGTTGTGAACCTGTGCTAGGTCGAGGCGTACTGGTCGTAGTCGCAGTCTGTTGCAGTGATGGTACACCTTTAAAAATATCAGATAAGAAACCTATTTTTTGGAAAGGCAATGCTTGTTGAGCTAATAGATTTTGTTTATCAATATCAAGTTGTTTTTGCGTTTGACCTTGTTGCAGACCACCTATTCCAAGTAATGTATTTATATCTTGCACACCCATTTGTTGTCCTAACTGACCAAGAGCCGCGGTTTGTGTACCAAGACCCGCGACAGTTTGACCCAACTGTCCAGTAAGTTGTGCTTGTTTTAATTGTTGTTGTGCTGCTTGTTGAGCTAAGTTTTGTGCTTGTTGAAAACCTTGTGATCTTAATTGTGCACCAGTTCTTGCTTGTTGATCCATGACATTTCTTGCAATTTCACCTTGTGCAATACCTTGTCTTGAACCACCAAATGCACCAGCGCCCACGGCACTTGCTGCTAATTGATTCTGTTGCATAGCACCTTGTCTTGCTATGTCGGCTTGTGTTGCTGCAATGACATCTTCTGTATAAGGATCCATAAACTGTTGATAGTCAGTTGGAGAAAAACCAGCACCTGCAACGTAGTTTTGTGCAGTTCCTAACTGTCCAATGCCTTGTCCAATGGCTTGTGCTCCTTGTTGCAGAAAAGGTTGAAAAGAGCCAACACCTTGAAGTGCTGATGTTATTGCTTGTTGTTGTCCTTGAGAAAGATCTGCTAGTTTTGATGGAGCAAAAGGCATAGTGCCGTCATCTGCTAGATTCTTTGCACTCTTAAAAATATTTGCTAAAAAGTCCTCTTGAAACTTTGGTAGTCTTGCTTCTTGTATAACTGTTTGTGTAGCCATTATGCGACCCTCTCTAGTTCAGACATCATTTCATACATTCTTGCAGCTCCGATGTCTCTGTCTCCACCACCTGCTCCTCTAACTGCCTTTGCAGTTAGTACAAATTCACCATCTGATAGCCTTGCTGGTACAGAATCACTTGTGCCTGTTCCAGGTCCGTTTACCTCACCACCACTAGCAGAGAATATTGGGTCTATACCTACTTCTCTGTCTCTTGGCATAATACCTTGCTTTTCTCTTAGGTCTTCAAAATACTTCTTTCTCTCTTCATCATCATCTAGATCATAACTCTTATCGCCAATAATGCCAATACCTAACATAGATTCACCAACTGGATCTGGTCTTCGTTTAAATTTTTGTTGTTCTGGCTCTTCTGCACCTAGTGCTGCAAGAGTCCCAATACCTGCGGAAGTTATATATGAGTTTTCTTTTGCAAAATCGATTGCCTTGTTAAAAAAACTTGGAGTATCTGCTGACTTTACTGCTATATCTGCCAGTTCACCAGTTGCCATGGCTCCAGATCCATATTGTGTGGGAAGTGCCGCGGCTTTTGGAGTGAAAAAACTACCACTCGCAGCGTATCCACCAATACCACCAAGAAGTGCCGCCTTCAATGCGTCATCTGTGTCATAACCTGCAGCGAGTGATCCTATACCAGCACCCAAAGCAGAACCTATGGCAGCAGAACCGAGTGGACCACCAAGAGCAAAACCGATGGTTCCACCTATAACTGGCGCTGCTTTCTTAAGAATCTTTTTAAAACTTTTAAAAATACCCATGATTCAATACTCTATCAATAATTACACTTTTGTTCAATGTTATATTCTAGTTATCGCACTCGTTGTTACTCTTGTTTTAGACAATTCTTGAATACTAGCTACAACATGCAATCTGTTTGCAGTTGCGGCCTGCACTTTTAATATCTCTCCACTCTGCAATATTAAATCTTTTGTAAGTAATTCTACAGTTGTGTTAGCTCCCACGGCTTTGACTTTGAATAAACTAAATGTGTCACTGCCACTTACAAGTGTAACTGTTATCGTGTCTGCATTTCCACTGTCCTCTGATACTAGTATAGAGTTAACAACGGCTGCATTGAAATCGGCATCACTAGGAACTGTAAACAAAACTGTATCATTTGTTGTAGTTAAATCTACTTTTGCGTTTGTTATACCTTGAATATACTGAGGAATACTGGTTATAAGCATTAGCGTCTACCATCCTCTCTTATATCTACTCTAGGTGTGCCTAATTTATATTTTGTTCCTAGTGATGTGGAATCAATTCTTAAAGCAAAAGATCTACCTCGTAAACGATAATTTAACTTTTCTGTAAATTGTTCTACTGGACTAGTTGCAGATCTTTGTGCTGTATTAGATGTTGACTCATTAAAGTTAGCACCAGGATTATTTCTTGATTTCATAGTAAAGGCTACGTCTGGATTAACACTCGTAGATCCGTTGAATGTAATGTCTGGAATAACTTGCTTTATAAACAAGAACTTATCGCCTTCTCCTATATCAATAGCTGAAGATTCAATGAATGATGTCATAGCAGATCCATCATCATCAAATCCTACTTCATGGTTGTAAAGATACTGATTACCAGTGGCTTGTGGTAAGTTTCTTATACCTCTATCGAGCCATGCTTGTCTTACAAGTGTGCCATAGTACCAAACTTTTTCTAAATAATTATAGGCAACATACTTATCTATTTCTGTACCAGCAGATGACGGATAAAACCACAAGATCTCACTAAATTCAGAATTAAGTCCTACATGCACCTTGTCTCGTTCTTCAAAGTTAAAATCTAAAAACACTTTGTCTTTAACTGTGCATGGTAGTTGTATTGTTTGACCACCAGAATAAACGTAGAACGTATCTACACCCATCCAAAACACTGCATCTTCAACAGCTATTGCAGAAAAAGGACTCATTATAGTTATGTTCTTTGATAGTTCTTGCAAACCAAATGTAAATGGTGGACCTATGAACTTCATAGCGTGTAGTGTTTTATTAGTGAAGACGAGTATCTGTTGTTTTGTTTCAACAGCTTGTACGAAGGTAGATCCACCACCTAACCTTAAATCACCTGCTGTGTTTGTAGCAGTTGGAAAGAAATCCACTGGGTTTTCTTGTGAAGAAAAACGTATCAACAATGGATCTTGTACTCCATTTCCTTGTGTAGCAGACGAGTTTGCACCTAATCCATCACAACCAAACACGATAACATGTCGGTCTTGGTCTGATACAAGAACTTGTTTAGCAATAGTTGGCACACTTGTTTCTCCAGAATATGTGCTCGTTGCACTAAGCTCTACCGCTCTAGTGCCTAAACCATTTGTTTTGTCCCAGTAAAATAATCCACCATCTCTTGGATTTATAATTATGTCTTCACCAAAATTATCATGTGACCATAATCTAATCTGTGCTCCAGGAACCGTGACACTTGCTGCATTACCCCATCCAACAAAGTCATTAGCAGAGTCTGCATTACCAGTTGCTAATCTTACAAGTGTATTATCTGCATGTGTTGCTGCGGCTGTACCACTTGCACCTCTAGTTGATGGACCTCCACCAGTTCCTAAAGTGTTAGTGCTTATTGTACCGACAGTAATTAGTTCTTCTTCTATTAATATCAAATCACCAGCCGTGATCCCTGTTGCACTGTCCACATCTATTGCAGTTTCACTTGCATCTAATGCTTCTGCTAGTTGTGTTGCTAAAGCACCAGATGTTGTACCACTCCACTGACCAGCACCCCAACCAGTTCCACCAACTGTATTATCAAGTCCTACGTTTATTTGAAAATCTAAAGTAACACTTCCTGAACTTTTTGCTATTCCTGTCTCAGCTCTAGTGGCATCACTTCCAACATCTATTTTAAATGCATTAGAACTTACAAGTTCTATTATCTGATGTTCTTTCCCATTAGAGTCTCCAATAGCAGATGCAGGTATTCCACCAACTGCATCTGCCCCATTAGCATTTGTTATTGTAACAAAATCGTTAACATTTGCACCATGAGCGTTAGAATTAACAATAACTTGTGATGCTGTGCCACTAGTGGTATTTGTTGTAAAAGTAACATTAGTTGTTACTGTTGATCTAATCGGTGTAATATCATTAAATGTCTGACCTTCTTCTATGTAGTATTTAAGATGTGTTCCAACACCCATAAAGTCAGAGCCATCAAGAGCAACCCAGTTGTGTAGTCTTCTGGCACTGCCTAGATACTGGTTGGTACTATACTTCTCCCAACCACCAAACTTTTCTGGAAAACCAAACCTAAATCTTACTTTATCGCCATCAACAAAACCACCCTCATTACTGTAAGATGTAATGTCAGACACAATACCAGGTTTAAATTTTAAAGCTGTCATCGGCATTAGAACGCACTCACTGATTTAGTTCCTGTATAAGCGTCTTCATTTACGCTACCACTTCCGTCATTAATCTCTTTTAAAGCAAAAGGTCTACTACTACCATCACTACCAGATATAGTACCAGTTAAACTAAAAGAACCATCTGTTGAATCTCTGTTTACAGTATTCGTAGCACCAGCAGATACTGTTGCACTAAACGGATCACTTCCAGATAAAACACATGATATTGATAAATTGTTCGTAAATATAAATCGTCTACCTGCTGTTGGACCTGTAACACTTACATTTTTAATTTGATTAAAAGCTCCACGACCACCTATTATTCTAACAACGGCTTTACCTGTGTTTGAATCTATAAACATTTCAATATCAAAACTACCTGAATTACCATTATTTACACCAACTAAAGGTCGTTTTGAAGTGCCACCATCAAATGTGCTTGTGCCTCCTGTCCCACCAGAAGTTGAAGGACCTGAAATACGACCACTTATTGGTGTACCGTCTTCCATAAAAGCATGAGTAAAAGACATTCCAAAATCAGATCTATCTATGTTGTCAAGTCCTACCCCACCAAAAAGAGTTGTAAAACCCGTTGTATAATATGTTTCATTAACTAGACCAGTAGTGTTAGATGAATCTTGTGGTCTTCTAATAGTTGTGTTTCCATCACCAAAACTAACACCACCACCAGATCCAGAAGAAGCACCAGAACCTCTACTATCACTAACTAAAGCAGTATCAAAAGTATGTGTGTCAGTCTGTACAACAACTGTAGAATTATCTGCTTCACTTATTGTAGTTGTTCCAGAGTTACTAGTTGAACTTTGTGATGACGTAAATGTTTTTAGTGTAGATTGTACGTTACCACTTCCTTTTAACTCAAGTGTTGTACTAGAATTTGTTGTCAATGGTGATCCACTAGAGTTAGTAATGTTATTACCATTTGTATCAAGTATTATTTTTTTATGTGCAGAATTATTATCTAAACTTAAATTACCACTAATATTATCTGAAAGTTTAAAAAACTGCACTGGAAGTTTAGTCTTATCACCAGCTTTAGTATTTAAACTACCACTTGAACTAACTTCAGTAAATCCTACGTTTGATATTAATGGTATTGCCATGTATCACCTAAAATTTAATTGATTCTACAAAAGTAAATATACTTCCATTTTGATTTATCGCTATTGCAAAAGACACAGAACTACCAAGACTTACACCTTGTGAATTAGATGGATAACTCAAAGTTAATGTATTAGATGAACTTGTTTTATCCACGATTATGTATTGACCTATCGCTAAACTGCCTATCGCTAAAGTTAAGGCTACGTTATTACTTGATGTATCTACTTTTTGATATATTGATTGAGCAGATCCAGGTGTAAGTGTAGCTGAAGAAGATGTTATGGCACTTGGCACTGTTACAAGATTAGCATTGAAGTATGTAGAAAATGTAGCGGCAGTGGTCTGTCTCATTGTGCCACCATCATTTGTTACAATACCATCACCTGCTGCAACTGCCGTAGTTCCTGCACTTGTGTCTCCATCGACAATATTTAATTCTGTTGCTGTCGATGATACGGCAGTACCACCCAATCTAAGTGTTGCCACATCAAGTGCAGATGTTACGTCAGTCACTGCTGCACCAGATCCTGCACCATCTGCAAATATAATTTTCTTTGATCCAGCAGGTACAGATACATTACCACCAGATCCTTGTGTAAATGTAGCAGTCTGACTCGTGCCGTTCTGCACTATATAAACTTTGTCTTGATCGTTAGGAGATATAGTTATTGTGTTTGTGCCAGATGGAGACCCACCTAAGACAAGAACTTTAAAACCACCATCTGACAATGTACCATCGCTAGTTGTTAAGGTATGTGTTGTACCAGATAAGGTTATAGATCCGACACCATTTATAGCTCTGTCTATTATATCTAGGTTGTTGTTGGTGGTTGTGCCCCATGTACCAGCTTGTTCACCAGCACCTATCTTTTCAACCCCTAAGTTTGATGTATATGTACTTGCCATGCTTACCTCACTATTTCTGTATATGTCTCTGTGCCACTAGGCGTAATCTCTGTCCATGTTTCTGTACCACTTGGTGTAATCTCTGTATATGTTTCTGTTGTGGCATCTGTTACAACATCTACAAACATTATATCTCCAGATGATGTTTTTGTAAAATTCAAATCTTGAGAAGATATACCTGTAAGTATGGCAATACCATCTGTTGTCTGTGTAAACACGCTACTCATGGTTACATCAGTAAAGTTAACTATTTTTATATCTTCTGTGGTTTGTGTAAAGCTAGAGCTAACTTCTGCGTTTACACTACCAGTTATAAATATACCAGCAGTTGTTTGTGTAAAATTACCACTCAAAGATGAAACGCCTACAAGTGTTCCAGATCCTATGCTAGAGCTTGAGGCAAGAGCGTTCATCTCTGCTGTTGCTAATTGTAATACGCCACCAACATCAGCGATGGCGGCTTCAGCAATGGCAGCATGACCCAACATTAGTCAGCATCCTCTATTGTGTTGCCTTCAGCTACCCATTTTAAATACTCTTGATAGTCTTTATTATCCGTATCTTTTGGAATAAAAGCACCATCTTCTTTTCTTAGAATACAATCTATAGGACCACTCCCTATAGCTTCAGGAAAATTTCCAAGTGATTTATAAGTATATGTCATTTAAAGCTCCGCATCGTAAACTGCTGATGTCATCATATATATAGTTGTACCATCATAATCAGACGCTTGATATGCCTGCCATCGATTTCGACCAGTGCTAAAAGCAGTAGGTGAACCATTATTAACAGTTACCGTTCCTGTAGGAGCAGCTCTCATAGTAACAGGAAACCAATCATCATATAACTTATAATTTGCATGGTATTGTTGTGCTCTAGGTCCAGATGTTCCTCCCATCACATGTTGATAATAATACCTCTGGCATAAACCTAGTTCTTCTCCAAATGACCTATGCTCAAATGGTGTGGCTTGTGAGCCTACTTCTAGTTGTAT
>LUMS01000252.1_pt1 | contig 18730 bp, 29 predicted proteins | sample 729711 | NCBI WGS metagenome assembly LUMS01 (sample SAMN03860298, study PRJNA289734) | marine metagenome | biome: seawater column; feature: ocean; material: water; isolation source: Red Sea water column Station 192 - depth 25m | place: Saudi Arabia: Red Sea | collected 2011-10-15 | depth 25 m | reverse complement strand
ATATATATAATATATATATATTATATAAATACATATTACATAGGATATAGAGAAGAATTTTTAAAATATCTGCTTGACATTTGAATAAGTATCATTTACTGTCAGTAATGAACACATAAATATGAATGGAAAAAACTAAAGTTTGTATTTGGTTAGATTCTGATCTTCATGCTTATTTGAATGAAAGTAGAGGAGAAGAGCTAACCATTCCACAGTATATTCGTCTAATTCTTAAACAGAAGATGAAAAGTTCTGCTAAAAGAAAATCAAAATCAGTTGCTTCTGATCCTTTTTCTTATTACGTCATTAATCATGAAGTAATACCTGATGATTTAAAAGAATATGCAGATCTTTTAATTGAATGGTGGCCTATAAGAAAGAAAAAAGGTGCATCATGTACTTTAAAGGTCGCTAACCGCATCTTTGATACCCTCAGGTCATTTCCATCACAAGATAGGAAAGAAGCTCTTGAGAAGGCAATTACGGCTGGTTGGAAGGATATATACCCACTTAAGAAGGGTTACAAACCAGAAGAGCCAAAAAACAATCACCCAGCATCAAGAGTATTTACAGCTAAAGGAGGTTTTCAATAATGGATTTACAACAATTAAAAAACAAAATACTTGATCTCGAAAAAGGTTATAAACAACTGACTTTTTGGCATGACAAAAATAAATACCTTCATCATGAAGCCTTAATAAATAATAAAAGGAGTTTGAAAGTACAGCAAGAAATGAAAGATGTTATGCAAATAATGACTCAGTCAATAGTTGAAATAAATGAAAGACTACAAAGATTGGAGGAAAAAACATAATGGAAAAATTATTTGATGTTTCTGTTATCAAAACTCTTAAAGATGCAATCAAAAGAGGTAAGTTTACTCTCAAAGACTTAGATACCCCACCCCCAGGCTGGATAGAAGTAGTAAACAACTGCAAAGGCAACCCTGCTTTTCCTCAAGGTTATCAAGGTATCGAGTATAAAAACCTTGCCAGGTTAAAAATAAAAAAACCAAAACCTGTAGAGGAAAAAGTAGAACTAACTGATCCTAAAGATTTACCAACTTATTTTTAATTAAACATGAAAACTATTCAAAAACTTTCCAGACTTCCTATCTTCAGACATGAAGCTACACATAAATATTTTTGTGAGAAGTCTAATAAATGGCTAAAATATTCAACTACTCAAGTATGTAGTGATTTAGATGAAGAAGCCAAAAAGAATATTGAAAGACTAAGACATATATGGCAACCAAGAGGAGAAACTGTTCATTATTGTTTAGAACAGAAGATGTTAGGTGCTGATGATATCGATATGGGTGAATATGAAGAATGGGCTATCCCATTGTTTGAGCTGGAACTGTTCACACATTTTGAACCTATGGGTGTTGAATATATGATGAGCAATCCTGATAAAGACTTAGGAGGTCAACTTGATCTTATTGGTTATGACACTAAGGCTAAGAAGATTAGATTGATTGATCTTAAAACTAAAGGTGCATCTGCCTTAAAGTTTGATTTTAAGAAAAAAACAGGTTGGACAGAACCTTATAAAACTGATAGACAATTAGGTTGCTACATCGAAATGTTGAAACTAAATTGTGATATAGAGCCAGATATCTGTAATACTGTCTGGGCATATAAGGGAAAATGTATGTTAAATGAAGATCAACCTGTGCAAAGATGTAAAGATGCTTGGCAGGAAGCCTGGGAAAAGTTTGAAGCTAAACAAGAGGTGTTTTAATGAAAAAAGAAGAAAGAATAGAAGCTGCTCGTAAACGTATCGAGGAGCTAAAAAAACTTATCGCTGAGTGGAGTAAAAAATGAGATATATACTTGATGTCTCAGGTAGAGACTTAGAGCTAATCAAAGCTTCTATTGTTAACTTTGAAAGGTCATTGGAGATGTCATCTCAAGGAGATTTTGAACATCTGATCGAAGAACTTAATGAGACTTATTTAAGTCTGAAAAGACAAAAAACAAAACAATTAAATGCAAAACTAAGAAGAAAATGGAAAATAATGAAATGAAATGTTTCTATAGGGAACTTGATCAAAGAAAAAAGTATTTGATTACAAAATTAAATAATGAGATTGCAACGATTGAATGGCAATGGTTTCAACAAGAGATTACAGATAAAGAATATGTTGTAGCATTTGATGATATTCAAAGACGTATCAGAGAACTTGAAGGTTAATGACAACAGAGAATCATAAAAAATTCACAGAACACTTAAAAGAAAGTACAAAAGCTTTATTTATTGTTGCTCATTATTTTCATCATCATGGTTTTACCATTCGTATCAATGGACAGAAATGTTCTCCTACCGCCTCTAGTCATAAAGAATATGCAGATGATGGGGATTTATTTATACAAGATAAAGAGAAATGGGTAAGAATTGAAGTTAAAGGATTGAATGCTGAATTTACTAATTTAAACGATTGGCCTTTTAAAAATTTTATGGTTTGTGAAAAAGATTCTTATGATAGAACATTACCTAATCCTCCTACTTGTTATTACATTTTAAATAAGACAAGGACTCATGCTGCTTTAGTTAAAACAAATACTTTTGATCATTGGTTTACAAAAAAAGTGAAATGTGGGAACTATGAAAATGTTAGTCAGGAGTTTTATCACTGTCCTTTGGATAAAATTGAATGGAAAGATATCAGAATCTAATAAGAACTTGAAGGATGATATAATTTGGTATATAGTTATATATGAATATATCTATTATTTAATTAAAGATGCCAAAGCCATCAGAGTTTGAAAAAGGTAAGCGTTTATCAAAAGAAGAATATAAAAAACGATTAGAAAAATATTACAAAGAAAAAGGTAAACAAAAATATATTGATAAGGCTTATGGAAAGTTACAAAATCAATGTCTTAATACAAGTCTTTTTGCAAAGATAAAACAGGAAGCTAAAAACAAATTCAAGGTTTATCCATCATCGTATGCTACAGCTTGGATAAAGTCTGAATATAAAAAAAGAGGTGGGAAATACAGAAGTAAAGAAAAAATTATTCAATCTCAACCAACCATTACAAGTCCTAGTGGTCAAACTGTATCAATGGATGGAGCTTTATTTTTTAATACAAATGATTCAAATCTTTATACTGTCGAAGAAGAAACAAATGAAAGAAAAATAGTTGAACGTAGAGGTGATGCAAAAGAAGGTGATTTATGGGTTCATCCAAATACAGGAAACCTAAAAATGAAAGTAGGTGATAAATGGATTACTGTTAATGATCCAAATGAACTTCCAAAACTTAACAAACAAAAAGTTAAGAAAGATTTATCCGAGGCTTTCGCAGAAAAACGTAAGAAACAGGAAACTGAAGTAAAAGAAGTTGTACTTGAAACTAAACCAAAAATTACCAGAGGACAATTCTTATACAAATACAAATCACCTCAAAACTTTTATTCCTGGCAGGATTTGGCAAGAGAACATATCAACTGTAAACACAGAAGTAAACAATACATCTATGACTCTCCTGCTTACTACTTAAAAGATGATTTATGTAATTCATTGATAAATACAAATATCGATAACTTACAACTTACAGAAAATCCAAACGTAGTCAATCCAAGTTTCTTTTTATTGCATTCAAATAAGATTAATAATATCAAATATTCATTTATTGAATGTCATAAATGGGGGATAAATGATGCTAAAGATATGTTGATAAATCCAAAATTTAAATTTGATGTATTTGTTAATTTTGTAATCGAACCGAATAAAATTTATTATTACGCATTTAACTGGAAAAATTTAAAGATATTTAAAATACTGCAATTTACAGAAGTTGAGAATCACATAATACAAGATCATTTTAAGACAGTTGTAAATCTGCTTCTACTAATGAATCAACAGCCAGATATTATTACTGAAGAATATATCCCATCTAAAATTGTACCTTTACAAGAAAAATACAAAGTACAAAGTGATATCAAACCAAGAGCTATTTGTTGGGTGGGAAAAGACTTTACAACAAGAGTTGTCAAACTGAAACCAAAACAGGATGAAGATATGTTGATTGTTACTGGAAATAAAAGAAAGTTAAGACCACATTGGCGAAGAGGTCATTGGCATACAGTATTGAAAGGAGCTAAACGTAAGGAACGTAAAATGAGATGGTATCAACCAGTTTTTGTATTAGGAAACGCAGCATGAACGAAATAACAATAAGGGTAGTAGGAATCCCTGCTCCTCAAGGATCTAAGACATTAACAAGATATGGTGCGATGATCGAAGCATCTAAGAAGGTAAAACCTTGGAGAAATGACGTTAAGGAAGCTGCACTTGAATGTTATAACAGCGGAGCATTGAACTTGCCTGTAAAAGCAGATATAGAATTTGTTTTTCCTAGACCTAAATCACATTATGGAACTGGTAAGAATGCGGAAGTCTTAAAACCTTCAGCACCTCAATATTGCACAAGTAGAGGTAATGGTGATATTGATAAGCTTTCAAGATCTACTTTGGATGGATTGTCTGTTAGTGCAGGTGGAAGTGTGTTGGAAGATGATTCTCTTGTTGTCGAACTTAATACAAAGAAAAGATATGTAAATAAAGATGAATTGCCAGGAGCATATATTGCAATATCCTCTATTTGTGATTAGTATACTAATAGTATACTAATACTTAATTAAACATGACCACAAAGAAATCTACAACAGATTCACCACAAACTCTTTCTGAAGCTCTTGCCATCTTTCAATCACAGGTTCAATCTGCTGATAGGACAGGTACAGCAAAAGAAACTAGAAAAGATAAAAGAACCAATAAATCTGTAACTACTGAACGTAAGTATTCAACTCTTGAAGATGTTCTTAGAGCAATACAACCAGCAGCGAAACTTGGTATTGCTCATACACAAACTTTTGATTATTTACCTCTTGAAGATGGCAAAGTACTTACAATCTGTATTACGACTTTGTATTTCAAAGAGGAAAAATTAGAAAGCAAGTTACCTTTAAAAGAACTTAGAGGTTATAACATCATGCATGATCTTGGTATTGCAATTACATATACGAGAAGATATGCATTAGGTGCAGCTTATGGTATAGGTTCTGAGGAAGATGATGATGCTATGTCATTAACTCAATCAACAACTCAATCAACTGCTGAAAAAGAGGATCGTATAAAAAGAACTCCCAGCAAACCAAACGATGAAGGAGAACCTATTGAATCCATTGAAGATAAGAACTATGGTAACCCCATAGCGAAACCTGTTCTTGATGTTCTTGTAAAAAAAATTATGAACTTATCTCAACAGTATCCTGACAAAAAAGATGAAGTATTGAACAAATACAAAAAACAATACGGCATAACAGCAGAAAAAATTGGCCCTGCTGACATAAGAACTGCTGAACAAGGTAAGTTCCTTACACTTCTAATAAATGAAATTGATTCAACCCTATGACTCAGGAAGAAGCAGAATTTGCAGGGAAACAAGTTCTAAATCAACTTCACGAACGCAAGCTAGATCGCCATAAAGATTACAACAGAAACATCTTTTCGATTAGAACTGATGATCGACTTGCTCAAAAAATAAGAACTTATTGCAAAGACAATAATGTTCCTCCCAATCAATTTATCAAAACTGTTTTACAAAACTATTTCAATGACTAATTCTCAATTTAATCCAGCTTTACCTTTACCTATCAAATTCAATATAAATGATGGTAAATTTGGTACTCAATTAACTTTATGTATTCCAGTTGAATCTGTCACACATTTCATGGAACATATACAAAACCTAGTAAATACAAAACAAGCAGATGGAAAAGTCTATGATTTCGCACAGAAAAAAAACGTTGAAGCTAAATGTATATATATCAACGCTAAAGCGATGGAAGGAGACTACGGTGTTTATGGCAGCATTAATCCGCAAAAGATAGAGGGTGCTCCCAACACTCAAGGTCTATTTTAAAATTATTTACAAAAGGCATATGTTTTTAACTATGCCTTATATTTAAAAAATGAAACCAGTAAGAAAGTCTGTGATTAAGTTACGCAAACTTAAAGAAATAAGACGTAAAAACTTAGAAAAGAATTTCTTAGAAATTCAAATGAAAGGACAAGATCATTACATATTTATTAATGAAAGAGGTAAAGCTCAAGTTGTTACAAATGAAGGTAATTGGGTAAGCGAACATATAAGAACTGCTGTTCTTAAATACAATTATGAAATTGATAAAATTGAAAAATTATTTATCAAAGATTTTACTGATGAAGAAATTAACGAATACGAAAAAACTTTGCAATAGGATTTCTTGGTTTAGTTTTTTTCATTTTCTCTACAACACGATCAGCCTCCAGTTCTATAAGTCTGTTTAGTAATGAGGCCATAAAAATATCTTGATCAAATTTTTTTCTTATAAGGTGAGTGCAATATCTTTTTAATCCATCTAAATCATTAGTTTTCATAATTTCTCTACATTGCATTTCAATTTGTAATTCCAACTCTGGAGGTGCTGGCTCTATGTCAATATTGAGAAATTTAGTAATTTTCATTTCTTTGCAGGTGGAAAAAGTTGTTTTTCTAGCATTGCAACTGCTCTATCATCAAGAGTATTTGTAGTTTGTTGAGCTATTGATTTTAATAAATCTATGACTAATTTCTTAACAGCAGTTGTTGTTAAAAACGTCATTAAGATTGGTTTTAAAATTTTGTACATAAAAGAATATATGTTGTATTCCAAACATAACAAATATTAACGATTTTGACCTTCTATCCTACTCACTGTTTTTTCAAGTTGATTTAATCTATTAAATAATTCTCTAATATCTCGTTCTCTTCTATTACTTACATTAGATAAAACCATAAGAAAGGCAGTGGCTGCTGCCCCTATTAACGCTCCATATACCTCTGGCATTGATTTAAGCTATATTTATGTATAGTATGACTAATAAATCCTAGTTATGGCAGAGAAACCAAAAGATTCCTCCCAAAAAACAAAAGAATTAGAAGATGACAAGCCTGACTATCAGGAGAAAATCACCTTTTTAGTTTCTACTGTAGCTCAAGCTTTTATTTTAACTTGGTGTTTATTAGTTTTATCTCTTGGATATATAAAACTACCTAATAAATTATTTGGTATAGATATACCAGACCAGCCAAGAGTGGATAGCACTTTTGCTGCTGGACTTTTAGGTAATATTCTAGGTGGGCTAGGTATTAGTGTTAATGCTGCACAAGGAGCAAAGAAAAAGAAGAAAGAAGAAGGAGAGAACGGTGTCAATACTAACAATCCTGGGGGTTATCAAACAATTATTATTAAACAACCCATTGAGTTAATTACACAAAAACCTGATGTTATCAGGGCTGACCGCACTCCTCCAAAACAATGAAAAAACTACTTCCATTTTTATTTATGCTATCTGCACCAGCCTATGCAGATATAAAACAAGAATTTGTGACCTCTGCACAGATCACAGTTGATATGCCTTATGTCGTTACTAATAAGGTAGGAACTACATATTCATTAAGCGGAAATAATATTACACCATCTGTAACTGTAGGAGATACAACTACGTCAGGAAAAATAGGTGGTATTAATGTTGGCAGCCTCAGTAATGGAGTGCCAGCAATGATTCAAACAGATACAACTATCACGACAGCGGGATCGGCCTTCTCAAAAACCGAGTCGGTTACTATGGGAGATGCCACACCATCTGCTGTAACTCCTAGTTCGGGTATCGCAGCATTACCAGTATTGGGTGGACAGACTACTGTTGGATCAGGTGGTACAGCTGGATCTCTCGCTTTAACGTCATTGAGTTCTGGAGTCCATACCTGTACCGCTGGAGGGTCAGGTACAAGTTGCGTAGGTTCAACTAAAGTAACCATAACCATAGATTGACTAGACTTTGGTTGCTAGTTTTATTAACATTACCTATAAGAACACTTGCTGTTCCTGTAGTTCCACAGTTTCGTACAGGAAGCTCTACAACATCAAGTACATCTGAATCAATAATTAATGAAACAATTACGAGCCATCAATATCGGACAGGATACTCATACTCAGCATCAGGACATAATATTAAATCTGAAACGGGATATATCAATCCTACTCCTACGACTACGAACCAACAAACAGTCGGGGGAGTAAATTTTAATTGGACTTCACCAAACTTAGAAGCTATTCCTCGTTGGTTCATATCAAACGATGGAGCAGCCTTCTCAATCCAAGAAACACTGATAACTCCAGGGCTAGATACAGTCACAAGTATAAGTCGTCAAATAAATACAAGTACAACCACAGAAACTACAACTACATTTGGGCAATAGCTATAATCCTTTGCCCTGCAAGGGTTTTGGCTAATACAACAGTAGCTTCTCCAAGTTCAAACGCACAGGGCGTAGTTAATAATAATGCAACTATGATTACACCTTCCTCTATGCCAAGTTTTAGGATGAGTCAAGGCATAGTTTGCGCTTCTCCTAGCCTTACAATTACACCCTATGTAACAGATAGTTGGTCCTTTGCCCTACCTAAAGAAACTGTTACCAGAACTCCAATATACGATGAAGATACAGGTGAAATAAAATATTATTCAGAAATTCCTAGATTTGAAAAAGATAGCTTCAATTTAAATTATGGGATCTCTGCACAGTTTAATATTCCGTTAGGCAAATCTCCTGCTCTTTGTCATAGGGCAACTGAAGTTAATATAAAAAATCAAGAATTACTATACAAAAAACTGGCGATGGAAGTTAGTTTGTATCGTTTAAAAATATGTGCAGAGCAAGCAAAACTTGGAGCTACATTTAAACCTAACACTCCTAGTGCTATTACCTGTGAAGATATTATTGTTAACATCCCCCCAAATCAAGTTATCCCACATACGCACGAATTAAAGCAGTAGACAAGCAGGTTAGACTTGTCTACCTAGACGCCCTATCCATTGCCTTGGAGAATAGGGTTTTATTATTTTACCTTATCTTTTTTCTTAGTAGTTAATTTCTTAAATATATTTTTAATAGCTGGTTTTATTATATTAAGAATAAGAGGAGAACTCGCAGCCACAAGACCGATAACAGCAGTAGAGACAATAGTACTAAGTTCTGGGATGTATTGATCCACAAAAGGTACGTCTTCATACAAAGTTATACATTCAATCCCATCTTGCCCTCTTTCATGCCGGATAACACGTTCCAATCGTTTTTCGTTACGAAAATCTCCAACCCTCTGATCTTTCTTACTAGGACAAGGTTCTAATTCAATATCTTTATCTTTTTTAATTTCTGGTATTTCTGGTTGCTTTGATTCTGGTAAGGGCGGTGGTTCATTATTGACAAGCGGTTCTTCTGTAATGACAAGATTCTCAGGTGTATAGTCAAGAGGTACAAAACCAGGAAACGGAAAATCACACGTTGTATATACACCATTAGGATCTTCCAATAATAAATTACGATTACCAGTATTTTTTATATCACGATGCTGATAGGTACAACCAGGAACATCAATATCAGGTGGCTCAGTAATAGTTATGTAATGAGGAGTATATATTTCTGGAACGTCTGGAATGTAAATCTCAGGAATACTTATGTCAGGTATTTCAATCGTAGGCATCTCGTTTCTTTAATACCTCTACCTCTGAGAAGCATTTAGGACAAGACAAATTAGTCATCACCGAAAACTCAGGATAACCATTCATATCCTCTTCAATATCAATATCGCCACCTATGATTAACTCTGTACCGCACCAATAACAGTTCATAATTTAGGTAAACCTTTTGGTACAGGCATTGATGGACCAGTAACTTTAGGTAATCCTTTTTCTAATACTTTAGGCATCATTTCTTGTACACTACCAAGAACTTTATTCATCATCTTTGTCTGGAATTGTTCTGTGGTAGCACCACTTACTCTGATGGTGCTGTTGCTTCTTGTGGGGTTGATGCCTCTGTATCTGATGGCTGGTTTGCTTCGGATGTCTCTTGAATCTCAAGAATCTGCTGTTCCAAAATCTTCATCGCACCGTTAACTTCATGCAAAGCAACAATAAGGTTTTGCCTTTCAACAGCAAGTTGTTGTAATCTTTCTTGTAAATTCATAATTTAATAGAGTTTTTTACCATCAGTGATAGCTTTATCAATAGCTGTAAAATCTTCTGATGTCCAAATAGAAGTTTCTTCATCTACTTTTTTGTAGGCTTTGATAATTTCAAGATGCTCTACATTACGCTTGATCCTGTCTTTGTACTCATCATCAGTTTCATCTGATGTTTGAGCAATACCTATTACAGTAACGCTATCACCAGCAGCAGAGAAGATTGCTGCGATTTCATCTGCGGTTCTTTCTTCCATGATAAAAAAAGTAGTTGTTTACAGTTTACCCTGCTTCGAGGGCTGTGACTTTTACGGATAGCTCTTTTATAGCATTAACAAGAATTGGTACAAGTCGGTCATAATGCATACCATAATTTCCATCAGCATTTTTATTAACAAGAAGCATATCGTTTTTATCATTTGCAAAACCATGCTCTTTTTCTATTTCTAATTCTTCTTGTGCAATAAATCCAAGATGTAATTTTTCTTCCTTTTTACTTCCATTAGGTACACCATCTTCATATTTTGATCTCATATCCCATTTGTAAGTCACAGGGCGTAGCTTTTCAACCCATGAAAGTCCATATGTAAAGTCATTAATATCAGTTTTATCTCTTATGTCAGAAGTTTGTATTGTAGAAATTTTGCAATAGAAACTTGTAATATCATTATTTCCTAAACACACAACATTGTTGTCTGTAGTTAAACTTCCAGAAGGTGAATTGGATCTGCCAGCGTCATGTCCAATTACTACATTATTACCTCCTGTTGTTATATCCTGTCCAGCTTCTTGGCCGATCATTGTATTATCAGACCCTGTAGTTACCGCAGTGCCAGCTTCAAAACCAAACGCTGCATTTGAACTACCTGTTGTACAAGCATCTAAAGCATCTTTACCTACAGCTGTGTTTTGCGTTCCAGTTGTGTTTACTTCTAGGGAGTGATAGCCTACCGCAGTATTGTCATTTGCAGTAGTATTTTCTGATAAAGCCCCCTCTCCACAAGCAGTGTTTTGTGAACCTGTTGTATTAGCATCCATAGCGGCTTGACCTACAGCTACATTCAATGTGCCAGTGGTGTTTAATAATAAAGAGTCCTTACCCACCGCAGTATTTTTTTCTCCTGTCGTGTTTGCTCCTAAAGCTGCATATCCTACCCCAGTATTATGATCAGCAGTGGTATTAGCATCTAAACACGCTGAACCTATTGCTACATTATATGTTCCAGTTGTGTTTGTAGTTAAGGCATTATGTCCAACTCCTACATTATCACTAGCCGTAGTATTAGCATCTAAAACAAAAGTACCTAATGCTACATTATTACCTCCAGTTGTGTTTGCTGTTAATGCTTCATAACCTAAAGCTACATTATTACTTGCCGTTGTGTTTGCATCTAAGGCTCTAGAGCCAACTGCTACATTACTTCCTCCAGTTGTGTTGGCATCTAAAGCAAGATAACCAATACCAACATTATGAGTACCTGTGGTCGTATATCTTAAGGCAAGCGAACCTAAAGCAGTATTTTGAGATCCAGTTGTGTTTGTATATAAGGCATTTTTTCCTAAAGCTACGTTATCAGACGCAGTTGTGTTTGAATATAAAGCCGATGTTCCTACAGCTATATTATTAGCTCCTGTATTATTAGTAAATAAAGAATCTTTACCAACAGCAACATTATTATCAGCAGTTGTGTTGTTATGAAGTGCTTGTTTTCCAACCGCAGTGTTTGAAGATCCTGTTGTATTTGCACCTAATGAATGAGATCCAAAAGAAGCATTGTTACTGCCTGTTGTATTAGCATCTAAAGCATTAGCTCCTACAGCATCATTTGATGCTCCAGTTGTGTTTGCTCCTAATGCGTTGTAACCAACTCCAGTATTATCACTTGCAGTAGTATTCTCTCCTAAAGTTGACCTACCTATAGCAGTATTATTACTTCCTGTCGTATTCTCATCTAGACATACAGAGCCTAACGCTGTGTTTGAAGAACCAGTTGTGTTTGTATATAACGCATTTTTTCCTAAAGCTACGTTATCAGACGCAGTTGTGTTATTTCTTAAGGCATAAGCACCTACGGCTACGTTGGATGTTCCAGTGGTATTTATATGTAAAGCAGAAAAACCGAGTCCAGTATTGTCATCAGCAGTTGTGTTATTACCTAAAGCACCAATACCTAGAGCAGAGTTTTGAGATCCTGTAGTATTAGCATCTAAAGAATACCCACCAATGCTTGTATTATTAGTCCCAGAAGTATTTGCGTTCAAGCAATTATAACCAACAGCAGTATTATCATTTGCAGTAGTGCTTGTAGCTAGTGCATCAAGACCAATCGCAACAAGTCTTGTTCCTGTAGTATTTGAATCTGCGGCACGATATCCAACAGCAACGTTACCAGCACCAGTTGTGTTTGCTACTAATGCATCTTTACCTACAGCTGTATTGTTAGAAGCTGTTGTATTTGCATATAAAGCACCTTGTCCAACTGCTGTATTAGACCCTCCTGTTGAATTTTCACTTAAAGCTTGATCTCCGACAACTGTGTTTGAACCTCCTGTAGTGTTCGCATCTAAGGCTCTAGAACCAACGGCTACATTATTTGCACCAGTTGTATTTTCTTCTAAAGCTTGATATCCTACAGCTGTATTATTATTAGCGGTAGTATTTTCTGACAAAGCTCCCTCTCCACAGGCAGTATTCTGTGACCCACTAGTGTTAGCATCTAAAGTAGCTTGACCTATAGCTACATTCAATGTACCAGTAGTGTTTAACAATAAAGAATCATGGCCTACCGCAGTGTTTTTTATTCCACTAGTTAAAGCTGATAAGGAATTTTTTCCTATAGCCGTGTTAAGTCCACCAGTAACAGAAGCATCTAAAGCACTTTCTCCAAAAACAGTGTTACCAGCAACAGAGTTTGCTCCTTTTCCTATATTTATACTATTAATTGTTCCATCTAATGGAAAAGCAGGTGCGCCAGCAAGACTAAATAAATTTATATGAGCATTGTTAGCAGTATTTCTAAGCTGCATCATACTAGTATTAGTATTTGCAAAATATTGACTAGCGTAGTTTGTAGATGGTGCTGAAGATCCTGAATTATTTGTTGCTATTGCTCCTAGTGCATTATTGATGTCTGCTCTCACGTTGGCTCCCGTGGAGTTATCAATTATCATATCGTGCTGGCTCATTGTCTAATCCAATTTTTTATCTAAGTATATCCTACTTTAAAATTAACTACCACGCCCAAATCCCGTTGCAGCATATTTGAAATTTCTATTAACAAAACTAGAGCCATTCTTTATATCAATAGTAAAACCCGTTCCAGAAATACTAGACAAAACAAAGAAATCGCCTGATTGTGCATTTTCTATGGTGATTCCAATATTAGGCAGATAAGCAGAAGTAGATCCTCCAAGTTCAGATGTTCCTGTAAAGAAAGCGTGTTGGAACGTAACTGCTTTACTTGACGTACCAGATGCTATTGCAGTATTTACAGTTTCAGTTCTACTATCAAGTTCTGCTGTGTAACCAAGTTGATCCACTTCTATAGATTGTGCAGGGTCATCTGAGTCCATTTGACATCTAAACCTAAATCCTCGACCAATGAATGTTCCATTGGCAAGGGTGTTGAATTTAGTAAATCCTGCTCCAATATTACAGTTGCTACTTGATATTGTTGCACTGGATGATGCAGTAACAGTAAATGTACTGCTACTTGGAACGGATTGAACCTCAAAATATCCATCAGTTGCACCACCACTTGTAAAATCAATATCGACAAAAGTACCAGCACTGAATCCATGACTAGATTTTGTTACTGTTATTGTCGTTCCAGATTGGGTATAAGTTGCCGAATCAGATGTAGCTGGATCACTGTCAGTTGTTGCCACCAATAGTTTTGCATTTACGTCAAAGGCAGTAGCACCATCAAAATCTGTCCAGGTATCAATGTTTCCTGATCTTTTATCAATTAGATCATTTGGATAAAAACCCTGTGTAACAAAATGACGTTTTAATCTTAGTGGTTGCTTGCCACCTAAATCCAATTTAGAAGCGAAATCATAATGACCTCCAGTAATATCAACAGCACCAAGAAAGTCAAAGTCAGCGATAGTATCAAAATCAGTTACACTATCTAATGTTTCTAACGATCCAAGAACAAGTCCGTTTACATCATCAGAAAAGAAACAATCAACTTTATCTCCAGCAAAAGGAGTCGCATCAGTATCTTCTCTATCTGCTAATACAAGTAACTTAGGTACAGGATCAGGAGTTGTTACAACAACGGAAGTTTCTCCAGAACTTAGTCTGCCACCATCATCTCTGAATTTAAGAATATACTCTCCATCTACTGCTGGTACTAATGTCTCAGATACGTTTCCTGGTAAAGCAGGAATGATATCAACTGAATTAGTAAATGTTCCCGTTCCATCTGTAAGGTTACTATGTCTGACAACCACGTTTCCACCATGCGTAACGTCAATATCTGTAGCCTTATCAAAACGTAGTCTTATAAACTGATCTGATACTGGCTCAACTAATAACCCTGTAACATCTTGTGGAACTGCTGTCTTACCAACAGCTTCAAAAGTTAAATTACTTGAACTAGCTGATATTACGTTTTGAACATTATAAGAAAATACTTGAATCGTATAAGTTCCTTTTCTACTGTTCACTATTTCAAAGTCAGGTCTAGCTACTTTTTCACTAATAAAATTATCATTGCCAAATCTGTAATTAACCTGATATTCAGTAACACCGACTATTGGTTGCCAACTAATAATAATCTTTGATACAGCCTGATTATTAATAGGAAATATTCTTTCAACAGCAGTAACGTTAGAAGGAGGGTTAGCTGGTTCATTTAATTTAGAAACAACTCTAGCTGGTAATGCTTCTCCATCTTCAATAAAAGCATATTTACCTTCGACATAAGATAAGGCTGTGATTGCATAATTTATCCCATCATTTTCTTCTACTGTTATTACTCTGAATAACTGAGATTGAGTAGTTACGTTTGATATAAGAAAGTTTGTATTTACATTAGGAGTTTGAGAAAAAGCAGAACTTACAGTGATAGTGCCACCTGAGACAGATGAGATTGACTTACTTTCAAAAGTACCATCGGGTAAAATTACAGCTAATGTTGCATCTCCAACAGGATTACCACTAGCATCTACAGCTAAATCAGTAGCAGAAGTATCATCAACAGTAACAACAGTAGTAGAAGTAACAGCAGATAATCTTCCTCCTCTTCTTACTCCTGCTCTTACTGGATCTTGAATTTCAATAATTGCACCAGGTCTTACAACCGCACCAGCGTCAATAGATGTTGCAAAAGTAACAATTTCTGATTCATTATTTTCAGCAAATACAATAGCCTTTGCTAATCTTCTGGCTTGACCTCTTGAAGTACAAGCAAATGCTTTGACTTTTTTAATAACTGTGCCTATTTTTGCTATCAAATCTGTATCTTCATGCACTTCAAAATCAACTTCTTGGCTATCCATATTGAAATATGAAACAGATACAACACTATGTCTTGTTTTTAAGCTGCTACCAGAATATGAAAAACCCTCTTCGGTTACATTTGAGAGACTAAATAAATAACTTGGATCTCTAGGTTTATCTTGTGTAATTGTTATTGAACCAGCAGACCATATTGGCATACACCTCATAACACCTGCTAATTCATTTATTAAGTCAAAGGCTTCTTTAGGACTTTGTATATTTACATTGCAACTAAATCTAGCTTCCTGTCCTCCAGCACCATCATCAACAAGAGTATTAGCAAACTTACTTGCATTTACAAAACTAAAAAGATCAAGAGAACTATCTGTTATGTGATCTCCAAATCCATATCTACTTGTGGTTAAGAGATCAAGCAGAATCATCGCAGGACATGAACACCATGTAGCTGCTCCCATAACTCCGTTAAAAATATATCCGTCTGGATACACTATTCTACCTGTCGTACTGTCAACAGTAGGAGTGCCAGAGCTAGATGCACCTGCACCTGGTATTCTTACTTTAATTCCTCTTATCCTAAATTTTCTATCAGGAATCGAACTGAACTGCATTGAATCCAAACGCAAAGCAGTATAAGCACTGTTGTTATAATTACGAGATTCTTCAATTATTTCGCCAAAACTTGTCCACTGAAAAGTATCTTGTAAATTAGTGTCTGTAGCATCATCTGTGACTCTACTTACTCTAATGTCTACTGGAAATGCACCTGTAAGTTCTATACCATAATCTCTTTGGTACGCATCTCCACTTCTACCTTTTATTGTGTCAGTTATAACAGTTGTAAAACCACCAGAATTATATTGAACAGCTATAGATAAAGTAACTTCACTGCCAAGCAAATCTCCATCATCAGTTGCTTTCTGTAGTTGAGGGAAAGTAACAGATACTCTTACCTTATCAACATTTGTATTTGTAATCTGTCTAGTTACTGGAGTAGCTTTTGTTACTGTTACACCGACATTTGTTGTAGATACACTACTATCTATATTTGGTATAGGAGTTTGACTATCAGTACCAAATCTAGGATTAAAAGTTACATTTTGAAAATTTCTATCTACATCTTGAATATCAGTAGAATCTGCTGAAGCTCTAATAACAGGAGTATCATTCAAAAATACATCTTTCAATGCAGCATTATTATATGCAGTTGTACCTTTTGTTCTGCCTTCTTTAGATGCAGTAGCAAAACCTTCTATTTCTCCTTCTGATATTAAATCTAAAAAAGTTGCATACTGTCTACTGTGAAGAGTATCAGGTTCTCTAGTGGGTTTTGGAGGGGATGGATTCCCACCTTTTGCACCTCTAATAATACGTTTAATATCTGTCATGCCTGTACCTGTTCAGTGTCTACCGAAGCACTAATTACAACCGATCCAGTGAATATTTCTCCGTAAACTATAGGCACAGGTGTACCAGCTCTTGATGTATTTTGTATGCCATTAAAATTAAAAGATAATCTAGGATCTTCTTCTGATTCAAACCCTTCAAATTTAGGCAGAGGAAATAACATATCACTAACACCTGATATTACTAAAGATGTTCCAACGTATAGAGAAGCTTTAGCTAAAAATCCTATTTTGGCAAATGGAGTTGCTCCTGCTGCTATACCTTTTGCTGTAAAAGATCCAAGAGTCATGGGAGAAAACATAAACGCACCTGCAATCAACGCAGCACCTAATAATACTTTTCCAATACCTCGACCAGCACCAGTAATAACAGGAATAAAATGTATATCTTCTTGACCAATAGGATGGCATAATTCTGATTCATCAACAGCATAATTACCAACTTTTACTTGATAATGTTTAGGACTCATATATTTTTCTACACCCTCAAAGTTATTTATCAAAAAACTAACAGCATGAGATAAACTTTCTACTTTTACTTCAAACTCTTTATGTCCTATAAAGTTTGCAAGTTCTCCATATAATTTTATTTTACGAAGCATAACGATACCTCTTTCCTGTACATTTTAACAACCAAGAAGAATATGGCTCTCTACAAGATAGTCTATCGGTTAAATGATGTAATACCTCATCTCCAAGGAAAATAGCTACATGATTTAAAGTTGAATCTAAAATACTCATTAATAAAACATCTCCAGTTTGTAATTTTTCATCGGGTCTAAGTTCTCTAAATCCTGTTCTCCAAGCGTAACTTTCAAATAAAGGATCTTTCATAAACTCTTCTGGAGTAATTGGTCTTTCATAATCTTTCAACTCTATACCTCTTTCTTGCTTGTAATAATCTCTTACTAAACTCCAACAATCTGTAATCCCCCATACCCATTGCCGACCAAGTAAAGGTGCTTCATATCCCTGCGGTTCATAATATCCCCATTGTTTTGTCTTAGGATTAACAATATGCCATGGAAGTCCACTTTGTTCACACGCAACTTTATCTGCTTGACTAGCTTCTGGAGGTGTTGTCGGATGACTATGAACAACAGCAGTTACTTCTCCTACATTTGTAGCCTTTACATAATCTTCTGGATCTAAAATAAAGCATTGATGTGCTGTCATTGAAAGATTACGACAAGGATAATATCTTTCTTTACCCCTGATATTTAACAAAAGACCAACAGATTCTTTTGGATCTTCTGTTTCAGCATGATTAAGAGCAGCGTTTTTCCAATTCATCCTATAGCCGTACCAATAGAAGGAAACTCTGTTCTGGTGCATTGTCTACCAGCACGAATACCAGCAAGATCAAACACTGATGCAAGTTCAAATTGTACTGCATCTCTATTTTCTGCTGATTTCCTATCTATTTTATAAATTTCCTGCGGAAACTCTGCTGTAGCATCTGGTGTTCCATAAGGATTTATGTCTCCAGGAAAATTAACAGCATCTAAAAATCTTGCAAGAGTTCTGATACGAGTGACAGTTGCACCTGTTAAATCATTACCAACAGTTGTATTATTTACTGTTAATAAAATAGATGTAATTGTTCCAAGAGCATTGCTTAAAGTTAATGTAGGTCGAGGAAGTTGTCCTTTTCTAAAAGCAAAACCTTCAGCTTTTACAGGAAATCTTTGATAAGTATTACCAGCCCAAACTATCTCTCCATTATCTTTAAGACTACTACCTGCATGAAACCTGTAAATAGTAGTAGCACCATGCAAATTATTATCAAGTTGTA
>LUMS01000368.1_pt1 | contig 18746 bp, 19 predicted proteins | sample 729711 | NCBI WGS metagenome assembly LUMS01 (sample SAMN03860298, study PRJNA289734) | marine metagenome | biome: seawater column; feature: ocean; material: water; isolation source: Red Sea water column Station 192 - depth 25m | place: Saudi Arabia: Red Sea | collected 2011-10-15 | depth 25 m | reverse complement strand
GGTCAAGGCATCAATTACTAGCAATTCTCCCGACAGACAGTTTCCAATACCAAGAATGATCTTGATCGCCTCGGTAGCTTGGACGGTTCCGACAATTCCGGGTAGAATTCCAAGAACTCCTGCCTCCGAGCAATTAGGCGCTAATTCTGGTGGCGGAGGCGATGGAAACAAATCCCTGTAGTTGGGGCCGTCCTTGAAATTGAATGATGACACCTGCCCCTCAAATCTGTGAATACTTCCAAAAATCCACGGTTTTCCTAGAATCTCACATGAGTCACCAATCAGATATCGCGACTCGAAATTGTCTGTTCCGTCAATAACTACGTCATATCTGGAAATTATCTGAATCGAATTTTCACTAGTTAGTTTCTCTTCAATTTCCTCTATCACTATATCTGGATTTAATTCTGAAATCCAATTCGATGCAGACTTAACTTTCGCACTTCCGATAGAAGAAGTACTGTGAATTATCTGTCTCTGCAAATTCGATGAACTCACTTTATCATTGTCAACAATCCCGATTCTGCCCACTCCAGCAGCGGCCAAATACATCAACGCTGGAGATCCAAGACCCCCTGCTCCTACCACAAGAACTGATGATTTGAGCAATTTCTCCTGTCCCTCAGAACCAACCCTCGGAAGGACCAGGTGTCGAGCATATCTCTCTCTCTGCTCCGGACTAAGATGGCCTGACATTGTCATCGTGAAAGGGGGCCCAATCAAGGTACCTTCGGTCCTCAATCTTGCTCTTCCAACCATTTTTCTGCATCAATCGCAGCTTGGCACCCCATGCCAGCAGCTGTAATCGCTTGACGATACCTTTTGTCGACAACATCTCCTGCAGCAAAAACTCCGGGAACCTCAGTCATTGTATTCTCCTTGTGGACTATATATCCCTCGGAGTCAGTCTCAATCTGTTCTCCAAGGAATTGAGTAATTGGTTTGTGACCTATGGCAATAAATGCACCAGCGCAACTAATCTCCTCCTCCGATCCATCTCTTGGATCCTCCAGTACCGCCCCAGTAAGGCCTTGTTCGCCTGCAATCCATTTTTTCACTTGCCTAAATGTCTTGATTTCTATTTTAGGATGCTTCTCTGCTCGTTCATACATGACCTTTGACGCCTTGAAAACATCTCTCCGGTGGATAATAGTAACCTTACTGGCAAACCTAGTCAGGAAAGTAGCCTCTTCCATCGCTGAATCACCTCCTCCAACAACAATGATCTCCTCGTCTCGGAAGAAAGCACCATCACATGTGGCACATGTGGAAATACCACGTCCTTTCTGCTCCTCCTCACCCTCTGCTCCAAGCCAAATTGCTTCTGCACCTGTGCAAATAATCAGTGAATGAGCCCTGAACTCCTCTCCTTCGACCCAAACTCGAAAGGGTCGTTCGGAAAGATCGACTCTTTCGACATTCTTGTCATGAACCTCCAAACCGAATCTCTCAGCTTGCTCCCTCATATCGATCATCATTTCGGGCCCGCCTATTCCCTTGGGGTATCCGGGGAAGTTCTCAACATCTGACGTTAGCATTAGTTGACCCCCGGACATGTAACCGGCGAACATCAATGGATTCAGCAGGGCTCTAGCCGTGTATAGGCCTGCAGTGTATCCCGCAGGTCCAGAACCAACAATGATTACACTTCTGACATCCTCTCCCATAAGCTACCGAGGTGTAAGGCATCCCTTGAATCTTGACAGTCAGAAATCCCGCTCGATTTTGATAAAATAGAGAAAGAAATCGTAATATAACAACCATCAAGCGGCCAACTCATGCCAAAATACATGTATTCTGGAAACTACACTAAGGAAGGTGCCGCAGGCCTACTAAAAGATGGGGGCAAGGCAAGGAAGGAAGAAGCGATGAGGATAGTTGAAGCCATGGGGGGATCACTAGAAGCCTACTACTGGTCGTTCGGCGAGATGGATTTCATGATGATTGCCGATGTCCCACAGGCAATGGCCGTGAAGTTCTCTCTCCACGTCGGAGCATCTGGAGTTTTCAATGGAAAGCTGACACCTCTGATCACCGTAGAGGATATGGACGAAGCCACTTCGACTGAATTGCCTTCTATGAGCCTTCCCGGCGAGTGAAACCTTCTCTCACTCAGACATTGCCGCTACTGCGCCAACTGCCGATCGGGCATGAGGCTCAAGTCGTGGCTCGATATGCTCCGGCTCCGCCCCTGGACCTATGATTCCCAATCCTATGGGCTTGTTATGCTTGATTTGAAGTTCGATCACTGACTTAGTGACCGACTGCCCCATCACTAGGCCATGATCAGTCTCACCTCTCTCGATAATTCCCAACACTACTGCTCCTTGTACTTCGGTACTCTGAAGCATCCTATCTATTGCTAGGGGGGCTTCCATCGATCCAGGCACCCATACGACTTCAGACACTTCCCAATTTTTCGAACTAGCCTCATCAATAGCAAATTTCAGCATCCTCTCAACTTGTTCCCTGTGGAAAGACCCGCAGACAATACCTAGATTCAAGATTCAACACCCATCCTCATCATTGCCTCTACCACTGCTTGGGTCCTAGAGTCTATCTCTATGTTCACCAAATTTCCCTCGGACTTATTTCCAATGCTCGTTATCCTGAGCGTCTCAGGGATAATGTGCAGGAAGAAACAATCTTCCTCGCATTTTCCTACTGTAAGAGACATGCCATCAACTGCGATGTAGCCCTTTTCTAGAATGAATTGGTTACAGCCATCTGGAATGGAAATCAGGAAATCAACACCGTCCCCAACCTCTTCTCTTTTCAGAATCTCCGCAGTACCAATAATGTGTCCAGAGAGGATGTGGCCGCCTAACTCATCCCCAAGGCGCAGAGATCTCTCTACATTTAGCAAGTCTCCTACCATCCTGTTGGAAAGGGTAGTTCTGTCCAATGTCTCAGAAATCGCATCAAATGAGACTATCCCGTTATCTAAACTCACCACTGTCATACAAACTCCGTCTAAAGATACGCTTGCACCTTTTTCCAGATCAGTATCGAATCCGTTTAGATCCACAGAAAATGTACGTACTGAATCGTCACCACCAATCTCCACTATGGGAGCAGTTCCTGCAACAATTCCGGTAAACATCCTAATCTTCCTCGTAAGGTCCACCCTCTGTTCCGGGCCACAGATCCAGGATTCTTGCGATAATCTTCCTGGTCCCATCTAGATCGTCAGATAGTCCTTCTACCCGTGTCACTTCTACGTGTTCGAAACCATGTTGATCCAATCCTTTCCTAATTGCATCGATAGAGTGCTTCTGGTCATACCCTAGTGCGATTAAATCCGGATCTATCTGCTTGAGAATCTCGAAAATAGGCACTCCGGGTGGGTTTCCAATTATTGCCTGGTCCACCGGTTTCAGGCCTTCTACCATCCTTCTCCTCAAGTCCTGACCCGTCACTGGCTCGTGCTTCTGCTTTCTCACCGTTTCATCATGCGCGATTACTACAACTAGCTCCTCTCCAAGTGATTTCGCTTGCTCTACATAGTGCAGATGGCCTGCATGCAGTAGATCGAAGATCCCAACTGCCATCACCCTAGTCATCATCCAGCCTCCTCTGATGCCTCGCCTAATCTTTTTCATTGAAAATTTTAGAAATCTGCTCGCCGGTTATCATCGGAATCCCATGCCTTTTCGCGTAGCCTTTTCGCGTATGTTCTAGCACCTTCCAATGACAAAGCGCCGTCTCCATCCGGTTCGAGCATCTCCGCACCGATCGTACAAGCTGCCAAACCAGCCAATCTCGCTATTGAAACGGCAAGCTCTGTATGGCCCTGACGCGTCTTTAGACCACCGGGAGACTCTCTGCATACGGGGATATGGCCAGGAGTTCTGAATTCCTCTCCAAGCCTTTCTTTCGCCCTAGTCCCATCTTCCCCTTTTTCAATCAGTTCTCCAGATAATTCTCCAAATCTTCTAGTTGTTAGGGATCTGTCTCTATCCGTTATTCCCGTGTAAGTCTCCCTATGGTTAAGAGAAAGGGTGAAGGCTGATCTAGAGTCATACTGGAGGTCATCTGTTACTAGATGTCCTAGAACAGGATTCTCTTCCACCAAAGACTTGTGAGAGTGAATATCTTGTAACCAAGGTAGGCCAAACATTTCTCCAATTTCGTTACCTATGGCAAGGAACAGGAGGCCCCCACAGTCGTTTCTTAGCCTTCTAATGACTTCTGGCGTCGCTGCTGCTGCATGCCAAAGAAGATCAGTTTCCATCTCTCGGTAGTCCGAATCGTATATCATCACAGGTCTTCCAGATTTGAAGGCAGATATTGCCTCTCCCACCTCAATGTCCATGTCACGCGGAGAGGCCATAGATACCCGATATTTTCGGTCTAGAAAAAGTGATGTCTTCGAACCCCTCGCATTGTACTGTGAGCGGTCCCTCAGAATCCTCGGCTCCATTAAGGGTGGATTTAGCTGGAGGGTGGACTGATGTGCCCCCGTATCCTACAGATTTTGGAGGGGAGGTAGTAAACTTCGCGATCAATCGTAGAGTTAGGGTAAGGAAACGTGAGGAAGTGAAAGATTCTGATTTAGAATTTGACTTTCCAGTACCTCGTGGTTCCGGATTGGGTACCAGTTCAGCGATGAATGTTGCAGTAGCGGCTCTAAATTCGCCCGGCCAATTAGAGGACTCCGGTGAAATAGCCGAACAGGCGTTTCTTTCAGAGTCAAAAGAAAATCGTTGTGGGAGGCAAGATCATTGGGCCTCTACCTTCGGCGGATTCAATCACCTTCTTTTTATTGGAGACTCGGTAGAGAGAATGCCTTTCGAGCCGATGAAGTCCTCATTGAATTGGCTGAAGAAGCACCTGTTAATTGCTTACTCAGGAAATAGCAGGAATTCAGGGAAAATCCAGGAATCGGTATGGTCAAGTTACTCAAATGAAGACGAGGGAGTAATCCAAGGTTTGCACAAAATAAGGAGTTCCGCAAGAGAAATGGCAAACGGTTTGCAACAGGATAGGAGAGATTTGGTAGTTTCCTCTTTGAGGAGAGTCTGCGAGGGCGTCGATATGATCGACCCCACTATACACGATCCATTTCGCGGTGTAGTCATGCCTCTGATTGAATCAGGATCGATCGTAGCTTGGAAGGCGCTAGGAGCCGGTGGAGGGGGGTGCTCAGCTTTGCTTTGCTCACCTACCGGCAAGGAATATGCCACTCAGTACATCGAGGACGAGGGTTGGCAAATTCTAGATTGGGACTTCGACGAGCAAGGAGTACAGGTTATTGGATGAATTTTGTAGTCCTAAATCTCAAACATGACCATTTGTCCGAGCACCTATGGCCGGACGCCGCTCGATGTTCTTACCCCTGGCTGTATTGGTCCTAATAGCTCCCATGGCGTCTTCCTCAATTTGGGTAGAAAGTGGGCCCCATCAGTGGAGTCAGACATACATTGGAAATGGTGGACAGATTGGAGCAGAGACAAGGATTCCAACTCCATTGATGACAGACTGGAATGGCTAATTGAGCAACCGGAGGAAGTCAAGAGGGATTGGTGGAGGCGTGCCCCGGAAGGACATGCTAGGATATTCGTAGACTACGATCACCACCCAACGGATGCTGATATCTCTGCCTTGGAGTCACTAGGGGTCGAAGTTACTTTCAGGTTCGGATACCTCAATACCGTCTCGGCCACCTCACCCGTGTCCTCAATATTGGATGAAAATGGAATCAGATCACTCAGTGGGGTTGTGATGATCGAGGACCTTGGACTGGCTGAGACAAACATGCACGAAGCCGTTCCCAACATGGCTGTTGACACAGTCTGGAATGACTTCGGACTAGACGGAACAGGATCTGTAATCGCAATTCTCGATACTGGAGTTCGTGGCGACCATGAGGGTCTTAACGACATGGACGATGACCCCTTTACCTGTATCGATGACCCTCCCGACCCAGATCCTCTGGATCCAGAGCCACAGCCAATCCCATCGGACTGCGATCCGAAGATTATTGCTTTCTTTGATGCTGTTTTCACCGATGAAGAACAAGACCCCTCCACGTCATATGATTCGGGCACCCATGGTACCCACGTCGCAGGAATTGCCGCTGGTTCCGGGGGTGGACAGACAGATCCTGGAACCGGTTTGCGGTATGTCGGTGCGGCTCCCGGAGCCTACCTTATCAACATCCTTGGCTGTTGCGATGGAGATATCGAGGATGTGATGCAAGGTGCCCAGTGGGCCATAGACAACAGGGACAAGTACGGTATCGACATAGTCACCTCCTCCTTGGGAGAACAGCAGTTCGAGGTTCACATCGACAATGACGGGAGCTCCGCTTGGAGCCGTCAGATGGATATGGTCGTTGAGGCCGGAATCATTACTACTCTCTCGGCGGGTAACGAATTCGGTGGAGCAACCCTTGCTGGGTGCAACACAATCGACAGCCCAGGCGACGCAGAGCTACCAGTCACAGTGGCCAGCCTTGACAAGGATCTAGGCCTCGCCATTTACAGTAGTCGTGGGTATACCTCGGACTTCCGAGTCAAGCCGGATGTCGCTACGATAGGTTCCAGCATCATGGCTCCCGATGCAGCGACTCAGGATGGGTACACGAGTAAGTCAGGAACTAGCATGGCCACGCCACTTATGGCCGGAATCGCTGCACTGATGGTTCAAGCGAACCCCGATTTGACTCCGACAGAGTTCAAGGACATCATCTCCGCTCACTCTATCGAGAGAGACATCCAACTCTTGAACGACCCAGGATTCAACGACTGCAGCGTACTAGAAACCCGTCCCGACAACGAGTTCGGTTTCGGCCAGGCAGACCCAACTGCCTTCGTCGAGGCGGCTGGGAGCATAGATAGATCCCTGAACGTCTCAATGGAAGTCTACACACTTCAAGAAATAGGTAACGAGAGCTATGTCACCGGAACCTCCAGTGGAGCAGCCCCAGGCACTGGCTTGGTTGAGATAAAGGTAGGCGGAGGCCTTTGGTCGGGAGCCGCTGATCTATCCAAGGACGGGGACTGGTCATCTTGGAGCATAAAATTAGGCCCTCATGAAAAATCCGGAAACTCGACGATTTATGCAAGGCTGGTAGTTTCTGATGACAGTATTTCTCCAGTGGACGCTAGGAGGGTGATTCTGCTCGATGCCCAATTTTCCGGATCATCGTCTTCCTCGGGATTGACCAATCTGGGACCAATCGCCTTCTTCGTACCCTTCCTCCTGGCAATAGCCTTGGTTTTGTTCGTCGGAAGGAGGGAAGAATGGCTCAATAACGCGACTTCTCCAATCGTCGAAAATCACGAAGATCCGACTTCGTCGGTTGAGCCAGAGGAAACCCTGTCTTGGTCTGAGAGGATGTCGAGAAACGTGTCTGAGCTAGGCAAGGGGGGGGCGATAACCGAGAACCCCATCAAGAGAGTACTGACACTTTGCCTACTCTACTTCGCCCAAGGTTTACCACAGGGTTTCGCAAGCGTAACCTTTGCAGCATATCTCGTGGCAAATGGGGTTTCAGTACCCGAGATAGCGATCCTCTTCGCAACTGTCTCTCTTCCCTGGACCTTCAAGTGGATATGGGGGCCCCTGGTTGACTCCATTTACATCGAGAAGTACGGACCCCGAAGGCAATGGATCGTATTCGCCCAAACCGGAATGGCACTGACCCTTGGCTCCTTGCTTCTGGTTCCGGACTTGAACGGGCAGATCGATCTAGTTGCCAGAATCCTATTCGTGCACAACATATTCTCGTCCCTGCAGGATGTGGCAACCGATGCTCTCGCAGTGGAGGTCCTCGAGCCCGATGAGGTAGCCAGGGTGAACGGGCTCATGTTCGCCGCAAAGAGGGTTGGAATCATCTTCGGAGGGGCAGTCCTGGGGGTATTAATCACCAAGATAGGAATCTCTGGAGTAATAGCCGCGCAATTAGTGATGCTCGCATTCATCATAATGGTGCCACTTCTCATGGTCGAGAAGCCAGGCGTCCAACTGTTCCCATGGTCAAGAACTACGGATGTCATAGACTCGCTCGATTCAAGTACAGACTCAGGGGCATTGGTCGCAGAGGTGGTGGATGACTCAGAAGAGGCCCCATGGGAGGAAGAGGAAGAGTTCCGAGTAGCAAGAATAGTCGGCTACAGTATTTCCAACAAGCGAGTATCAATCTCCTCCTTCCTCGCGGTTTCGGGAGCCTGTATCTGGCTATTCGGATTCGTGATGGATGTCTTCACGGTAGACTGGGGCTTCGGAAAGAACGTCCGAATAGGATTCCCTGCCCTAGAGGCAAAACAAATCCTCGGATTTAACCTAAGGCCGTGGTCTGGAACAAATAGGATCAGCCTCGCACTGATTCTTCTATCAGTGATTTCGTTGGGGAGGTCAAGGTTCATTTCACCACAATCAGAGGATGCTATGCCAAACCCGATTTTGCTGATCCTCGCTCCAATTGGTGCACTATCCAATTATCTGCCTGGAAACGGCCGTTTCGATCCAGAGTCTGTCAGTAAAACTGTAGCAAGAACATCGTTCTACCTCACCAAGGCCTTCTCAGTCAGATCCGCATTCCTGCTGGTTATAGCGGGCCTACTCGGTGAGCTGTATTACTTCACCAGCCCGATTTACGTTGACATCTTCATCAATGAGGCAGGCTGGTCCCAACAGAAGTACAATGGGATAGTCGGAGGTATTGCCTTGCTCGGCTCAGTATCGGGGCAGATAATCGGTGGGATCCTCGGAGACAAGTTTGGGATTCGCAGAGTAGCGATGGTCTCATTCCTGGTGCTGGCCCTGGCGAATGCCACCTTTGCTTTCCTAGAGCCCATGTGGGGGAACACATTGGTCATGACAATATACCTGATAGGCCAGTACTTCGTTGCTGGAATCGCCCTGATTTGCATTATTTCTCTGTGTATGAGGCTGACATGGAGCAAGGTAGGAGGGACCCAGTTCACAGCATACATGTCCATCCTGAATACCTCGGTCGTTTTCGCATACACACTGACAGAGAGGATGATATCCGTCTTCAACTACACATCTGCAATCTACATAGGTGCTGCTCTGACCCTCGTCACCACTTTCTTCCTACTCTTCATAGACGAGAATGAGACTGATCGCGTGCTCGAAGGTAGATGGGACGGTGACGATGAATTCGATGACCTAGGGGAATCCCCATGGTGGGATACCGAAGAAGGGGGCGAGCAGCCTGTCGCGAGTGCATGAAATTCTGGAAGGCACGGATGAAGACTTCCTGGTCTTCACACAGACAATATGCCCATACTGCACTCGGGCTTTCAGAACCCTAGATTCCAAGGGACTAACTTACTTCGAAGTGAATCTGGATAACTTCGAAGGCCTTCGAAAGGAAGTGGTGATGGAGACTGGTCATAGGACGGTCCCTGTGGTTTTCGATTTACGAGGAGACGCCCCCGTATTCGTGGGGGGTTCAGACAACCTTCTGGAATACCTCTAGAGTGTCCAGGACTGCGTGATTCCACCGGCAATTCTGACTCTTAGGAAAGTCGATCCACCCGTGAAGGTCGCAGTTAGGGTGTATTCGCCAGAAGGATAGGGAATGGTGCCCAGCGTGCCCATCTCACTAGCTCCTGGCCCCCAAATCCTCTCAAGTACTGAGATTGACATATGATCCCTCAGCGTAAAGGAAATGGATGAACCAGAACCGCATTCTGCGTCCATGAAGTAGATCATCTCATCCCAGTCTCCATCACTAGGATGATCGTTGACGAGGATAGTGTCCCTAAACTCAATGTCATTACCCGGGTCTTCCCATGTTTCGCTGAAGAGGTCCCCCCCTCTAACGAAGTAGACGTCGCCAGTGTGCCCAGAACCCGAGTCAGACAGCATCATCCTAAGGTTCGATGTCCCTGAAGCATCCTTCCATGTGAATGACTGGAAGAATCCAACTTCGTTGTCGAAAACATAATCCAGCCTAGAACCATCATCGGAGTTTGCGATTACTATTGCAGTACTGCCTGCTATATCGGAAACGAAAGCACTCCACTCCATTGAGAATAGGGTGAATGACCATGAGTCTCCCTGCTCCATTGGGAAACTGAGCACTTGCTGGGGGGCTCCGTTTTCGAAAGCACCTAGATCGGAGTGGGTAATCCTGCCAAGGAAAGGGTTGTGGTTCAGTACGGCATGTCTCCTTGCTTCAGTCAGGCTAGAAATCGCTAACATGTACGCAGTCCCGTCTTCTTCGCTGGTACTTGCTACAACTAGCCTTGCAGTATCGTCGCTGTAGTCCGGGGTTGAGAATGTGTACAGCCACCAGTCTCCCGTCTCCCACGTAGGCACCTCAATCTCGTCGGACCCAGTGCTTCCTACTCCTGAGGACCCTCCGGTGCATCCGGCGAGGGAGAACGAAAGAATAACCACGGTCATTGCCAACGCGCGATGCGGGCCCATGCCCTACGCTAGAGCCGACCTATCAAGAGTCTGACGCTCTTTAGTTTCGTCTCAAAGAGTGCCTAGTTCCCCGCCCTTTGTCAGCATTCCAGCAATAACAACGCTGACTATGCTCATCAGCTTGATCAGTATGTTCAGAGATGGGCCGCTAGTGTCCTTGAATGGGTCTCCGATGGTATCTCCCACTACAGCAGCACTGTGGGCTTCGTCGCCCTTTGCAGCGCCCTCAATATGACCTTGTTCTATCGCCTTCTTGGCGTTGTCCCATGCTCCTCCTGCGTTTGCCATGAATAGTGCCATCAGGACACCGCTAGCAGTAGCCCCTGCTAGCGTTCCGCCCAGTGCTGCGCTACCTAGTAGTAAGCCAATGACTACAGGGCTCGATACGGCTACTACGCCCGGCATTACCATCTCCCTAAGGGCTGCCTTGGTGGAGATGTCCACGCAGGTTGCACTGTCTGGCTCAACTCCCTCGCGACCCTCCAGAAGGCCGTCAATTTCCTTGAACTGTCTCCTAATCTCGGTTATCATGTCCTCGGCTGCTCTACCAACTGACTTCATGGTCATAGCTGCGACAACGAAAGGTAGGGCAGCCCCGATTAGGAGTCCGATTACCACCATTGGCTCGGTTAGGCTCAGATCTGCGGCCTCAAGCTCAGCACTGGTCTTGAATGCTGCGAAAAGAGCGAGGGCAGTCAAAGCAGCACTTCCAATCGCGAATCCCTTGCCTATTGCTGCGGTCGTATTCCCAATTGAGTCGAGCCCATCTGTGATCTCCCTGACATCATCGCCTAGACCAGACATTTCAGCAATTCCACCGGCGTTGTCTGCTACAGGGCCATAGGCATCCACTGTCATGGTAACGCCAACTGTGCCTAGCATCCCCATAGCCGCCATTGCTATCCCATACAGCCCCGGATCTCCGCCATCCATCACATGGTTTGCTCCGAAGATTCCTGCGGCCATCAGTAGGACTGGAATGAACACCGACTGCATCCCTACTGCTAATCCTGCGATGGCGTTGGTCGCGCTGCCGGTCTTGCTTGCTTCCCCGATGTAGGGGATTGCCTGTACCTTGAAGAAGAATACATCTTCTATTCCGGTGTAGTACTCAGTAACCAGTCCAATTAGAATCCCTACAAGAGAACCTATTGCCACAGCTTGGATTACCTTGGTGGGCAACTCAAGGTAGTCCAGGGCCAAGTATCCGCCTACGATGAAAAGTCCAGCGGCTATGAAAGTGGTATTCCTCAGTGCTGCTCCTGGATCCATGTTCTGCATTGCAGTAATGGAGAATACGCCAATAATGGAAGCAATGTACCCAACTACCGCCAGAACGATTGGAATCATTACGTAGTCAGGCCCTAGAAGGTCCTCACTAGCTGCTGCGATCACCATTGCTGCGATAATGCTACCAACGAATGACTCGAAGATATCGGCACCCATTCCCGCAACATCTCCGACGTTGTCCCCGACGTTGTCTGCAATCACGCCAGGGTTTCTAGGATCGTCCTCGGGAATTCCCGCCTCAACCTTTCCAACAAGGTCCGCACCAACGTCTGCTGCCTTGGTGTAAATGCCACCTCCAACTCTTGCGAATAGTGCTATTGAAGAGGCACCCATGCCGAATCCTGCAATGTTTTCAACTGTTAGGAACTCAGTTTGAGTAAGGTAGTACATCAGAGAGATGCCGGCTAGACCCAGACCTCCTACGGCCAGACCCATCACTGCACCTCCGTTGTATGACGTGGTCAGTGCGGCTGATTGGCCACCATCGGCTGCAGCCTGAGCAGTTCGACCGTTCGCACTAGTCGCAGATCGCATTCCGGAGAATCCTGCGGCTACGCTGCATATCGCCCCAATAATGAATGCGATCATGGTCTCAAACCCGAGGCCATTTTCTTCCCCTCCAAGGAAAAGGGCTATTGCAACGATTACAATGAACCCTGATAACAACCTGTATTCCGCCCACAGGAACGCCATCGCACCATCATAGATTCGTCCAGTGATCTTCGCCACCGTCTCGTTTTCGATCTTTATTGAATTCACCTTGTTGTATAGGAAAAATGCAACTACAAGTCCGAAAAGACCCGCTGCAATCCCTATCATCCCTAGTTGTTCTCCATCCATAGTTACACCATCAGTTCGGCTCGCCGAATCGAGTGCTCTATTTAATCCAAATCCAATCGCAAAACTGACTCTGCTGTTTAGTCAATATTTGCATGAACAACCGAGGCAAACGAATTCAGAACCCCAGCTCCGTCGTGTTCACGTTGAAATGCAACCATTTCTTCCTCAGAAATATGGCCCCAACCGAAGGCTCTTTCCACCCTCGCTTTGGCTGCTTCGGGGTGGAATTGAACCCCCCATGCAGGAAGCTCCCTGCCATTATCGCCCATTACCCGAACTGCGGTAACTCTGTTATGTTCAGCCGAGCCAAGTAGCAAGCAACTCTCTGGAACGGTCGTAACATGATCCTGGTGGGAGTATAACGCTACGGGGGCTCCTCCTTCACCGCTTCCTCTACTAGCAAACAATTCGTCAGAGGAGCCACGCGAATTGAGTGTAAGCTCCCAGACTCCGCTGGACATTGACTCTGCTCTTTCTACGCTAGCTCCAAGGGCGTGGCATAGAAGTTGGTGGCCGAAGCAAATTCCAAGCGTGGGAATGCCCATTCTCGATGAGCATCTCATCAGCGCCCCCGCGCCACTCATCCACTCTTCCCACATTGTCACGTTTCTTCTGGAGCCGCTGCAGACTACTGCATCTGGCCCAATGGACCGAACCCAATCTCGAGTCATTTCATCGTCTCCATGCAATGGCATTGCTATCCTCCTGAAGACCACCTCATTCCCATGCATCTCCATGCTGCACTCTTCCCAGAATGGATACTCATAGTCCCAATTAGGTACGTCATTCTCTGAGATCCCGACTAGCCCTTGCTCTTGAGCGCGTAAACCAGCTTCCTCGGACTGCATTTGCGGAGTCACTCCGAGGAGGCAATTCTTTGAAAGACCCCCGCCCCTCAAGGGGACAACAACATGGTCGACAAACAACTCATCCTTGACTCCGTCGGGCCCGTCCAGGCCGTTCTAGACGCCCATGATGGAGTGGTAAACGTCGTAGATACCACTGATGGGGTAATAATGATCTCATTGGAGGGTGGATGTACCGGTTGCAGTGCCACTCCGATGACCGCCATGCAGATTTTCTACTCTCTGATGAAACTAGATCAGGTTCAGGATGTAGTTTTCGTTAATGGAGAACTACCAGACTACATGCGTTCCTTCATTAACGACAAACTAAATTCAGAGTGACTAATCTTCGTCCCTTTTTTTCTTCATGATATTGTGAGGATTCGCCTCCCCTTGGACATCTTTTCCCTTTATGTTCATGACAGATGCAACTGCCATCGTTACCGCAATCACTGCAAATGGCCTTGCAATGTTCTTTGATCCCCATATCTCTCCTCCAGAATAGTGCAAAGCGAAAAGAAGTGCGGCCGAAGATAGGCAAATCACAGAGATCAGCCTCTGAGCTAATATCTCGCTTCTAGTTGTCTTCGACAGAGATCCTATGGCCATCCAGAGGAAAGTGGCAAGCCCACAAAGACTCAGAGATGCAGTCCCGACTAACTCCAGATATTCCACGTTAAGAGCCGATGAGAGGTGGTTTGAGTATGTTATGATTAATCAACAAGCCAATATATTGCACTATTATGGGCATTTATGGGAATATCTCCCCGATCTAGGTGGTCAAATCGCGATGAATCATCATACAAGGAGCAGAGATCAGGGACCAAATCAGGAATTAGGCCAAGAACGAGTAAATGGGCCGAGCCATTCGCAGACGCTTCTGCATCAATGCTGATTGTTGGGCAGTTGACAAGCCTGGTAACATTGGCAATGATGCACGCAGGAAAATCTACTGGCCCAGGATCTTTGGAGAATACCTCGTGGGCACTAGGAGAATCAGCATTTCTGGTGACGGGAGGATTCGGAATCGCCTCATTCCTGTGTTTGTTCAAAGTATCCTTTTCTCGAAAAGCCCCGAGGAGACGGAAGAGGATGGCTAGAATTTGGCTACTATCCTTCCTCCTTGCGACACAACTGACTTGAGTGCCTAAGTACTCCGGAGACTGGTAATCACCATGCATCCAGCAACAAATGCAACCTTCGCAATCTCAGGATCTCTACTATTCATTGGAATCCTCTTCTTCGGTACCGGAACCCCAATTCCTCTCCTAGACTCGACTGATGATGATCCGGAGGTACAGTTCTCTTTCTCTGGAACAGAGACAAACCTATTGTTCGAGCAAACCGACTCCGAGTCCAACAATGGATGGGCTGTTTACACCTATGGGACATACAATGACTCGGATGGAGATGGTCTTTGGGACGATTGCTTTTCAGTCGAGATTTCACTTCTGAATGAATCGGGAGAGGACTTCCATTACCCAGCTTGTGAAGTATCCACTCAAAGGGAAGATGTCACCGATATGATATACATAGGCCAGTTTTGCTTCGATCCAAACAACTCTTCCTCCCCTAGCTGTAGTGACGGCAACTACTCGATGGAGTCAAGCCGATTCATCAGAATCTCCCAAGAGTTCGAAAAACCGGACGTTTCCATATTGTCCTCAATTGCCAGTTGGTTCAGAGACGGGCTAGTTTCCGGCGTCTCACTGATTTGTGGGGGTTTACTGTTGTTTTCACTCGCGTTAATGCTCGCAATAGCCCTGCCGGATCAGTCGGAAGAACCAGTAAAAAAGAAGAGAAGCGGACCAACCGCCGAATGGCGGGCATACTCCCTTTCTGGCCAGGAGAGGGGAGATGATGGCATGCCAAAGGCATTCAGCAGACATTCCGAGAGGAAGGATCTCTTTAGGAAGCCCAGGAAGGGAAATGTAATCGGTGGCGTCCACAAGACAGGTGGATTGTATCTGGAGGGGTGGAAGTCCGAAGACTCAGATGCTGCATACAAGAAAAAGGTGGAAGACAAAAGAGGGAAATGACTCATAGCAGCAGAGGAACGAGCATCAGAAGTATTCCCACTATCACAATTGCCCCTACTGACCTGATGAGAAGTCCGAATATCGAATCTAGAACCATGCCGCTGTAGGGCTTTCGAGCCTTTCTCACGTAGACCGGAGAAAACTCTTCTTCCTCCATAACCTTGCCTCATTCATCCGGATACAATTTGAAAACCGGAATCGGATCCATTTTGTGCGAATTTGATTTATTCAGCCTCTGGTAGATATCCAACACCTTCCTTTCACGTTCAGATAAATCCGCTCTCTTCGGGCTGGCAGCCTCTTTCATTGCCCACTCAATCTCCTCGTAAGTTGCCCCTATCTGGTCTTCGTCAGTCCTCCCGTCGTTCCACAGGCCGTCTGTAGGAGCAGCTTCCAGAACCTCCCTGATTACTCCCAGTTCTTCTCCTATCGCGTAAACATCAGATTTGTACAAATCAGCAATTGGTGAGATATCTACTCCTCCATCTCCATATTTAGTATAGAAGCCGATTCCGAAGTCTTCTACCTTGTTTCCAGTCCCTACTACTATCCCATTATTGGAACCCGCAACAGCAAACAGAGCGGTCATTCGCAGCCTTGCTCTAGAGTTAGCCAGGGATAATTCGGTCACTTTTTGACTATCCAAATCAGAACACAATTCGTCATAAGTGTTCGATAGATCTATTTTCGATCTTTCCACATTTCCCCATTTTGACACTAACCACTGAATATGGAGGTTTGCGAGATCATACTGGCCCTCATCCTGGTGGATGGGCATATTGACCACTATTGTCCTTATTCCCGTCATTGCAGAGAGTGTAGATGTGACTGCGGAATCTATCCCCCCAGAAACTCCCACAACTAGCGTTTCCAAACCATTTCTATGGGCGTAGTCGGATATCCAATCTGAAATGTCATTGGCAACTTTACCCCAGTCCACCATGCTGAAACCTCAGTGACAGGCAACTCCGAATTTCTTCAGTCTCCAGTAATTGTAAGGCCAAGGTGTGAGAAAACCCGCGATGAGCATGGGTAAAATCACCCACCATGTCAACTTAGCACCTCCTGTGAGCACGAAATCAGTCACATTCATCGCTGCCTCCATTGATATCATCGAAATAAGCGACATTCCAATTGCCACCCTAAATGCCTCGTATAGAGGCATCTGGCTTAGAAGGATGAAGGTCTCTAGAGCTATTGAAGTCATTATCCCGTTGAACATCGCCAGTGCCATAATCATCATCGCACTCCACCCAGAATCTGTGAATATGAACTGGAAAGCCGCTATTGTTCCGAAGTCACCGATACTACATCCGATTAGGCACCACTTCGTGTTGTTAGCAGACTGCCACCAGACAGCCGAATCCCTCCAGTGGAAGTCTTCTCCTTGACCATCAACGGTATATCCCACCGATCTCACAGCGGTACTTAGATCGTCTCTGGAAACTCCCGAGTGACTAATTTCAGCAACTCCGTCCTCGTGACTAACGTCTGCCGAGACCACTCCGGATAACGCCTCTAGAGATTCCTTAACCCTGTTTGAGCAGCCATCGCAGGTCATCCCTCCGACCTCTAGTCGAACAGTCTCTGCCATGATAATTACCAGCGCATTGGGCATTTGAAGTCTTGCAATTAACGACCTTTCCTCTCCGACTAGCTCCCCCTCAAGTTCAAGACGAACTCACAGGTCCGAATGGCCGATGACAGTCCCCTCATCCCCCGGAGAACTCGATCCAGTTTCACTGGAGAGTTCTCTCATGGAGATCTGGGAGAAGGAGTCAACATTCTCCGAATCAATAGAATCCAGGAGGGAAAAGGACTCGCCATTCACATTCCTGGAAGGACCACCAACCGCCAATGGCAGACCAGGAATTCATCACGTCCTATCCAGGCTATTCAAGGACATGGTATGTAGATGGAAATCTATGGAGGGGCACTTGGTGGAGAGAAAGGGCGGATGGGATACGCACGGGCTCCCTGTAGAGATAGAGGTTCAGAAGCAGCTAGATCTGATGTCGAATGAGGCCATTGAGGAGTTCGGCATGGAGGAATTCAACAAGAAATGCAAGGAGAGCGTTTGGACCTACGAAGAGGCATGGAGGGAGATGACCGAGAGGATGGGCTTCTGGGTAGACATGGAGGACCCATACGTCACTCTGCATGATGAATACATAGAATCGGCATGGTGGTCACTTAAGCAGATGTTCCAGAAGGGACTATTGTTCCGTGGACACAAGGTGCTTCCTTATTGCCCTCAGACTGGAACGAGTTACTCAACTCACGAGGTCTCACAGGGATACAAGGAAGTCACGGAACCCGCAGTGTTCGTTAAGTTCAGACTAGAAGATGACGATGCTTCAGTTCTTGCATGGACTACCACTCCGTGGACTCTCCCTGGAAACGTCGGATTGGCCGTTGGACCAGATGTGACATACTGCAGAGTGAGAATCACTGAGCCGGCCTCCGAGTCATGGGAAGGACGCGGAGGGGGCGAAGTTGGCGAGGAACTGATATTGGCCAAGGACCTTATTGGGAACGTAATGAGAAATCATGCCGACGTGATAGAGGAATTCCCGGGCTCGGCTCTTGTTGGAAAGTCATACACGCCCCTATTCCCAGGTGCAATTGACAGGGGATCATCCGAGTCAGCTTGGACGATAGTCTCGGCGGACTTCGTTACCACCACCGATGGAACAGGGGTGGTACATACTGCTGTGATGTACGGCGAGGATGACTACAGGTTAGGGATGGAGGTCGGTTTCCCGGCACAGCACACAGTTGGTATGGACGGGTCTTTCGTTTCTGGAGTCCATGAGAATCTAGATGGACGATACGTGAAGGACTGCGATGACGAGATCATCAGCCTACTGGATGCCCGGGGACTTTTGTACAGGGAGCATGATTACACTCACGACTATCCCCATTGCTGGAGGACAGACCACCCTCTTCTATACTATGCAATGGACAGCTGGTTCGTCAGGATGACGGCTGTCAGGGACCAGATTCTTTCTCACAACTCTAGCGTCGAATGGGCCCCTGAGTGGACTGGGACAAAGAGGATGGGCGAGTGGCTGTCCAACATCAAGGACTGGGCCATCAGTAGGGAGAGGTACTGGGGGACGCCCATTCCGGTATGGATCTGCCCCGATTGCGGAGCCGAACACTGCGTCGGAAGCATCGAGGAGATGAATACGTTGAGTACCGCAGACTCCCCCACTCCTCAGGAACTACACAGGCCATATGTCGACGATGTGAAATTGGTATGTACGAACGAAGAATGCTCAGGAGAGATGGTCAGGGAGCCCTATGTCATGGATTGCTGGTT
>LUMS01000193.1_pt1 | contig 18838 bp, 19 predicted proteins | sample 729711 | NCBI WGS metagenome assembly LUMS01 (sample SAMN03860298, study PRJNA289734) | marine metagenome | biome: seawater column; feature: ocean; material: water; isolation source: Red Sea water column Station 192 - depth 25m | place: Saudi Arabia: Red Sea | collected 2011-10-15 | depth 25 m | reverse complement strand
GCCGACGTCGGCTGCGCGCTGACCTGGGTCACCCGTCGGGGCCCGCGGGTCGGGCTCGACCCCGACCGCGTAGGGACGATGGGCGACTCCGCCGGAGGTCAGCTCGCGATCAACGCGGCGAACCTGGGCCGCAGCCTCGACCCGTCGTGCGGGTCGCGCGACGACCTGCCGCGCGTGTCCGCAGTGGTGGGGCTGTACCCCGCGGTCGACGGGTCGGCCGCCTACGAGGAGTCGGCGCTGGGACGCGGCTACGGCGACCTGTACGTCGGCGGCTCGCCACGTGAGTTTCCCGAGCGGTACGCGTTCACCGACTCCGCCGAGCACGTCGAGGAGCCCCTGCGGCAGTGCCGGTCCGTGGTCGGCGCGTGCGACGGTGCGCCCGTCCTCGTCGTCCAGGGCGGGGCCGACCACCTGATCCTTCCCGACCCGGTGCGTCGGTTCGCCGACGCGTCGCGCCGGGCCGGCATCACGACGCGCTACGTCGAGCTGCCCGGCCAGGAGCACACGCTCGGTCGAGGCCTGGGGACGGTGTCGTTCGGCACGCTCGTGGCGCGCGACCTCGTGCTGCAGTGGTTCGAGGAGCACCTGCCCGCGTCGACGCCCGACTAGCGGGCTCCTAGGACGCGGCGCCGGTGCGCAGGCGCACCTCGCGCTCCATGCGCTTCTCGTGCCGCTCGCGACCCCTGACCGCCTCGACGTCCCGGTCGCGCGGCGGGGCGCTCGTCACGAGGTCGTCGAGCATGCGCCGGGTGGCCGCCGCGATCTCGTCGACCGCCCGCTCGAACGCCTCGGTGTTGGCGCGCGAGGGTCGGGTCGAGCCGCTCGTCTTGCGCACGAACTGCAGCGCGGCCTCACGCACCTCGTCGTCGGTGGTGGGCGGCTCGAAGTTGTGGAGCCTGCGGATGTTCCGGCACATCCTCCGACCGTACGCCCGACGACGTCGACGCGGTAGACGTTCGGCGCGGCGGCTCGGCGAGCGCTCGGGGACGCTGCGTCAGGGTCGGCGCTGCGGGTCGGAGATGCTCAGCATCGTCTCGCTGAACAGGTCGATGTCGTCGTTGCGGGTGCGCCCCGTGCCGGCCCCGCGCAGCATGCTCATGAGCTCGCCGACCGCGCGGTCGACACGGGTCGTCAGTGCCCCCTCGCCGTCGGCGCTCCAGTCGTGCGGCGACGCGAACACGCCGGTGGGCACCGGCACGGCCTGCAGGTAGGCCATCAGCGGACGCATCGCGTACTCGACGGCCAGCGAGTGCCGGGCCGTGCCGCCGGTGGCGCCGAGCAGCACCGGCTTGCCGACGAGCGCGTCGGGCTCGAGCACGTCGACGAAGGACTTGAAGAGTCCGCTGTAGGACGCCTGGAAGACAGGGGTGACGAACCCGACCGCATCGGCCGCGCCGAGCTGGTCGACCACGTGCTGCAGCCGCGGCGACGCGAAGCCGCTGAGCGTGGCGTCGACGACGTCGTGCGCGAGGGGTCGCAGCTCGACGACCTCGATCGACGCGGTGGTGTCCGCCCGCCGCACGCCGGCGGCGAGCTGGTCGGCGAGCAGCCGGGTGGTCGAGGGGTTGCCGAGGCCGGCGGAGACGATGACGACCCGGGTCATGCGCGCACCTCCTCGTCGGGGCTGTCGGCCTGGGCGGCGTCGCGGGCCGCCACGCGCGAGGCGTGGGTGGGCGCGTCGGGGACGCCGGCGGGCCGGCGGGCCTCGAACTCCTTGCGCAGCGTGGGCAGCACCTCGCCGATCATGTCGATCTGGTGCAGCACCTCCTTCTGCGGCAGTCCGGCGTGGTCGACGAGGAACAGCTGGCGCTGGTAGTCGCCGAAGTAGTCGGCGAAGGTCAGCGTCTTCTCGATGAACTCCTGCGGGCTGCCGACGGTGAGCGGCGTCTGGCGGGTGAAGTCCTCGAGCGAGGGGCCGTGGCCGTAGACGGGCGCGCTGTCGAAGTAGGGCCGGAACTCCCGCATCGCGTCCTGGCTGTTCTTGCGCATGAACACCTGGCCGCCGAGCCCGACGATAGCCTGCTCCGGCTCGCCGTGCCCGTAGTGGGCGTAGCGCTGCCGGTAGAAGTTGATCAGCCGGATGTAGTGCTCCTTCGGCCAGAAGATGTTGTTCGCGAAGTAGCCGTCGCCGTAGTAGGCCGCGAGCTCGGCGACCTCGGGCGTGCGGATCGAGGCGTGCCAGACCATGGGCGGCACGCCGTCGAGGGGGCGCGGCGTGGCGGTGAACCCGCGCAGCGGCGTGCGGAAGCGGCCCTCCCAGTCGACGACGTCCTCGTCCCACAGCCGGCGGAGCAGCTGGTAGTTCTCGACCGTGAGCTCGACGGCGCGCGTCGGGTCCTGGCCGAACCACGAGTAGACCGGGGCGGAGTTGCCGCGTCCGAGCATGAGGTCGACGCGGCCGTCGGAGAGGTGCTGCAGCACGGCGTAGTCCTCGGCCAGCCGGACCGGGTCGTTCGTGGTGATCTGCGCGATGGCCGTGGAGAAGACGATGCGCTCGGTCTGCGCGGCCATGTAGGCCATCAGCGTGGTCGGCGAGGTCGTCACGAAGGGCGGGTTGTGCTGCTGCCCGCTCGCGAAGACGTCGAGGCCGACCTCCTCGGTCTTCTTCGCGATCTCGACGAGCGCCTTGATGCGCGCGTTCTCCGTGGGCGTCGTCCCGTCGGTCGGGTCCTGGGTGACGTCGCCGACGGTGAAGATGCCGAACTGCATGCTGCTCATGGGAGCCTCCTTGCGTCGATGGTCGCATCAACTAGTTCAACATTCAACTTATTCCGCTGCCGTCCGCGCGTGATGATTCCCATGAGGTGATGGGAATCAGAGCAGCTCACCATGCTTCTCCCACGCTCACCGGCTGAATCATCCGCAGGTGGGTGAAAGATTCCCATCAGGACCTGGGAATCAGCGGCGTCCGCGCCTCGCGCAGGCAGACGAGAACGCCCCGGCCGATGGGGGCGGCCGGGGCGCTCGCCGTCGCGCTCGCGGTGTCAGGCGTGCGCGCCGTCGTGCTCCGTCTCGGGCGGCTCGGGCGACTCCGTGGGCTCGGGAGCCTGCGCAGCCTCGGCGCACTCCTCGGCGTGGTCGCGCTGGTCCCGCAACGCCTTCTTCGCTGCGTCCCACTGCGACTTCAGGACGGCGCGCTCGGCCTTGACCTGACGCTTCAGGGTGGCGAGCGACGCGCGCTGCGCACGGGCTGCCTCCTTGGCCGCGGCACGGGCCGTGTCTCGGGCGGCCTTGGCCTCGTCGCGGAGCGCGGGGTCCTTCCGAGCCGCGACGGCGAGGCGTCGTGCTTCCTTCTCGGCGGCTCGCGCCTCGGCGGTCTCGCGGTCCTTGAGCTGCTTCACGAGGTCCTTCGTCGAGGTCCGCGTGTGCGTGACGTACGCCTTCTGCGCGGCCAGCGCGTCCGCCTCGGCCTTCGTGAGCGCGGCCTGGACGACGGCCGGGTCACAGCTGGGCGCCGGGTCGTCGGCGCTCGCCGGCGTCGTGGCGAGGTTGATGCCGGCGATCGTGATGACGACGGTCGCGCAGGCGCGACCGATGATGGTGATGTTCACGGTTCTCCCTCCCGTGGTGGATGGTGCGCATCCACGATGTCACCGAGAACCGGGGTCCCGGGACCAAATACCCTAACCCGGAAGAACGCGCCGGAACCTCGCTCAGCGACGGTCGGCGAAGAAGGCGCGCAGGAGCGCCGACGACTCCTCCGCGAGCACGCCCGACGTGACCTCGGGACGGTGGTTGAGGCGACGGTCGCGGACGACGTCCCACAGCGAGCCGACGGCTCCGGCCTTGTCGTCCCACGCCCCCAGCACGAGCCGCTGCACGCGCGAGGACACGATGGCGCCGGCGCACATCGTGCACGGCTCGAGGGTGACGACCAGCGTGCAGCCGTCCAGGCGCCACGTGCCGAGCTGCCTTGCCGCCGCCCTCAGCGCCACCAGCTCGGCGTGGCCGAGCGGGTCCTGGTCGCGCTCCCGCGTGTTGAACCCCTCCCCCACCACGACCCCCGAGGCGTCGAGCACGAGCGCACCCACCGGCACGTCGTCGGACGTCAGCGCCGACGCGGCGAGGTCGAGCGCGCGACGCATCGCCGCGACGTCGTCCACCGGCCTGCTGCTCACCCCCTGATCGTCCCAGATCGTCCGGGTGCGCTCCCGGTGCGCCGGCTTGGGTGGTCTCGTCCTGCTGCTGCTGCCGCAGGGGGTCTCGTCCTGCTGGTGCGCTGCCGCAGGGAGTCTGGGCTTGCTGGTGCGCTGCCGCAGGGGGTCCGGGCTTGCTGGTGCGCTGCCTCGGCCTTCGCTGGGAGTGGTCTCCGAAAGGGCCTCGGCCGGGCGGCTGGCGACGGCGCTGGTCTGGGGTCTCGGGCTGCGGCTTGGGCCCGGAGTGGGCGCACGATGCTGCGTCCGTGCACTGAGGGGCCAAGGATGCTGCGTTTGCTACGGGATCCCGTCGTGAACGCAGAAGCCTCTGCGCCCACAGCCCGCCATCGGTGGATCTTCAACCGCAGAACGGCTCCTGCGGTTGCAGATCCACCGATAGGACGCGCCAACGCAGAACGGTGCATCAAGAACGCAGAAACGAAGAACCTTGCGGCGAGGGCGGCCTCAGCCAGACCCCGAGACCCGGAGCTACCCCCAGGCACGCTGCCGGTCGAGGCCCTTGCGGAGGCTGCCCCCGGCGAGAGCCGAGGCAGCGCACCAGCAGGGTCACGACCGCCCCAGGCAGCGCACCACCAAGGTCACGACGACCGCAGCCAGCGCACCAGCAAGGTCACGACCCCGGACGAGGCAGCCCCGGGGGCAGCTCAGATCCCGTCCGCCAGCCGGTAGTACGCCGCGTTCCAGCGCAGCTCCTGCAGGAAGCGGTGGGGGGTGGTGTCGGCGTCGATGTGCACGAGCTCGGTGCGCAGGATCTCGGAGAGGTCCCGGAAGGCCTCGATGCCGACGGCGGTGGTGAGGACGGTGTGGTGCGGTCCGCCCGACATGAGCCAGGCCTCGGCGGCCGTCGGGAGCGACGGGTGGGCCTGCCACACCGCGCACGCGACGGGGAGGTTCGGCAGGGGTGCGTCGGGCTCGACCAGCGTCACGTCGTTCGCGGTGAGCCGGAAGCGGTCGCCCAGGTCGGCCAGGCCGACCACGACCGCCTCGCCGGGGTCGGCGACGAAGCGCAGGCGCACCGGGTCCTCGCGGTTGCCCATGCTGAGTGAGTGCGCCTCGGCCGACGGTCGCTGCGAGCTGATCGTCGGGCACACCTCGAGCATGTGCGCACCCAGCGACTTCTGGTTGCCCGGCTCGAGGTGGTACGTGTAGTCCTCCATGAACGACGTGCCGCCGGGCAGCCCCGCCGTCATCGTCTTGGTGGTCCGCACGAGCACCGACGTCTTCCAGTCGCCCTCACCGCCGAAGCCGTAGCCGTCGGCCATGAGCCGCTGCACCGCGATCCCCGGCAGCTGGCGGAGCCCGCCGAGGTCCTCGAAGCTGGTCGTGAAGGCGCCGTAGCCGCCCTCCTCCAGGAAGCGCCGCAGCCCCACCTCGATCTGCGCGGCGTCGCGCAGCAGGTGGTGCCGATCGGCGCCGGCGTGCAGGTCGGGCGCGACGTCGTACAGGTCCTCGTACTCGGCGACCACCTTGTCGACCGCGCCCGGCTCCACCGCGTCGACGACGTCGACGAGGTCGTTGACGCCGAACGTGTTCACCGAGACGCCGAAGCGACGCTGCGCCTCGACCTTGTCGCCCTCGGTGACGGCGACGTCGCGCATGTTGTCGCCGAAGCGCGCGAGCCGCAGCGTGCGCACGTCCTGCGCTGCCGTGGCCGCGCGCACCCAGGTCGCGATCCGGGCGCCGACGGACGGGTCGCTCACGTGCCCCGCGACGGTCTTGCGCGCCACGCCCAGACGGGTCTGCACGAAGCCGAACTCGCGGTCGCCGTGCGCCGCCTGGTTGAGGTTCATGAAGTCCATGTCGATGGACTCCCACGGGATGTCGCGGTGCCACTGGGTGTGCAGGTGCAGGAACGGCTTCTGCAGCGCGTCGAGACCCTGGATCCACATCTTCGCCGGGGAGAAGGTGTGCATCCACCCGACCAGCCCGACGCACGCGTCGTCGGCGTTCGCCTCGAGCACGACCCGTCGGATCGCGTCGGCCGTCGTGAGCACCGGCTTCCAGACGACGGGCACGGGGATCCGGTCGTCGCCGTCGACCATGGCCGCGACCTCGCGCGACTGCGTCGCGACCTGCGCGAGCGTCTCGTCGCCGTAGAGGGCCTGGCTGCCGGTCAGGAACCAGACCTCGCGCGTCTGCTGCTGGGTGCTCATGCGGTGCTCTCCCTCAAGGCTCATTGGCCGTAGACGTTCTGGTAGCGGTCGAACAGGCTCGTCACCTGCTGCTCGGGGATCGGCACGGGCTCGCCGAGCTGGCGGGCCACGTGCACCGTGCGGGCGACGTCCTCGCACATGACGGCGGCCTTGACCGCGGCGCGGGCGTCCTTGCCGATGGTGAAGACGCCGTGGTTCTGCATGAGGACGGCCGGCGAGCGGCTGCCGCGCAGCGTCTCGACGATGCCCCGACCGATGGAGTCGTCGCCGATCAGGGCGAACGGCCCGACGGGGATCTCGCCCCCGAACTCGTCGGCCATCATCGTCAGCACGCAGGGGATGGGCTCGGCGCGCGACGCCCAGGCGGTCGCGTACGTGGAGTGGGTGTGCACCACGCCCCCCACGTGCGGCAGGTGCCGGTAGACGTACGCCTGCGCGGCCGTGTCGGAGCTGGGGGCGAGGTCGCCCTCCTTGACCTCGCCGTCGAGGTCGCAGAGCACCATGTTCTCGGGGGTGAGGTCGTCGTAGGAGACGCCGCTCGGCTTGATCACCATGAGGTCGTGCCCGGGCACCCGTGCCGACACGTTGCCGGCCGTCCAGACGACGAGCTCGTAGCGGGTGAGCTCCGCGTGCAGCGCGCTCACCTGGGCGCGCAGCGTCCGCAGCGTCTCGGTGACGTCGGCGGTCACGGTCATGAGGCGTCCTTCCTGGTCCGGCGACGCCGTACGGCGTCGCGCCGCACCGCACGCAGGCGGTGCATCACGTCGTTGCCGCCCCGGCCGAAGTGGTCGTGCAGCGCGGTGTACTCGGCGAACAGGGCGTCGTACGCGAGCGCCGACTCCTCGTCCGGGACGAACACACCGCGCTGCACGGACCCCATGGCCTTCGCGGCGGCGCGTATGTCCGCGTACGCGCCGGCCGCGACGGCGGCATGGAGAGCAGAGCCCAGGGCTGGGCCCTGCTCGGACCCGACGACGGACAGCGGCAGGCGCGTCACGTCGGCGTAGACCTGCATGAGCAGGTGGTTCTTCGACAGCCCGCCGGCCACCACGAGCTCCTCGACGGGGACGCCGGAGGAGGTGAAGGCCTCGATGATGGTGCGGGTGCCGAAGGCGGTCGCCTCGATGAGGGCGCGGTACACGTCCTCCGGCCGGGTCGCGAGGGTCTGGCCGACGACGAGACCCGAGAGCTCGTGGTCGACCAGCACGGAACGGTTGCCGCTGTGCCAGTCGAGCGCGACGAGCCCGTGCTCGCCGACCTCCTGCTCGGCGGCGAGGGCGGTGAGGTGCTCGTGCACGCTGCGGCCGGCGGCGGCCGCCTCCGCGTGGACGTACGGCGGCACGCCGTGCTCGACGAACCAGCCGAAGATGTCGCCGACGCCGCTCTGGCCGGCCTCGTAGCCCCAGCTGCCGGCGACGATGCCGCCGTCGACGACCCCGCACATCCCGGGCACCTCGCGCAGCACGCCGGCGCTCATCACGTGGCACGTGGAGGTGCCCATGATGGCCACCATCTGGCCGTGGTCCACGGCCTGCGCGGCCGGTGCGCTCACGTGCGCGTCGACGTTGCCGACGGCCACCGCGATGCCCTCGGGCAGCCCGGTCCAGGCGGCGGCGCGTGCGGACAGCGAGCCCGCGCGGTCGCCGAGCTGGCCGATCGGCTGCTCGACCTTGGTCTCGACGTAGTCGGCGAACGCAGGGTCGAGCGCTGCGAGGAAGTCGGCGGACGGGTAGGCACCGTCCTGCAGGACGCCCTTGTAGCCCGCCGAGCACGCGTTGCGCACGTACGTGCCGCACAGCTCCCAGACGATCCAGTCGGCCGCCTCGACCCACCGCTCGGTGCGGGCGTAGACGTCGGGGTCCTCCTCGAGCAGCTGCAGCCCCTTGGCCAGCTCCCACTCCGACGATAGAAGGCCGCCGTAGCGGGCGAGCCACGACTCCCCCCGCTGTGCGGCGAGCGCGTTGATGCGGTCGGCCTGCGCCTGGGCGGCGTGGTGCTTCCAGAGCTTGACGTAGGCGTGGGGGCGGTCGGCGTACCCGTCGACCTCGTTCAGCGGCGTGCCGTCGTGGAGCGTGGGCACCATCGTGCAGGCGGTGAAGTCGGTGGCGATGCCGATGACACGGCTCGGGTCGACCCCGGCGGCCTCGACGGCGGCAGGGACGGCGACCTGGAGCACCTCGCGGTAGTCCTGCGGCACCTGCAGCGCCCAGTCGGGCTCGAGCGCCACCTCCGCACCGCCGGTGAGGTCCGACGGCAGGCACCGCTCGAGGACCGCGTGCCGGTAGGGGTGCACGGCCGACCCCAGCTCGGCACCGTCGGACACGCGCACCACGAGGGCGCGACCGGACAGGGTGCCGTAGTCGACGCCGACGACGTAGGCGTCCTCGTGGTCGTGCTCGTGCTCGGTCATCGCGCTCCTCCGGAGGGCCGGTCGCGCGGGGCGCGCGGGGTGGTGCTGGCGCGGACCACGAGGGTCGGCTCCACCAGTCGGTCGACGTCCTCGGTCCCGCCGACGATGGCCGCGTGGAGCACGGCGATCGCCCGGCGGCCGACCTCGGGGAAGTCCTGGTGCACGGTCGTGAGCGGCGGGATCAGGTAGCCCGCCTCCGGCGAGTCGTCGAAGCCGACGACGCTGACGTCGTCCGGCACCGACAGACCCGACTCCTGGAGCGCGCGGAGCACCCCGATCGCCATCTGGTCGTTGGCGACGAACACGGCGTCGACGTCGCGCAGCACGGCGAGCTCGAGACCGAGCGCGTAGCCCCGCTCGGCCGTCCAGTCGCCCTCGAGCAGCGGCCCGGGCTGCAGCCCCGCCGTCGCGACGGTGTCGCTCCAGCCCTGGGCGCGCGCCTCGGCCTCGGTCCAGCCGTGCGGTCCGCTCACGTGGGCGATCCGGCGACGGCCGAGGTCGACGAGGTGCTGGGTGGCGATGACGGCGCCCCGGTGCTGATCGACGCCGACGGCGAACGTCGCGCGCGACAGGTCGCCCTCGACGACCACGAGCGGCACGCCCGGGTCGGACCGTCGCACGAGGTCGAGGGCCTCGTGCTGCGCAGCGATCATGACGATGCCCTCGACGGACTGGCGGCGCAGGTGGTCCACGGCGGCGGCGAGGCCGTCGGCGGTGATCGTCTTCAGCCCTACCGAACCGGCGAAGTAGCCGGCCTCGCGGGCTGCCTCCTCGACCGTGCGGTGGATGCTGTTCGGCCCGTACAGACCGGTCTCGGTGCTGATGATGCCGATGATCGACGAGCGGCGGGTGACGAGCGTGCGGGCGGCCGTGTTGGGCCGGTAGTCGAGCTCCTCGATCGCGGCGAGCACCCGCTGCCGGGTGGCCTCGCCGACGTGCGGGAGCCCGTTCACCACGCGCGAGACGGTCTGGTGCGAGACCCCGGCGAGCGCGGCCACGTCGGCCATCACGGGGGTGCGGGACTGGTCGGGCCTGACGGTCATGCCTGCCTCCTGGTGAAGAAGCGCTGCATGACGACGAACACCAGCAGGAGGACCCCGATCGAGATCTTGGTCCACCACGAGCTCAGCGTGCCGTCGAAGGAGATGAACGTCTGGATGGTCCCCAGCACGAGCACCCCGAGCAGCGACCCCAGCACCATCCCGCGTCCGCCGACGAGCAGCGTCCCGCCGATGACCACCGCGGCGATGGCGTCGAGCTCCATGCCGACCGCGTGCAGGCTGTACCCCGAGAGCATGTAGAGCGAGAACAGCAGCCCGGCCAGCGCCGAGCAGAAGCCGCTCACGACGTAGACGCCGACCTTGACCCGCGCGACGCGCAGACCCATGAGCAGCGCCGACGCCTCGCTGCCGCCGACGGCGTAGACCGTGCGCCCGAACCGGGTCAGGTGCAGCACCCAGGCGGCGACGCCCACGACGCCGAGCGCGAGCAGCGCCGTCCACGTCACGTACACCCCGCCCGGGAGGGTCACGGTGCGGCTCGCGAGGTCGGTGAAGAACGGGTCGCGGATCGGGATCGACTCGACGTCGATGAGGTAGCAGAGCCCACGGGCGAGGAACATGCCGGCGAGCGTCGCGATGAAGGGCTGGATGCCGAGGTAGTGGATCACCACCCCGTGGAACAGCCCGATGACGACACCGGTCGCGAGCACCGCGGCGATGGCGAGCCCCGGGTTCCAGCCGGCCTGCAGCGTCGACGCGGCCACCATCGTCGACAGCGCCACCACCGAGCCGACGCTCAGGTCGATGCCCCCGGTGAGGATGACGAACGTCATGCCGACGGCCAGCACGATGAGGAACGCGTTGTCGACGAACAGGTTGGCGACGACCTGCGGCGACGCGAAGCCCTCGTAGCGGGCCGACCCGAGGCCGAACATGCCGACGAAGACGGCGAGGGTGGCGACGACCGGCAGGTAGCGGTCGGGGGGCGTGAAGCCCTTGAGCCGGTCGAGCGCCGATCCGGCGGGGACGGTCGCGGTGGTCATGCGGGGACACCTGCCTTCGCGCGGGAGGGGGTCGTGCGGCGGGCCGCGAGCGTGCTGCGGACCTGCGGGGACTGGAGCAGGCAGACCGCGATCACGGCGACGGCCTTGAACAGGTAGTTCGTCTCCGCCGGGATGCCGATGCTGGGGATGGTCGTCGCGAGGGTCTGGATGAACAGCGCCCCGACGAACGTGCCGGCCAGCGAGAACCGGCCACCGGCGAGCGAGGTGCCGCCGATGACCACGGCCAGGATCGCGTCGAGCTCGATCCACAGCCCGGCGTTGTTGGCGTCGGCCGCGCTCGTGTTCGAGGCGATCATCAGGCCGGCGACCCCGGCGCAGAACGCGGCGAACACGTAGACGGTCCAGATGATCGTGCGGCTGCGGACCCCGGCGAGGCGGCTGGCCTCGGGGTTGATGCCGACGGCCTCGATGAGCATCCCGAGCGCGGTGCGCCGGGTCAGCAGCGCCGTGGCGCCGAAGACGACCAGGGCGACCAGGACGGCCACGGGCACGGCCAGGAAGAACCCGGCGCCGATCAGCTTGAACGTCGGGTTCGTGACCGTGGTGATCTGCCCGTCGGTGACGAGCATCGCGAGACCACGTCCGGCGGTCATGAGCACCAGCGTCGCGATGATGGGCTGGATGCCCAGCACGGAGACGAGGAAGCCGTTCCAGAGGCCGAGCAGGACGGCGACGGCGAGCGCCGTCGTCATCGCGACGATGGCCGTGCCGGCGGCGGACTCCTGGTTCGAGCCCGCGATCTGCACGCAGGCCACGGCCCCGGAGATGGCGGCGATGGCGCCCACCGAGAGGTCGATGCCGCGGGTCGCGATGACGAGGGTCATGCCGAGCGCGACGAGCAGCACGGGAGCCCCGTTGCGCAGGATGTCGATGACGCTCCCGTAGAGCCGGCCGTCCTGCAGGCGCACCGAGAGGAAGCCGGGATTGACGACGACGTTGAGCGCCACGAGGGCGAGCAGGGCCACGACGGGCCACACGAGAGAGCTGCGCAGGAGCGCACGGACGTCAGGCACGGGGAGCCTCCTCGGCGTCGGGGACGACCTCGAGCGCCACGGCGGACTCGCCGGCACCCGCGATGGTGCGGAGCACGTCGGAGACCTCGAGGCCGTCGTTGACCTGCTCGGCCACCGCCATCCCGTCGGCGGCCAGCTCGGCGACGAGCTGCTGGATCTGCGCCTTTGCGCCCACGTCGATGCCGCGGGTCGGCTCGTCGAGGACCAGGAGCCGCGGCTCGGTGATCAGCCAGCGGGCCAGCAGCACCTTCTGCTGGTTGCCGCCGCTGAGGTTGCGCATGAGGGCGTTCGGGTCGGCCGGTCGGATGTCGAGGGCCTCGATGTAGCGGCGGACGAGCTCGTCCTTGGTGCGCTGCGGCACGGGGCGCAGCCAGCCTCGCGTGGCCTGCAGCGCGAGGATCATGTTGTCGGCGACGGTCAGGTCGCCGACCACGCCCTCGGCCCGACGGTCCTCGCTGGAGAACGCGACGCCGGCGTCGATGGCCTGGCGCGGGGAGCGCCAGGGGCGGGTCCGGCCCTGCACCTGCACCTCGCCGCGGTCGGCGACGTCGGCGCCGACGAGGAGTCGCGCCAGCTCGGTGCGACCAATCATCTCCTGCACGAGCTCGAGCTGCGTGATCTCCGCCGTCCGGTGCTCGGCGACGAACCGACCGTTGCGCAGCACCGTCATCCGGTCGGAGAGCTCGAAGACCTGGTCGAGGAAGTGCGAGACGAAGAGCACCGCGACGCCCTGGTCGCGCAGGGAGCGCACGACGTCGAAGAGCACGCGGACCTCGTCGGCGTCCAGGCTCGACGTCGGCTCGTCGAGCACGAGCACCTTGGCGTCGACGTCGACGGCCCGCGCGATAGCGACGAGCTGCTGCACGGCGATCGGGTGGCTGCCGAGGGTCGAGGTCGGGTCCACGTCGAGACCGAGCCGCGCGAGCACCTCCGCGGCCCGGCGGTTCATGGCCCGGGTGTGGATGCGGCCGAGCCGTCGCGGCTCACGTCCGAGGAGCATGTTCTCGGCGACCGTGAGGTTGGTGCAGAGGTTGACCTCCTGGTAGACCGTGCTGATCCCCGCGGCCTGGCTCTCGGCCGGGCCGGAGAACCGGTGCTCCTGGCCGTCGACCTTGAGGGATCCGGCGTCGATGGCGTAGACGCCGGTCAGCGCCTTGATCAGCGTCGACTTGCCGGCGCCGTTCTCGCCCATGAGCGCGTGCACCTCCCCTGGCAGGAGTCGCAGGCTCACGCCGTCGAGCGCCTTGACGCCGGGGAAGCCGATCTCGATGCCGGTCAGCTCGACCACGGGCTCCACCGCGCTGTCGGCGCGCGGAGCGGGTCGGGCAGCGGGGGTCTCGGCCCTCGCGGCGGCGGTTCCTGCGCTCATGACGTGCTCCTCACGGTCGAGCGGACGGGACGGTCGGGGTGGGACGGGGCGAGGTCGTGGCAGCGACCCCGCCCCGTCACGGGCAGGCTCAGTACTGGCGGTCGGCCAGCACCTGCTTCGCCTGGTCCTGCGTGAACGTCGTCTCCTCGGTGACGACCCGCTTCGGCACGTCCTCACCGGCCACGACCTTCTTCGCCAGCTCCATGAGCTGGGGCCCGAGCAGCGGGTTGCACTCGACGATGAAGTTGATCTTGCCCTCGCTCAGCGCGGTCATCCCGTCCTTCACGGCGTCGACCGTGATGATCTTGATGTCCGTGCCGGGCTTCTTGCCGGCGGCCTCGATCGCCTCGATCGCGCCGAGACCCATGTCGTCGTTGTGCGCGTAGACGACGTCGATGTCGTCGTGGGACTGCAGGAACGCCTCCATGACCTTCTTGCCGCCGTCGCGCGTGAAGTCGCCCGTCTGGGAGGCGATGATCTTGATCGCGTCGTCGGACGACGTGACGTCCTCGAAGCCCTTCTTGCGGTCGATGGCCGGCGCGGCACCCGTGGTGCCCTGCAGCTCGACGACGTTCACGTCGCCGTTCTTGTCGACGTCGGCGTCCTGGGCGTTGTCGACGAGCCACTGGCCGGCCTTCTCGCCCTCCTCGACGAAGTCGGAGCCGAGGAAGGTGACGTAGAGCGAGTCGTCGTCGGAGTCGACGGCGCGGTCGGTCAGGATGACCGGGATCTTGGCCCGCTTGGCCTCCTGCAGCACCGCGTCCCAGCCGGTCTCGACGACCGGGCTGAAGGCGATGACGTCGACCTTCTGCTGGATGTAGGAGCGGATCGCCTTGATCTGGTTCTCCTGCTTCTGCTGGGCGTCGGAGAACTTGAGGTCGACGCCGTCCTTCTTCGCCGTCTCGCGGATCGACGTCGTATTGGCGGAGCGCCAGCCGCTCTCGGCACCGACCTGGGCGAAGCCCATGGTCAGTCCGTCGCCGCCGGATCCGCCGTTGCCGCCGTCCGAGCTGCTGCCGCACGCCGTCATGCCACCGAGCAGGGCCAGGCCTGCTGCGACCGTGATGACCTTCTTGAACACTGCTTTCCTCCATCTGGTTCGGCGCCGGGACGGCACCTGCGGGGGGCTCGTGTGGCGGGCGGACAACCGGACACACTGGCGACGCTGGCACGTGACCTGCATCACTGATGCCTGATTGTTAACGCTCACAACACACCGCGTCAAGCAGTTCGACGAAGAAATTGTGAGCGCTCACAATGGCCGCCTCCCATGGGAGGATGCGGTGTGACCACCACCCCGCGCCGGAGCAGCTGGTCCGGCACCGTCCCGTACCACTTCGCCGCCGAGCACCGTCCCGCCGACCTCGACGCGCTGCGCCGCCTGGTCACGACCACCCCGCGCCTGCGCCCGGTGGGCACCGGCCACACCTTCAACGACGTCGCCGACGGGGCCGAGGCCGTCGCACTGACGGCCTTCGACACCGTCGACGTGCTGGACGACGGAGCCGCCGTGCGGGTCGGCGCCGGCCTGACCCACGCACGGCTGGCCGAGGAGCTCGCGCCGCACGGGCTGGCCCTGGCCAACCTGGCCTCGCTGCCGCACCTGAACGTCGCCGGCGCGGTCGCGACCGCGACGCACGGGTCGGGCACGCGGACCGGCAACCTCGCCACGCAGGTTCGGGCGGTCGAGCTGGTGCTCACCCCTGGCGACGTCGCGACCGTCCGCCGCGGCGACCCGGACTTCGACGGCGTGGTCGTCAACCTCGGCCTCCTCGGCGTGGTCACGGCGCTCGAGCTCGACGCCGTGCCCGCTGTCGACCACCGCCAGGTGGTGCTCCCCGACGCCGACGTCGCGAGCCTGCCCGACCGGCTCGCCGACCTGCACCGCCTCGGCCGCAGCGTCAGCGTCTTCACCCGCTGGGACGACGCGCCCAGCCACGTGTGGGTGAAGTGGCGCGACGGCGACCCCGACCCCGCCCCGGGGTGGGAGACGCTCGGGCTGGCGCCGGCCACGGAGGAGCTGCACCCGATCCCCGGCCTCGACCCGGTGCACTGCACGGCCCAGCAGGGCGTGCCCGGGCCGTGGGTGGAGCGGCTGCCGCACTTCCGGCCGGGGTTCCTGCCGAGCGCGGGCGACGAGGTGCAGTCGGAGTACCACCTGGCGGCCCAGCACGGACCCGCGGCCGTTCGCGCCCTGCAGGAGGTCGGGCACCTGCTCGACTCCGCCCTGCTGACGTCGGAGATCCGCGCGGTCGCGGCCGACGACCTCTGGTTGAGCCCCCAGTCGGGCCAGGACACCTGCTCCTTCCACTTCACCTGGACGGCCGACCTCACGCTCTCCTCGGCCGCGGCGCTCGTGGTCGAGCACGCGCTGGAGCCGTTCACGCCGCGCCCGCACTGGGGCAAGCACTTCGCGCTCGACGTGCGCGGCCTCTACCCGCGTCTGCCCGACTTCGAGGCGCTGCGCCGACGCCTCGACCCCGACGGCGTGCTCGCCGGCCCCTGGTACGACCGCGTCCTCGCCTAGCCCGACGACAGAAGTCCCCACGATCCGGGACGTGGTGGCCCCTTCTCGCGCCCGGAACGGGCGACGGGGTTCCGCATCGTGGGGGCGGACGACGCTGGCACTAGGCTCGACGTCATGCACGTCCACGTCGCCGACCACCCGCTCGTCTCCCACAAGCTCACGGTGCTGCGCGACGCGTCCACCGACTCCCCCACGTTCCGTCGGCTCGCGGACGAGCTGGTGACGCTGCTGGCCTACGAGGCCACGCGCGACGTCCGGGTCGAGACCGTGGAGGTGACGACGCCGGTCGCCCAGGCGCAGGGCGTCCGGCTCGCCGACCCGCGCCCGCTCGTCGTGCCGATCTTGCGCGCGGGCCTGGGCATGCTCGAGGGCATGCAGCGACTGCTGCCCACGGCCGAGGTCGGCTTCCTCGGGATGGTGCGCAACGAGGAGACGCTCGAGGCCGACACCTACGCCGAGCGGCTGCCCGACGACCTGTCCGGGCGCCAGTGCTACGTGCTCGACCCGATGCTCGCGACCGGCGGCAGCCTCGCCGCGGCCATCCACTTCCTGGTGAGGCGCGGGGCCGACCACATCACCGCCGTGTGCCTGCTCGCCGCCCCGGAGGGCATCGAGCGGATCGAGCGGGAGATGGCGGAGGTCGGCGTGCCCGTCACCCTCGTCGTCGCCGGTCTCGACGAGCGCCTCGACGAGAACGGCTACATCGTCCCCGGGCTCGGCGATGCGGGCGACCGCCTCTACGGCGTGGCCGACTAACCATGAGCGCGGCGCAGGAGCTTTGTCCGGGCGGTGGGGACTCCGGCGACCGTCTGGAGGACGTCCGCCGCTCCTGGCCGGCGCTCGTTGCCGCCGTAGCCCTCCTGCTCGTCGCGTCCCGGTCGCTGTTCGGCTGATCGGCTGCGGTGAGTCCCCGGGTCGTGCCAGGGTGTGCGCCATGACCGGGCAGGGTCTTGACGCGGACGCATCGGCGCTCGTGCTGCGCCCGCTGGGCTGGCGCGAGGCCGACGGCGTGACGCGGCTGTGGCGCGACCTGCTGGTGCTGGCCGTGCCGTTGCGGGTGTGCTGGCGGCGCTCGGTGCCTACGCGACGGAGCTGCTGATGGTGCGCCACGAGCGAGTCGTCGTCACCGCGAGCACGGTGGAGTGGTGGCGTGGCAAGCGGGTGCGTGCCCGTCTCCGCCGAGGTCCGACCCTGCGAGCCGCGCGCTACGTGCCCTGGCCGGTCGGGCGACCGCTGGGCCTCCTGCACCTCGCCGTCTCCGACGGGACCACGGGGTTCCGCCTCGGCGACGCACGCTGGATCGCGCACTTCGAGACGATCGCGCTCGCCGCCGAGGTGGCCGCGCCGCGGCTGACCCACGACAGGGCCCGTCGACGCATGCCGGAGTGCTTCACCCCGGTCGAGCGCCTCGCGGGTCTCGTCGGTTCACGACGCCGCCGCGTCGCAGCGCTCGTCGTGCTGGCCCTCGGCGGCGTAGCCTTCCTGGCTGGAGTGTTGAGCGGCCGCGGTGCATGAGTGACCCCGGCACCGTCCGTGTCCTGCACCCCGTGCCCTGGTCGGAGCAGCCGCAGTGGGTCGCGCTGCGGCGTCTTGTGTTCTACCGGTCCCTCCTCGCGCTGCCCTTCCTCTTCCAGTTCGTCGTCCAACGTGGGGACCGACCGGTGCTCGCGCTCCTCCTGCTGAGCGCTGCGGGGCTCATCGCCTCCGGCACGGCGTGGGAGTGGTGGCAGGGCACCCGCGAGCGGCTCGTGCTCACCGACGACACGGTGGAGCCCGTCCGAGGGCGACGGAGGCGGCCACGGTCCCGCCTGGCCCGGAAGGACCTGTGGGCTGCGCGCTTCTCCCTCTACCGTGGCGAGCCGGAACCCGGGACGCAGGCCCTCGCGATGTCCGACGGTGGCGACGGCATCCTGCTCACCCACGCCGGCTGGACGCCGAGGTACCCGGAGCTGCTGACGATCCTCGGGGTCTCCGCTCCAGGCGTGTCATCCAAGGTCGCTGCGCGGCGCCATCCTGAGGCGTTCGGCTGGGCCACCCCTCACCAGCTCGCGTCCGCCGTGCTGGCGGTCGTCGGCGCCCTGCTCTGAGCCTCGCGATCCGGCTGACGGTGTACGGACCGGCGTGGGAGGGTGTCGGCCATGACCGGTCCGACGTCGCCGACGCCACCGTGGCCCGTCGAGATCCTCCCCGTGCCCTGGTCGCAGTCCCAGGGCCGCACGCAGGTGGCGCGGGAGCTGCGCTGGAACCTGGTCGGGGCGCTCGGCCTGGGGGCGGGCGCCCTGGCGAACTTCGACCACGCTCCGGTGCTGGCCGGCCTCGCGGTCGCCCTCGGACTCGCCGGTCTGGTCGCACCGGTGGTGGCCCCGGTCGTGCGCTGGCCCGAACGGGTCGTGGTCGACGAGGAGACGGTCACGCTGTGGCGCCGCGGGAGGGTGCGGGGCCGTGTCCAGCGCGGGGTCGATCTCCGAGCCGTCCGGTACCGCCTCGGGCGGGGCGACGGATCCTCGCCTCAGCACCTGGCACTGTCGGACGGTCAGGAGGGGTTCCAGCTCACCGACCCTCGATGGGCTCCGCGGCACCTCGAGCTGGCGAACGTCGCCGGTGTCGACGCGCCGATGTCCCACGTCACCCTCGTCCGTCGTGAGATGCCCGAGGCCCTGCCGGTGCTCGACCGGACCTTCGTGGCCTGGGGACGCCCCGAGCTCAGGCGCCGACGTCTCGCGGTCGTCGCCCTGCTCGTCGTCGCCGCCGCCGCGATCGTGATCCTGCTCGCGCGCCACCAGGCCGGGGTCTTGTGAGCGGAGACCTCCTCGGCGCCGTGACCTGACCACACCCTGCGCCGTCGTACCCGTCTCACCCCACACCGTTCGGCTTGCGCCGACCCTGGACTCGGCCACGCTGGTCTGGTGAGCGAGGAGCCGGTCGACACCCACGAGGACCGACCGACCACCTCGGACGAGCCGAACCCGGCACGGTGGCAGATCCTCGCGGTCACCCTGGTCGTCGGCTTCATGTCGCTGCTCGACGTCACCATCGTCAACGTCGCGATCCCCTCGATCCAGAAGGGGCTCGACACGTCGGCCTCGACCGTGCAGTGGGTGGTCTCCGGCTACGCGCTCACGTTCGGCCTGACCCTCGTGGCGG
>LUMS01000403.1_pt1 | contig 18972 bp, 25 predicted proteins | sample 729711 | NCBI WGS metagenome assembly LUMS01 (sample SAMN03860298, study PRJNA289734) | marine metagenome | biome: seawater column; feature: ocean; material: water; isolation source: Red Sea water column Station 192 - depth 25m | place: Saudi Arabia: Red Sea | collected 2011-10-15 | depth 25 m | reverse complement strand
CCTCTCTTGATGTCACCACCTCTCCAGATCCTGTAAAGTTTAAGATTCTTTGGAGTGTCATACATCTCGTCTGCGTCACATATGTAGTTCCATTCACTGATATCCTCAGGTCCGTGTATTCTTGATGTGGGTTTGTTTTGATCATGCCATGCTTTCAGTTCTTCATACATGGGTGGATTGACCGCCACTATATGATCGCAAAGGTCAGGACGGTCTCGGTATATTGCATTGCATCCGTAGATTACGCCTTTGCCTTTAAGTTGTTCTATTGGAAATATATTTCTTGATTCACCGTTGCCTATGACGAAAGCTGTATCCATTACACCCCAAATGATTCTCCACAGCCACAACCACTTGATGCGTTCGGGTTTGTTATCTCGAACTGTGATCCGAACACTTCTTCCTTCCAGTCGATCTTTGTGCCTGCAACATACATCATAGACGTTTCGTCGACTACAAAACGTCCTGAATGCCAATCTTCTGTGTGATCATCTGCAGAAACTTGTTCTTTTTTATCTATAAATCCCCACTTGTATTTGAAACCTGCACAGCCACCACCTTCTACTATCAAACTGACAGCATACTTGTCTGGATTCTTATTAAGCAACTTCTCCATCTGATTCTTTGCTTCATCAGTAATCTCAAACCATTTGTGATTTTCATAACCTTCCATACTATTAATTATCTATTTCTCTCCCCCATACTATTAACTCCGATCGCCAACCAAAATTTGGTTGCATCTCTTTTGTATTGAAAACTCATGTAACTGTCTTGATCCTCCCAGTGTGTATTTGGATTGTCAATACGGTTGGCGTTTTCAAACCACCAACCCCATTTGCCCTCACAGTGTACTTGACACCACTCTATGCATTCACCCATTATGCCATTTGAATTCATGTCTATGTTGAATCGGAATTTTTTCTCATAGCCGCAGTCCTCGGGTATATCATCTAGTCCCGGTTTGATCTTTTTGATTTTTATCTTGCCAAATTTTTTCTTCATTAGTTTGTATAGTAACCTACTCCGTAGCGTTTGTCTACGACTTCTTTGCTACATTTCTGAGAACATTCCACAAAAGGATTCTTGGTAAAACTTTCAAACAGTTTTTGCCATAGGTCATCGTTCAAAATTTGTTCTAAGGACCTATTTCCTTTTGCATTTACTAGATGCTTGTTTTTTACAAAGAAGCTGTCTTCCCAATCGATGGTCTTTCCATTATGTTCTAAACTCTTGTAAGGAAAACTAGTCCAACTGCATGGAAATATTGTGCCTTCTGCATTCATATATAATCCTCTGTTGCCTATCAAACACATAGGGATGATGTCACCGGTAAATTGTTTTTTTATTTCTTTAAATTTCTTATAATTTGTTTTCATGTAATGTAATCTCATCGGTATTCTGCCTGATAAGTTTTTAGTATGTCTTTCATACCTATGCGTCTTGCTGATGTATTTTTCACTTGGTTCCAACAGGTCATATTCGCCACCATATGCTTCACCATATTTGGATCCAAACTTCGTGCTATATGTTAACTGAAAAGAATCACATCCTTGCTTTTTTGCTAAATTTGATATTTGTAGAAGATGGTTTTCATTAAATTTGAAAACTATCGTTGCCCAATTAACAAACATATCACTTTCATCGGCACATATTTTCATTCCGGCCATTATACTGTCCCAGTGGCTGTTTACCCTATATAAATCATTTGACTCCTGGTCATACCCGTCCACACTAAAGTTTATTGAATCATGTTTGTTGGACACAGCGGCAAATCTTTTCCACCACTTTGCTGTTTTGTAACTTCCATTAGTAATCGTGAATATTTGTATTGCAGGATTGTATGCTTTTATGTACTCGATTATGGCAATATAATCCTTGGCATAAATTGGATCACCCACATCACCACACATTGTGAAACGTTGTGTCTGTTTCAGCATATCATGAGTGAACACTCTTTTGAATTCTTCCAGCGATATCTCTTTCTGCATCCAGCTGATGTCAGGATGTTCTTGCCTAGGACATCTAGGACATCTTAGACTACACTTAGAACTAGGTTCTATGTGCCAGTGATACAACTGCCAACCATACCTATTCAACATAAAAATATATCTCCGGTATATATAATTTATTATCTAATACAAATTTAATCATGTCAACAACATCTTGTACAGTCATTTTTTTCCTGTTTTGATTAGCAGTTAGATTTGTATCTGTGACTCCAGGATTTACAAGATACGATTTACATTTAGTTGTTTTTAGATTTACGATGTCACAGTGTGCCTTTCTAAGTTCTCTTTTAAGGTCAACGTAATCACTGTATCCGGTTCCTGTTGGCTCGTATGATGCAACAGTACTTCCTATAGATACAATTTTTTTTGCTTGATCTTTCCACTTACTGAAAAAAAATTTAAGCAGTTTTGTTTGACAATCATTGTCCCACGCATTATTGATAAACACATCACAGTCCTTAAATTTTTCATAGACCGCTTCAATGTTATGTAGGTCACCGTCTATCCTATCAAATTTAACAAAGTCATAAGGCAGTTGACACACGGCTTGGCCGATACCCGCGGTTGTTCCTGTTATTCCTATTTTCATTTCCAGTTGTCGACAACAAACTGATCAGCACATTCCATTGGGTTTGGTTGTCCGTGAAACACTGCTACCTTGTTGTCTTTTGTTACTGTTGGTTCTTTCCTGAAATACCACTTTCCGGACTTATTTCTTAATTTAGTGTCTTTAAATCCCACGATCTCCCACTTATATGAACGTATCCATTCGTCAGGCCAATGTGTAATTTGTTCTCTGCCTGCTTTCATTATCCAGTCCTGGTCTCCCCAATTCTGTCTCATTATTCTCTCATAGTTACTCACAAAGTCTGTGTAAAGGTGATTCATCGTGCCTGCCTCCCAACGCATACAGCTGGAGTTCGACTGCTTCCAATCCGGCACTCTGCACCTATTGAAATCTCTGATAATCATGAACTTGCCTGGGTTATGTGTAAACAGACTGTCTATATTGTTGTGTATAATAACATCGAGATCAAAGAAAAGTATGTTACCCTTTAGTGGCATGTCCGGACTGAACATCCATAACTTGCTCCACCAAGTCTTAATCCAGGGGTGGTTCGGAAACATTATGCTCTTGATGTTTGTGTCCAAGCCTGTTGCATTATCTGTGATGCAATGAAACTCGAAAGGCACCGTGGTGTGCCTTTTGACCATGTTGTACAATATATTTGCGTACTGTGAGACATACTTGTTCCCCCATTTAACGCACACCACATGATTCATAACCTTTGCGTAATCCTTCTATCTGTATTTGTTTCCAATCTTCGCTGTCCAAAGTGTACGGGAAATCATTTGTAAAGTTATCATTTCCAACGACCTGTATTTTGCTTATATTTAAATTATCTTTTAGTGCCTCATAGATTTTTTGAAAAGATGTTTCTCCAAAAGATGATTTCAAATCAACTTGTCCTAATTTAATATAACCTAACGATAGCTTAGGATCTTCCCAATCATAATTATTTTCCTTGAGCCATGTCTTAAAGCCTTGCATTTCTTTTTTATGCCATTCTGCATTTCCTTCGTGTACAGATTGACCCCATTCTATATCGAACTCACCAGAATAATATTTCTGATGATTAATTTCTGAACATAGTGCCTCGGTCATTACAGGTGCGTGTTCATCCCTGTATACTTCGAATAGGGTTTTACCCACCTGCGACCAGTGTAAATAGACTCCGCCCAATTCTCTTTTGTATCTGTTGTGTTTAAACAATTGGAAATCTTCTTCATGTAATTCATGCCTAGGTGCATTCAAGAACGTTGTTATTTGTGAAGGACGTATCCATTCGGGCTCTATGACACTTTTTCTATATGACAGCACCCAACTTTCTATCTCATGGCAAAGGTTATTAAGCTGTCTTATCGCATATTTTGTTGCATGGTCTGCCTGCTTGTAGTATTTGGACAACTTCCATGATGTGCCTTGCAATTCCTCAAAATATCTGTGCAGTAGATTACACGAGTCATGTTTGAGATTTAGTCCTGGCTTACCGGGTCCTAATGGTAGAGAAGATGAGTACTGAAAATCATCTGCAACAAAAGGATCGATTCTCTCATATGGTGGATTAAAAGAAAATGAATTTATCTGTTCTATACTCTTGTTCAGTTCGCGACACAATAAAGACAGGTTCCTGTTAGAACTGGCCCAACCCAAGAAGCAGAAGTTCTTTTCTAGTATTCTTTTTTTAACGAGATTATCTTTGAGGGCTTCAATGAATCTTTCACCAAGGGGTGTGTCATAGACATCGATCTTTACTTTTTTGTCATCGTAGTCGATTATTATCTTATTTTCTAGAATAGATTGCACTGTTGGCTCCGTGTTCCATGCACTCTACACTTTCCACAAAACATCTTCCATCAGTGTGTTTTCGTATTAGATCATCCGCGAAGTCAAATGCATGTTTGGCAAACATTTCAGCACCAACGCCATCGAATATTCTCACTTCGGCGAGATCATGATTCTCAAGGTCCTTCAACCTTTCTAACTGTGGATCATTTTTATCCAAAGCCAGTTTGTGATCAAACTTGTCTTCTAGCCATGCCTTCAATGGTTTAAGTCCACCAAAGTCCACTGCCCAGTTCTTGTCGTCAAGGTCGTTGCAACCGAATGTGAATCTGAATGCAAGGCTGTATCCGTGCAGTAGATGGCAGTGTGAATGATCTGCGTTGGGTTGTCTGAACACACAGGCCAGGCCTATGTTGTGTCCGTATGTTTTAGTTGAGTAGTAAGTCATCTTTTTTCTCCTTTGATGACTTGCAGAGTGTTTATAGAGGGATGAAAGTCTTGAAGTCCTCTCATTAGTGCAACCTTTTTTTTACGTCCTCAAGGTCGAATCCTAATTCTTCTGATTTGTTTCTTATCTTTTCAGTAAGTTCGTTTGGTATATTTAACTCTCCGTCTATGATACTCTTAAGAAAGTGTATGAGAATGGTGAACTCAGGTTTTTTTGACAGTTCATCTGGATTTGCCCCGTGCTTTTCCATGGCATTGAGCATAGCCTCGGTAACATCAATCAACGCGGTTACACTTTTAGTGTGTTTTTTAAAATTTGGCATTAAACTATAATCTTTGGTTTCTCTGGCACAACCACTTTGTTAAAAACTCTTTTATATTCTTCTTCTATTTTGGAATTTATGATTGAGACGCACTGTATCTTGTCCTTTGCAATAGTGATTTCTTTTTCTTGATCAGCAGTAGAAAAGAAAGTACCAAATGCAAGACCTTGAGGTCCCTGCATCAGTGTCAATGCTCTCTTTATTTGAAGAGTTGTCTCGGTTTGTGAGTGCAGAGTAGAGATTACTTCCTCACCGTGCATTAATTTCAGAGTAATAAGATCTCCATCTTTATATTTTTCAAACATACTGCTATTATAAACTATCTTGTCCGTTTGTCAATGTGTTTTTTCAATTCTTTGTCCTGCACGTCAGGTGGAATTGTGTCCATAAAGAATATCTGGTAACTGTCTGAGCCATACTTTCCTATGCCGTGTAGGTCACTGGCATCTTTCTTGTCCCATGTGAGAAACTGTTCTGTCATCTTTCTTATTCTCTTGGATCTCACTTCCCACATACCCAAAGGTTTCAGCATGTTTTGTTGGGTTGAAAGCCTACCACGCAGGTATGCCCTAGGATTAGGATATCTCTTGAATAGCTTTGGTAAGATTATCTTAACGTGTTTACGGTATGTTAAATTCAAACACATCACGGCCACCATATGTTTCCATCGTTTATGTGGTGCCTTTAATTGTTCTTGAACCATCAGGTGGTCGACCATTGTCTTCATACAACAATTATATTTGATATTACTGTTTTGTCAACTGTTTGCTGACCCACTTGGCAAGGCCTTCGTAGGTGTCCTGGAAAACGTTCTTGTTGGCTTTCCATTCCTCAGGCATCTTCCAACCTTCTTGGTTTACCACTATCCATCTACATTCTGAATGCTCAAACAATTTGTTGAATTGATATATCCAGTAGCTAGGATCAACCGGTCTCTTTATGTAAGTGTAGCCTTTACTACCTTTGTATATGTTGTTGACGTTCTCTGGTTTTTTCTCTGTGCCTAAACCATATAGGTCCATGCCTACAAGGAATATTGCCTTCGGCTTGAAACTTAAGGCAACCAAACCTGCGAACTGTCCAGTGCCCCAGTGGAAAGGATCATCTTGTCTTTTATCTCCTTCATATGGTAATTCAGGCACACACTTGACATTTGGCCAAAAGGCGAACTGCTTGTACCATCTGTCTCTGGTGTATATAGTTGTGTTTTTACCAACCGTGTTTGCGGCCTCCTGGCACATATGCCTGTCGCAAGCCACCACGTATTCGAGGTTATGGTCTCTGAATAAAGCGTTACAACCTACCATTGTCGTGACGCTTTTTAGAGGAGTTATGTCAAATCCTCTTCTGCTTTCGCCGTTTCCTATCACACTAACAAACTTGGTCATAATACACTTAAAACACCCCTTTAAACAGCTTTAGAGCGGCGTACACGCATGGTAAAAGCATCTCTGGAGTCTTTGTATGTCCTATTTATTGGCCTATATATTCTGGGAAGAATTTGGTGCCAATCTTTCTCTGTTTACTCACTGTTTTACCAATATTCCAGCCAAAGTTTGTTATGCCGGCCCTGTTACAGTCGTTACAGATAAGATTCATTTTATCATCTGAAAATTTTTGATCATAGATACGTTGATGTTCTTGTGTGAGATTAGCCCACACACCCTCTATTCCTATTTCAAAAACATTTCCATAGTCCACTTTTTCTTTTGGAAAATTCACATCGTATGACATATCACAACACAACGCCGCCCTGCCACTAACCATTACTTCAAGACGGTTTAAAATTTTGCCAGGTGTCAACCCACATCCATTCACGTAGGACTTTTCGCTAGGCTTCCATTTAACTTTGTTTACCCATACGTCATCGCCTTTGCCCAACCTATTGCTGATCCAGTTGGCCTGTCCCCTTGCTCTACCTGGGGCGACTAAATGTGCTTGGTATTCTGCAACTATGTTTGGATGAGGTATCCTGTTAGTTTTGTCTTTTATCTGCACATCTAGTAGTTTCGATATGTCTGGATAGTTCTCCTTGAGAAATCTCAAGCTGTGCAGGGTGTTTTTCTTGCTTATGCCCATCTGCTCTTTGACTGCCTCCTCTGAGAAACCTATTACTGAAACGAAAATTTTGTTAAGGGTGTGTATGTATTTTTGTAGGAGATCGCACTGCCTTTTTTTAAATGATATTGCGTTGGTTGTTAGTCCGACCCTTAATCCATGTTTACTGGCCAGTTCTAGCGTGGTTTCAAGATGAGGGTTGACCAAAGGATCTGAATATCTCCATGGCAGTATTGCGGCGTTTTTGTGGGGCACATTGTATTTGTCAAGTTGTGCCACCCAGTCTTCTATCAATGTTGTGATCTGTTCTTTTGACATCTTTTGTTTGATGAAACTTTTGTCATCCGCGAATTCTGTGTAAGGGCAACAGAAACATCTTGCGTTACAGAGGTTGATTGGCTCAAATGCTAGTGCCAACGGGACAGGTGAATACCATAGTTTTTTGTGCTCTTCTGACATGTATGTAATTATCTTAGAAGTGTTACTTTTTTCCGAAGAAATACTGGTCTAGCTTTTTCTTGTAAAGAATCACCTGTTCTTGTTTTTTTGGATTACTTACTAGGGAAAAATATGTGATCTGAATTGACTACTTTTGGGCCTTGATCTGCTGTGTGATAAATTGGTCTCTGTCTAGCTTTGAAGATGTGATTCCGCATATCTATCTCATCTATAAAAAGTTTTTCTATCTTGATTCTCATATCCTGTACTATTTGTGCGTTGTGTCCCTGCACCACTGTGTCTTTAGATGTCTTGTCCAGCATTTCTATATGGAGAACGTTTCTTTTCCTTATGGAATCAACATGGAATTCGATCGTGGCTTGCCCTTCGATGGTTTGTTTGACATACTGCCTGTTGTTCACACCTATCGATACTGTCGGGTAACCCCTCCGACCAGCAGAACCATCTAGATGTATCTTTACGACAAATGACTTTGGTCTGGTCGCATTTCTATATTTTGAAGTTTGCTTCCACTTTTCCATTTCAAATATTCTGTATGCCTTGCGTTAAGTTGTGCCATTTCTCTGTCAGAACTAATTGTAGGCCATTTTAACATATCACATACGTCTTGGGCAACCAATCTTCTACGAACTCTCTCTTCCCAATCTAGTCCCGGCACCACCAACGACGTCCAACCCCAATTGGAATCCAAACTCTTGTCCTTTACGAAAAGTTTTCCTTCTTCTGTATGCAAAGGTTGTTCTTTGTGTATGGCCATTGTGGTGTTGAGCGTTGTGCCACTTATCGTACCAGACGCCACATACTTCTGGTGATCATAGAATACGTCAATTGTCCTTTGAAAATCTTCATCTGTCTCTGTAGGATATCCTATAAGCATATAATACATACAAGTAATTTCATGCTTGTCAAAGTTTTCTATAAACATATCTAAATCTTCCCTTGTTATACCTTTTCGCATGTCTGCAAGTACCTTATCTGAACCACTCTCTACACCAAGGGCAAGATTGTATGCTCCGCTGTCTCTGGTTAATGGAAAATACTCTTTGCTCAAGTTTTTATTTTTCCTTACAATGTATTGTCCACCCCAGGTAATATTCGCATTTGTTTTGTAGTTATATTGTGCTAGACCTTCCACCATCTGCATATAAACTTTTAGGTTTCCATTTATAAGACTATCGGTGAAATAAAAATCTCTTATTCCATGGGTTTCATATGTCTTACTAATGGCCTAGACTGCTGAGATCAGTTATTTGATCAACTCTGCCATTAATTCCTTTAAACTTTGTGTTGCCTCGTAGTAGGTTTTCCAGTGCTAATTCTCCTTCACCAATGATGTAATAATCTATCTTGTCTAGCACTGTTTCCAACCAAGTTTCGGCACCATCTTCTAGTATACCCATTCCACCTAATAGTATTTTTGAATTGTGTTTCTTTTTTGAAAGCCGTTCTATTATCAATTCACAGGCCACACGGCTGTCGACGCTGAAGACGCTCAATGCTATAAATCTTGGATCAAGTTCTAGCAATTGATCTACCCAACTGTCGATTAACTGATCAATCTCTTTTTGCAATTTGGGATTTTTGGCCAATAGTCCTTCGTATCTTTTTTGAAAGAACGCAGATGCATCTGGTAGGTTGTTGTTCTCAAATTTATTTTTTACAGTAATATTAAAATCAATCGACTTTGCACTGAATCCCCTACTCTCCAAATGGCCTTTCAATACAGCAGGTGCCGCCGGTGGAAGATAATATTCAATAAATGGAAGTGAACATATCGCAATATCCAATCTATTCATTTTTTCCACTACCGCACACTAGATGCCACACTGTCTTGTAGTGTTTCCAGGCCTTGCCAAGTGCAGGATATTTCCTTCTCATTTTGACTGCTTCTTCGTTGACCATTTCTTCTTCGTCCCTTACGGTATCCATATCTTTAGCATACTGCGTTTGCGATACTAACCTTCCACGGGTGCCATCTTTCCTTTGTACGTATACAGTCTCTCCTCCGTCCGGTGATATGTAGATTTGTTTTCCCATCAATAGTAATTAGTGTGATCTCCAGAGGGTATTGACAATCTCACACCGTTGTGTCCTTTACCTTTGTAGTCATTGTCTTTTCTTGGAATAAAATGAATGTGTGGCCAGAATATGCTTTGTCCTGCCGCCTTACCCCTGTTCTGTCCTATGTTGAATCCATCCATCTTGCCTTCTTTGATCCATTGTTCTCCACAGTAGTAGGCCAGCTTGTAGGCTTCTGCAATGGTTGTTGGATTATTTTCCTTTGGTATGAAAAGTAAGTGTCCTTTTACCACAGGATACATGTCTTCGAAGACACCGCAATGTTCATTCTCAAATATGGGAGTGCTGTTGCCCACCCACGTAGACTCGCCGTAGTGGTTAATTTTTTCCCATGGTTTCTTGTAGATAGGTTTTTTTGATTGCATTTGTTTTTATTATTCCTATCTTAATGTTACTAGAATTTGGCCTGTGTAGCAACCGGATTTGTTCCCATCTCTTGGTTTTTGTCACACTTGGATTGTGCTCTACCACATTCAAAAGATTAACAATGGCTTTTCTGACCTTTTCCGCGCCACCGTGCTTCTTACAAGTATCGGAACGTCCAATCTCGACGACTGTTTCATTTATTTTAATTTTATAAACGCATGGTAATCTTATCCATTTAGTTTTTGGATTTTTGTTGTGTTTGATCTTGTATTTTTCTATGGTGTAAAGATCTTCAATCGCATACCATTTAGTATCTGTCATTTTTAATATCCAATTCGTGGAAAACTTTCTGCACTTTTTTTGCCTGGAAGTAGCAGTCTTCTAGTGCGTTGTGTAGTCCTGTTCTTTTTTCTTTTGGGTCTCGTGGCACAAGGCTAAACAGCGTCCTTGAATCTCTTATCTGCCAGTAGTTCCACGGCACAGGCACATTCATCTGTGCGTAAAAATTTTGTAATATCGCATAATCAAACAGTGGGCCTTGGCACCAGAAAACATCTACTCCTACACACCACTTGTTTAACTGTTTGATAAAATACTTAAGATCAATCCTGTCATGATCTCCAAGTGCTTCCTCCCGCACATCGTTTGCCTGTTTGCCCCACCACTCCACGGTCTCATCCATTACATCTCTGCCCATGGCAGTCTGTGAATCAACATCTATCCTGTGGTAAATGCCATGCGTTGGCTCAGCGTATGAGTAAGGATCGAACTTCACACCACCTATTGTGAGAATCGTGGCGTTTGGACGTGTGGAAAGCGTTTCCAGATCTATCATGGCATGAATCATAGTATTATTATACTACAATAAAGGTAAATGTCAACTATGCTTCTATGCCTGAAACTGGATCTGGGTTGGTAAGAGTTGGTTTACCGCCATCTTCTAGCATCTTTTGAAATGCTGAAAATTCATGTTCGTCGAAACAGTGGACCTCACCTGAAGACTGTGGGTACATCTGGTAGACGGCTTGACAATCCACACCAAAACAAATTATTACTACCATGATAAATTTCATTTACTCTCCTGACCTCTTTCTATTTAAGTTGAAAATTTTTGGATTAAAGCGAGCGGTTATTTGCTAAACTTGTCAGTCAACTTGTTGATCAGTTCGAAAGCAACCTTGACCTTTTCCTCCAGCACCTTGATCCTATAGTGTGCCTGTGCCAGAGTCACAATGAGCAGGATGAAGCCCACGAATATGGGCCATGCCTTAGATAAAACTGTGATTACTTCTACTCCTGTCATTATAGTAGTATTTATAGAATTGTGTACACTTTGATTTTTTCTGTCTTGCCCTTGACAGTGATGCTATCAATATATTCAAAAGAGAACTTGTTTTCAATTGTCTTACGTGTTTCTTCCCCTATGACCAATGTCTTGCCTAGGGTCTTGCTAGAACTTTCCAACCTGCTGGCCAAATTGACCGCATCACCAATAACGGAGTAGTCAAATCTCTGTTCAGATCCCATGTTGCCAACAAGTGCTTCTCCCGAGTTGATACCTATGCCGATGTTGATCTGCGGCAGGCCTTCCGCAATTAATCTTTTATTCAATTTAACCAGTTCAGTCTGCATTTCAATTGCACTCTTGATTGCCATTTGTTTATGCTTGGGATTGGCTATCGGTGCGTTCCAGAAAGCCATTATACAGTCACCCATGAACTTGTCTATTGTTCCGCCGTTTTTTATTATGACATCTGTCATGCGTGTTAGGAATCTGTTTATTAATTTTGTGAGACCCTCAGGTCTGAAAACAAGAAAGTCATCTGTTTTGTCTCACCACCAAGTTTTAGTAATGAAGGATCTTTCTGTAGTTTTTTAACCATGCCTGGATCTAAATAGTGTTCAAATTGTTTTTTAATTTGTTTCCTTAATCTGCTTTGTGTTGCAAAATTATTGTACGTGCTGTGGGACCAAATTAAAAATATGTAAAGCACTGCGAATGATGGATCAACCAAAAATCCTTTGTTGGCATAAGCCATGAACGATGCGTAACTTATTCCTCCCATCACGAAGAGCAAAAGCGGAACCGAAAACAACACTGATACTCTCGGAATCAAAATTATCATCAGTAATCCTAGGAAACCAATGAAGAGTATTTCTAAAGTGTCTGCTTGTGGCGTACGCAATAAAAGTTTACCTGTCAACAATGTGTCTAAAGCCTGGGCACTGATCATTTGATCCGTGGTTAGCCCGTGTGGTGTGTATTTCAACACACTCAAACCTGCCGCGTCCATACCAACAAGCATAATTGATGTACATTTCAGCAAGATGGTTAACAGGTACGCCTGCTTTCTTGCTGACAAGCACTTCGTCTATTCCGTGCTCTTTGGCGATTACTTTGATCCTTTTAGAACCATTCAGTAACCTCACATTTTCCAGAAGCATACTAGGATAAATTTTTCCGTTGATCCTTATCAGCACAGGCATCTTTCTGACCACTGCATCTGGTTCTGGAGAAGTAACATTCACTCCTATGCCGGCGACACCCGCACTTATTTTTTGTGTGGGTGCTACAATGCCTTGATAGTTGTAAAGCCAAGGTTTTACGTTTCCTTTTTCAATAATTTGTGTTGTGCTTGGAAGTTCCACACCAGCATCATTTTTTACACTCATTAATATTACTGCGTTGCCGGATTCTTTTAGTATGTTTGAAAAAATGCTGTCCGTGTCTAACAACACGCTTCCTAGTTGTTCTCTCAATTCATTTGTCATAGGCATACTTTTCAGATACTCAACACCACTCATCCTGTCAGGCTCCGCAAAAAGTATGTTGTAATTTACTAGTATGGCACCTGCGTCTGCGATATGTGCGTGTAGCATCGCCATTATGTGCCTAGGCCATGGCCATTGTCCATATCTCTTCAAGTCATCCTCAGTGATATTGACCACAGTGATTGAATCACTTATTGAATTTCTCGGATGTATTTGTTGAAAATAGTCCCAGGTCTTATAACGCAAAGTTTTGATTGTGTCACCGTTGTCTATCCTTACTCCCAACAGCACAGCGGCAACCACTACAACCATCCAAATGCTTGTGAATATTCTCATTATATTTCTTTTAATCCTTCTAACACGCCGGTTGTGAAGGCCAACACTAGAACCAAGACAAGTAATATTACAGGACTCAACAACCATAGGTACCAATAGTAACGGAATATGTTTTGTCCTTTTTGTAGTCTAATTTTCCTGTTGTCTATGAACCAATGCACTATCTTCTTTATGAAATTTTTTACATGTTCGTTCACAAACTTGGCTAGGAGCCAACGCACCACCCTCATAACAATTAGTATTGGTGAACTTAATACATCAAAGACTATTAGGAAAACGTCAACACTGAAATCTACTATGTTGTCCGCAGTGCAGGCCTTACGCCATCTCTGTTTTATGGTAAGTTTTTTTGATTCGCTCATCCGCCGCCGCCAAAAGAAGTCCAGTTCCATGGATCCTTGAATTTTTCCATTTCACTCTTGTGTGGTTTAACGATACATCTAATGCAAAGTCCTACCAATATTCCAATTAGAAACCAACTAAACATTATCTCTCCTGTAGTGCCTGGCCTATGCCGTTATGGAAAGGCGTGGTTACATAACTTAAAACTGTCCTTTCACCTGTTAATATAAAAACCTGTACTTGTATTCCTGGTACCAATATGTACTCACGGAGATATACTCAGGATCTTAGCATCGATCGGTCCAAATTTCAATTGATCCTGATTTGCAAGTTTGACTTTTGAGGATTGTCCAACTGTGACATAGCCTCTGTCCTTCACAAAAAGTTTTCCCAACACCATAAGTGTTTGGTCTTGTGGCACGATGGTCAATATTGGTTCACCTTTTTTCACAACGGCTCCAGGATTCTTGTAATTCAATGACTGTATCCTGCCTTTTACGTTTGCCACGATGTTGTAAGGTTCATATCCAACCCCAGGATTTATTACAAGGATAACATCACCTTCTTTAACAATGTCTCCCTGTTTGAAATTAACCTGGTCTATCTGTCCATCGACCATTGTGTCGATTGTGGTAGAATTGCTTTCCGTTATCACAATGCCACTAGCCTGGGTCGTCACGTCCACTTTGCTACATGCCATCCATACAAAGAATATCACAAACAAACAGGTTATTCCTAGAAAGAATTTACTGCTTGATGAAATTGACAACTTCTGAAACTGCTCTTTCACGATTCTGTAAAAACTCCTTTCCTTTTGCATACTTGTTGGTTCCTTGGAATGCCCGTGCCGCCAGTATATTTGATCCAATCAATACACCTATGTCTAACTTGCCTTGCATTATCATCAATGCACCTGCAGTCATGATTGAGATAGTTAAAAGTCCCATGAGGAATATTTCTATGTTACTCAGCATCTCCTGTGACAGACTAAGGCTGTTTTTCCATTTGTTAATGGCCAGTGTGATCAACATGAATATTGCAGTAATGACCGCCGCTGTCCAGTTTAAAAAAATTAGTAATATGACAAATCCCAACACAAATGGCCAGTCCAGTATCCAGCCTGTTACTCCAGAGTTGACCATGTTTTTGATAGTGGTTCCAGCACCATCCAACTTTTTATATTGCTGTGCGGTCAACTGTCCGGCCTGTTTAAACTTGTCTGAAAATTTCTGCAACAGTGGATTAAAGATACTTTGGTTAAATTCTGTTATCATTATGCCACGATTCTGTCTGAAGCCAAATTCAAATGCGATGGCCAGTACTGCCCCTATGGCCAATGACACTAATGTGGCTGTAACACCGCTGGCAAGGTATTTGTTAAGAACCACAATCACAAACAATGATGGTGCAAGAGCACAGATACCAATTATCAAACTGCTGACCAACAGCATGGCCGCAGTTTTTTTGTCGCGGAATAGGTACAAAATCAGACTTTTCATTATAGTTGTATTTAATGATTTGACTATTGGATGATTGGATTAACCAGTCCCAAAAGTTTGTGGAGTTGATATCTTGCTATCTGCAAATCTATCTGGGCGTTTTTGTATGCCACTTCGCTCATGATGTGTGCTGTCTTCATACCAAACACAGACATGATAGGTGAATTTCCTGCTTTGAAATCTGCTAAAGTCAGTTGATACATCTCGTTGTTTATTTCAACTGTTCGTTTAAGTGTTGCTAAATTCTTCTCTACTAACACGTAGTTGTTCCATGCGTTTTTGAATTGCTCGTCAGTGGTTCTTTGGACATCATCATATCTGTTGTGTGCCGCATTTAGTTTTGCCCTATCTGAATTCTGTAAGTGTCTGTTCTTGAAACCACCAAATATCTTCCAAGTCATTGTTACATCTGCCCTGAATTCTTCTTTTTGTGCATCATCAGTATCATAACCGCCACTCAGTTCACCATCCTTTTCTGTATAAGAAAGTTTACCATCTATCCTTGGCTTGAATTCTGCATCGCTGAATCTTAACTGATCACGTGCTATCTCCACATCCATTCTTGCTATCCTTAAAGTTGTGTTGTTCGTTACCTCGGTGCCCTGGTGTGGAATCATGCCTAAAAGGTCTGCGATTGGTGACGGCATGTTACCAATATTGTGTGGAAAGAATCTCCAAACGTTCTGGAACCTCTGTATTGCACTGTCAAGTCCTAGTCTGCTTGTCATTGAAAGTGTTTGATATGTTCTGAACTGCTGTTCTATCTGTAATTGTTCCAACTTGGAGCCTTCACCCTTTTTGACTTTCTCAATGGTCATAGCAAGTGTGATCTTTGCGTTGGCCTCAACTTTTTTGTTTGCTTGATGTGTGTTGTATGCTTTCTGTAGATTCAACCATGCGTTTATGGCCTCCATCACAACATCTTCTTTGGCCAACTCAACTCTGTAATAGGCCTGCTGTGCAGTGCTTTTAGCTTTGTCGATCACCGAACTTGTCCTTCCTGCGTCCCAGATCATCTGTGTAATCGTGATTGATTTTTTGATACCTTGCTTCGAATCATGCGTAATTGTGTTGGCAGGGTGTGTGCCTTTGGCAGGAGTCCTGTCATCCTCCCATTCGTTACCTATTGTGATTGTTACTTGTGGGTAGTATGCGGAGTATTCGGATTTTAAAGTTTCTACTGCGGATTCATAGTCTAGTTCTGCGGCTTTAACCTTTTCGTTGTCAACTATCAACCTTGGCAACATCTCATGCAACTGCATCCAATCGATGTTCTGTTCAGCGTCGACTTCAGCCCATTCCTTTTCAGTGGTCTCTTCAACCAATTTCTTCTCAGCTTCTTCTTTGGCAGTCTGTTCTTTTACTATCTGTTTTTCTGTGTCTTTAGCAGGAGTTTCAGTCTCTTGCTTTTCTTCAACTTTTGCTACAACATCTTTTTCTTTTTTTGGAGTAGGTACAGCAATGATTACTTTGTCATTTTCCTCTTTTAATTCTTTAACTTTGTTTTCTGTGACAATTACCTCTTCTTCTATCTTCTCAAGTTTCTCTACCTTGGCAGTTGCCTTAGGTGCTTCTTTTACTTGTCTCTTCAAACGTCTTCCAATCGCAGTCCGGATCATCCGCCGCGAACACCGCCACGTTCCAGTTAAGCATTATTCCTATCAAAATGTAATGTATAAGTTTCTTCATTTTATACCCATATTTACCAATTATGCTGAAACCACCACTTCTGATATCAGTGCTGACTCTGTCTCGATCAGTGCGTAGTTGATGTTGTCGAAATCCGTGTTTGAACTGAGGTCAAGATATCCGTTGTAGCCTGTGGTGTTTGCTACTGTGACTGTTTGGTACTCATTCACGTACCAACTGTTATTTGTATATGTGACCGGTGTCACTTTGAAATAGTAGTCGCCTGAGGCGTCAGAGTCCTGTGCCATGTAGTCCTCGGAGTCGTCCAGTATCTTGATCTTGTCCAGATCGAATGTGTCCGTGGTCTCCCACAGGTCACCGTCGCCGTCCGCATCGTATCCTATCACGCCGTAGTGGTCATCTCCGTCATCACTGCCCACGTCACCGTCCATGTCAGCGTTGAAGGCCCAGTAGGCCGTGTCCGCGGAATCGTCCCATGCCCAGTCGATGTGTGACATACCACCGCCGATGTACACGTTGTCGCCCACGTGGAACGCCTCCACTTCCGTGATGTGGTTTAGTTGGTGGTAATCAGTTCCGCCGCCGGAGTATTGCCAAATCGGTAGGTATTCTGTGTCATACGTGGCTATGGCGGAGTTGTCCTCGTTCTCCTGTAGTAGCCAGTTGGCATATGTTTTGAACCGCTGTGAATGGCTATTGTTTTGATTTCCTAGGTGGTTGAAGTCTGTCAGCACCATCATGGTACCCTGTATGTTCGTGTTCAGCACATCCGGTCCCCATTCAGCGGATGCACCATTTGACTGCATCAAACTTCCGTCTGTGGTTGACATAATTGCAGATGAAAGAGCAGAATAAGTTAGGGTTCCACTAGTGTCTGGACCAACTAGGTAATCTGCATTGATTGCCACGGCTGAACCTGTAGTTCCACTCCATGTCATGTTACCACCAATCTGTGCCAACAGGTCCTTGGCGTTTTGGTTCTGAACGTTGTATCCGTTGCCGTCAAGTTCACCTGCCTTGTACAGTGAACCTCCTGACTGCAGGTAATCTTCAAATGCGTCCTTCACTGCACTGGAATATGATCCCACCTGTGTGCCACTGAAGTGGCCGGGGTACCTAGACTCACTCGCCCAGTTGAGTTCAAACACAGCGGAGTATCCCATCATCTCACTGTATCCGCCGCTGATTATATCGTCTATCGTCTTTTCGGTGACTGTGAATCCTTCTGCCTCCAAATTTGCCTTGGCGTTGGCCTGTTGACTGTATGTGTTGGAGTTGGAAACTATCAATGCCGTCTGCTGTTTCCAGGAGTTGTCCTGCACTGTGTCTTCCGAGAACTTGGCTCCCCAAGTGGCAATGTCACCATAGGTAAAGCCTTTGGTCAATTGTGAGTCCGCCGACACAGTAAGAGTCAGGTAGTCAAGGTCTGTCAAGGACCCATCTGAGACCTGGATCCACACATTGTAGTTCGTGTCCGTTGACACATCGTCAAATGCCTCGTTCAGTGTTATTATACCAGTTGTGGCATCGATTGTTAATTTGCCCGTTGGATCGTTGTACAGCGAGAATGTCAGTTGGTCACCGTTGGCGTCCGTGGCACCCATGTCATATATCTGTGTGCCGGTGCTGGCACTCTCTGCCACTGTCTTGGCATGATTGTTCTCCTCCCACTGCAACCATGGAGCAACGTTTAGGTCTGTCTCTTCCACGAGATCCTCAATGAACTCGTCGTACCATTGGTTGAATGCGTCATCCATCTCATTTGGTGATTCTATCTCCAGTTGATCATCGTTGGCCATGAAATACAGATCCTCATCTGTCGGGTCCTGTGGTGATCCCTGTACGTTGTGTACCAAGGTGTGCACCATGTTGTCCACTATCATTGTCTCATCAATCACAATATTATCAACGTTAAATTCATCTTCCATGCTGTCAGTGAATGCCTCCATATCAATTATTTCCACCTGTTCCTCAATGATGTTTTCCATCTCTTGGAACATCTCGTCGTTGTACTGCTCTTCGCTGAACATGTCTTCGGTGACATACATTTTGTCTTCTGGAATCTCTACTAATAGTTCGGTCAAGTCGTCCGCCAGTTCATCAACAACAAAGTCCTGGTTTGAGTCCTCGAATATGTCCTCTATCTTCTCTGCCTGGAACTCGTTCTTGAATAGGTCCTCCTCCATCTCCAGTACCTGTTCTTTCTGTTCAACAACATCCAGTTGCTTTTCGCTCTCCTGTTGCTCCTGCTCTGAGAGGTCATCATTCTCCAACTGCTCCTGTAA
>LUMS01000098.1_pt1 | contig 18974 bp, 30 predicted proteins | sample 729711 | NCBI WGS metagenome assembly LUMS01 (sample SAMN03860298, study PRJNA289734) | marine metagenome | biome: seawater column; feature: ocean; material: water; isolation source: Red Sea water column Station 192 - depth 25m | place: Saudi Arabia: Red Sea | collected 2011-10-15 | depth 25 m | reverse complement strand
TTAATTATTATATTCCTAAAATTAACGCCTCTGACATCTGCGATTGCTGGGTTACCTATTCTAGTTATTGCCATCTATGCTCCTATCAATGCCTTGATCTCTGCATCTGTAAGTCCGAGATCTTTAAGTTTTTGTTTTCCTGATGCTTTATCTGTTTCTTTTTGTGTTTCTGCATCTTTTAATTCTTGTATTTTTGCATTTACTTCTGCCTCACTTGGCATGATTGCACCATCTTTAATAATCTTAATATATTTATATTGCATACGTTGATCGTTAGGAATTTTATTTCCATTGTCGTCATGTGTTTTCCAACCATACCAATTACCACCATTAAAGGTGAGAAGTGCGTGTTGAAAATAATCTCTATCCATTTTATGTATCTCCTATTCTTTTGAAAGAAAACCAAGTCGTATTATTTGAAGATGAGCCTTCTAAATTACCAGAATTTTGATGTCTTGCGTTAAATTTTACTTTATGTGTAGAGGTATTAGTAACATCAAAAACAGCGTAAGCTGGAGCCATAGCATAATAACCATTAAAAGTATGTGCATTTCCCGCATTTTGAAGTGTATCATCACTACTAAAATTATCTGATGATGTTCTAATTTCTACTCTACAAAATGTTATATCTAATCCACCATAAAAATTACCAAAAGCATATATTTCATAAATTCCTGTAGATGGAAAAGTAAATACACCAGAGCTTTCTGTCATTCCTGTTCCAATTTGTGCAAAACCAGAAGTATCATTTCTCTCTAAATTAGCTGTTATTGCTGTCGTTGCATTACCACTTAAACTCAAAGCCGAAGTTAATCTCCATTGGTCAAGCATTGTAATTCCAGTATTTGGTAAATTACTGGTAAATGTACCAGAACCATCAGAAGTAATTATAGCATTACCACCACCGTCTTGAATCGTGTTTACTTTTAAAATACTACTCATATTATGCTCCTAATTTGTGTCCTATAAACCAGCTTCCATCTGAAGTGCCAGCAAACAAATCTCTTGAAGAACCTTCAGAGTGTCTTACATACATTTCAACATAATCATCAACTGATAAATCAAATGTGTAAGTAGTTATAGCAATTGTTTGGTTATCACCACCTGGTGAAAATGATTTCATTTCTGAACTATATTCTACTGAACCATTCTTATAAAATAAGACTCTTGAATCTTCACCACCTGGTGAAAATGATTTCATTTCTGAACTATATTCTACTGAACCATTCTTATAAAATAAGACTCTTGAATCTTCATTGTCGTCAATACCACTTATCTTCATTCTAGCAGAAAATAAATATTTCCCTGCTTTACCTGATGGCACTGTAAATTTATAACCAGAAGTATCGTAACCAGATCCTTGATTCCATAATACTGCATCTAAATTTGCTTTTGTATAAGTTGTATTTGCAATACTTTGAACTGCGGTTAAGTATGCATAAAAATATGGCTCACTTATTTTTTGCGTAGTAAGATTACCACTACCATCACTGATAAATAGTGTGTTACCATTGAAGTCTTGATACTGATTTACTTTAATTATTCCTGCCATTATGTTCCTAACCTATATCCTAAAAAATAATTTGACTTTGTGTTTTCTTGCAAACTTGCTGAACCGCTTGAAATGTTTACGGCCGCATATAACTCAACATAATCACTTGAACCATTCATGTCTATAATCGCTGATACTTGTATGGCACACAACTCTATCTCATTAGGTCGAAAATTAATTCTACTTTCTTTGTATACAGAACCATTTTTATAAATTGCTGCATACATATTTCTAAGTGTATCGTTGCTACTACCAATACCTCTAGTTTGACCTTCGATGTAGTATTTCCCAGCTGTAGTCGGAGTGAACCTATAATTACTAGAATTATCAAAATTATTATCTGTATCTAAGATTTCTGTTTGAAGATTTACTTTTGCATAGGTATTATCACTTAAACTTTGATTACTGTCTGAGTGAGCTTCGAAAGCTGGATATAAAAAACTAGCTTTTGCACCTGTAGCTAAAGTAAATTGATCCCCAGAACTACCCAGAGTTACTGTGCCGTTGTCCGCGATTGGTTCTATATTAGTTGCTTTAATTGTTCCCATATTAAGCTCCTGGTTTTGTTGGCCATGTAACAGCCTCTACTTGTTCAGCTGTTGTTAATCCATTTGTTAAGTCTCTCAACTCTTGCCTATAATTTTTCATCTCATTGCTCATTGTTACATCTGAATTAGCATACCAATCTGTTTTTGCTAATAGCGAATTTCTTCTAGATCTTAATCTCATCATTGACAATTTAAATTCTTCTTCTGATGTTACTTGGTACTGAGCAAATTGCTCGTTAGTTAATTCTTGTTCTATTCCATTTATAGTAATTTTAGGCATTATCCTCTTACTCCATACATTCTTATAACTGAATTGGCTGCCCAAGATCTTGAACTAGATGGAAAAAAACTTATACCTTTTATAGTATTAGTTCCACTTTTAACATATCTTCCACTTGCAATAGTAGGCTCTGAACCATTGTCTGTTCTCACTCCCATTAAATTTGTAAAATGTCTTGGTGTTCCTAAATTAGTGTCGTTAAATATTGTCATTTCAAAATTTGCAAATTCTCCAGTTGCATTTCCAAGAGGGTTCGCTGTTATTTGCCAGACTGATGAATTACCATCATTATTAGGAGTATTATAAGCATCATCTGATGTTGAAAAAAAATTAAATTTATAATTATCATCACTACTAGAATCTAAGTTAGTTCCATCATCTGAAACTCTTACATAAATATTTGTACTATCCGTTGCCATTAAAACATTTCCTATAAATTTATAAGTGTTATAAGTAGTATCAAAAGTAACATCTGCATCTGAATTTAAAAATGTAATTGCAGATGATGAACTACTTAGTGTAATAGTTTTAATATGAACTAAATTTCCAAAATTACCAGAGGGAGTTACACCACTTCCTAAAGCAACTGTCTCACCAGATGCACCAATAGTAATTGTACCACTGCCTTGTGAAGATTGTTGTTTAATATTATCTACAAATAAAGTTCCCATTATACTACCGTCAATGTCCCGTTAACTGTTACTGTGCCTGTGAAAGAAGCAGGACCTGCAATCATCATGTTATCTCCAGATGCAACTGTAATATTAGATGATATAGATGCTTTGTTTTCATAACCACCATTAATTGATTTTATCATACCAAATTCAATTGAATTTTCTCCAGGTGTAGTTTCACCTATAGATTTACCTTGATACACTACATAAATATTATTAGTTCCTGTTGGCGGTGCAGCTGTAAAAGCTAAAGTCGTGCCACCAGAAATAGTATAAGCTGAGTGGGGATCTTGACGAACATTTCCCACAAAAACTTCTACTTCGTTGGTGTTACTAACAGTTTGTGAAAGTGTAAAATTTGTTTCAGAATTATCACCACTGAACTGCGAAGAGTTCATGGTAAGTAAATTTCCTTTTGGTGCGTTTCCTAAATAGGCCATGAATCTCCTTACGTACTAATTGCATCAACTGTTGACATCCATACGTCTAAACTTGAAGCGGTATCTGATTTAACATAAACTATATCTCCACTTTGTAAAACAATTTTTGATCCTCCGTCAATAAGTTCTAAAGATCCGCCACTAACGATTGGACAATTTTTTATTAGGTAATAATTAGCACTGGCAGATTCTATATATACTTCAATATTTATTGTTGAGGTAGTTGTGTTTGCACAACGAATAGAAATAATCGCATCATCACTATTGACACTTAAAATAGCTGTTGCGGATGTTCCTACATTTCTTTGTCTTACTCGTTCAAAATCTTGTGCCATAATTCTCCTTATATATTAATTTCGGCTAAAGTGCAATTGCCATTGCTACGGCGAACCCTGCCGATACTCCTGCTGTTAAAACCTCTCCGTTTGCTGTTACTGTTCCAGAAACTGTTATGTTTCCAGAATTATCTCCTGTAATCCAAGTCGTAGTTGTTGATCCATCATATCCAGCAATTTTTAATGTTCTATCACCATCTGCTGTAGCTGCATCTACGCTTCCTATTATTACGTTACCAGCTCCCTCCGTAATATTATCTCCAGCTGAGTGTCCTATTAAAATATTGTAATCAGCATCAGCGTTGTTCATTTGTTCACCAGCTTTAAATCCTATTGTGGTGTTACCAGTTCCATTAGCTAATAAGTATGATGATCGTGAGCCCACAGCTGTGTTTTCAGCTCCACTGTTATTTACCGCTAATGAATCTTGACCTAATGCAGTATTTGAATTACCAGATGCGTTTGCACTTAGAGCTCCAAATCCTACAGCAACATTATTATCTGCAGTGACCAAAGCATCCAATGCTGTAATTCCAACTCCAACGTTTCCTTGTGCATTGTTTAAACTTCCTGAGTCTGAATGACCAATTAAGATTGAATTTGCAAAATTAGAGCCTTCAAATTTACCTAAAATTACGTCTTTACCACTGTCTGCTGTTATTGTGCTATTGAAAGCAGCAGCACCTGCTTCACTCATGTCAAGAGTTAATGCTGTAATTTCTGAACCACCATCGTTACCTTTAATAAGTAAATCACCATCTGATTGTGGTTGTTTTATTACTGCATCAACTGATCCACTTTTTGAAATTTGTAATAAGTTTAATGTAGTATCTCTAAGAAGTATAGAACCGCCTGTACTATCTAAAAGAAGATTTCCAGCGGATTTTACTTCCATGTATCCACTTGATAGAATTGTTAAATTAGTTCCATCTCCTGTAATTGTTTCTCCTGAATCTCCGAACTCAATTGATTTATTAGCACCTAAAATAATTTTATCATTAAACGTAGCAGCACCTGCCTCAGACATATCTAAAGTTAGTGCTGTTATTGTTGAAAAATCATCTAGTCCTGTAAATGATATATCTTTATTATTTACACGAGCATTTATTGTAAAGTTATCACTTGAAGCTGCAACATTACCAAAAACAGTTCCATTTGAAATAAAATCAACAATACCTGAACTAGCGTCTAATTCAATGTCTCCAGTAGAATCAACTATTGTTTTACCACTTGAAGCAATTGTTAAATTTGTACCATCACCTGATATAGTTTCACCTGAGTCTCCAAACTCAATAACTTTGTTAGCGTTTAAAATAATTTTATCATTGAAATTTGCTTGACCTGCATTGGCCATATGAAATGCTACAGCAACAACTTCTGAACCACCATCGTTACCTTTAATTTCTAATCTTTTATCTTGTACGTCTGATTTAATTGAAAATGTAGAAGCAGTTTTAAAGAAACTACCTATTTGTGTTCCGCCATCATTAATAGTTACTAAACCATTACTGTCAGCATCAAGATTTATTTGACCTGCAACATCAATGGTTAAATCACCTGAAGATAAATCTATTTCTGTGCCATCGATTGTAATATTATCAGCTTTAAGACCTGCATTTGCTGTTACTGTGCTGTTGAACGTAGCAGCACCTGCCTCTGACATATCAAGAGTTAATGCAGTTATTTCTGAACCACCGTCGTTACCTCTTATTGATAAATCTGAATCAGATACGACAGTTTTAAATACAATATTTCCAGTGTTTGTAATTGAAAAAACATCTGTTCCTGAATCTTTAAATGCAAATAATCCAGAATCTGCATCAAATTTAATGTGATTAGATGATACTATTTCTAAATTATCTGTAACAGCTTTTATAACCTGGCTTCCTGATCCATCGGTGTCTGTGATAGTTATCTGCGGGTCAGCTGATGAAAGATGTAAAAGAGTTGAAGGACTTGTTGTTCCAATCCCTACGTTACCTGAAGAATCTATTCTTAATCTTTCACTTGTAGAAGTGCTTATTGCAAATTCATTTGCCGCAGGTGAGAATATTCCTAAACCATTTGTATCGTTTAAATAAAAAGCGGCGTCAGCTGCAGCTCCACCTGTGCTTGACACAAATCTAGTTGCTCTTGATCTACCTGATACATCTAAAGCTTGTGAAGGAGTGGAATCATTTATACCAACTCTATTATTAGAACTATCTACATATAAAGTATTTGTATCAACTGTTAAATCTCCTGGTAAAGTTACATTGTCACTTGCATCTTTAATAACTGCTTTTGAAGCAGGTAAAGTACAAAATACAATTTTAGTTCCTGCGGAAAAATCTACAGGGCTATCGCTATTTGATGATGAGATAACTTGTGTTCTAGCTAATTGACCTGCAGAAACAGTTCCACGACCTACTTCAAATTCAGTAGTTCCAGGTAGTTCTATTGCATAGTAAGTTGTATTACTATTACCAATAGCTGATGAAAATGTTTCAAAACCTTGAACTGCACCATCTAAAGTAAGAGTGCCTGTTCCAGTCGTAACAGAAGTTTCTTTAACTCTATCGTTAAATACAAGTGCCATTTATTTAATCCTTAAAATTATGCGTCGCCAACTCTAATGATAGCTGCAGAACTAGATGCGGCTGGGAAAACAATTTGAAAATCTCCACTTGTAGAAGTTTTTGTTCCTCCGAAATCTAGAACTAATACCGCTTCATTATTTGAACTACTTTTATAAATCAGAGCTCCAACTGCAGTAATAGATGCTGAAGACCAAGTTGTATCATCAAAGTCAACGAAAGCAACATTACTACTTATAGATACACCAGCATTAGTTAAAGTATTTCCACCTGTTGTATAACCGTTACCATTTGCAACTTGATTCGTGGTTATATATTCAGTTGTAGAAGTACTAAAAGCAGCTAACGATGTATACAGAGCAATTTTAAAAGTATCTCCTCCACCTTGACCGCTGGATTTGAAATTAAACGTTCCTTTTAAAAGATCTGTTTTAAAAGAGTCAGGTACTATATTAGCCATAAGTTATCTCCTTAGTATTTTGATGGTGAATCGGATCTTAAAGGAGTACGAATAACCCCATCTTGCCATTCGTCTCGGCGTCTTCTACCTTGTTGTTCAATAGAGTACGATTGTAAAGCTCTTTGATAAGACCCTTCGTAGTATTGTAACATATCTGTGGGTCCTTTCAAGTATCCATATGCTTCTACCAGAGCAGCGTATAAAAGTAAATCTTGATATTTATTAGATACATAAGTTCCTGTAGAACTAACACTAGAATCTGTTAAGCTTGTTGGTTGTTTAACATAAGCTAAAGTTATTTCATAAGTGCTATCAGGTGTAGGAGCTACAACCCAAAAATTAGCATCCCAATTAGCATAATATCTTGGAAGACCTGACTGAGTTGCAGGTGTATTATAGAACTCAGACATAAAAGATGTATCTCTTTTTTCTAAAAAAACTTGTTTATTATTTGAATCTTTTAATTGAATATATCTAATAATTCTTAAATCAGATGGAATAGTTACGTATCTATTACCTGTAACTAAATTAGATGTTGCATAAAATCTATTATCATCAGAATCAGATTCTCTATATACCCTGTTTTCTGCATTTTTAATTATAGTATTTAAAACAGCTGTAGAAAATACAGTGCTATCGACTTCAGTATAGTCTTTAATATCGTCTTGTAAATTTGTTAAAGTGTATGCCATATTATGGTGTTAACGTAACAGGTCCTGCTGTTACTGTCATTCCTCCTGCATTTTCTGTTACTGTTGGTGTACCACCTAAAGTAAAAGTATATTTATCTGCATCTACTTTTGTTATAGCATATCCAGATGCACTTTCAAAGACTGTGTACGCAATACCTCCTGGACTTCCAATAACATTTCTAAAAACAACAGTATCTGATGTGCTTCTACCATGAGATGGCTCAGTCACAGTGATTGTTGTTGATCCAGAGGTAATCTTAAACGGATTACCTGGTAATAAATTTTGTGTTGTAGATTCTGTTCTATCAGGTCTTGCATTTTTTAATCCTTGAGTGTCAGATGGAGCTGGCTTTGGTTCAAGTTGAGGATGTTTAGCTTCATATTCTGAATTGTGAACAAGAGATCCATTCCACTCTCTCACCATTTCATTATATGGAAACTCCATTCCTGATCTATCTGATATGGCTTTTGCATATTTTGCTCTACTTGTGTTACCCATTATAATCCTTCATAGTAAGTTTTGGGTGTAATAAAAGAACTAGACGAAGACCCATCTTCTTGTAAAGCTCTTTGTAATTCGTCTTCATATAACATTTTTAAAACTTGAACTCTTTCAGGAGCAAATTTTATTGCTAAATAATACGAAAGACCTGCAAGCATACAAGGGACAAACCTATAAGGTACATCAGCATCATTAGTGTAGTCTCCTGCATCTTGAATTCTTTTTGCATAATAATAATTTATTTTTTTACCTGCTTCATTTGTTCCAGGTGTTAGGTATAAGGTAATAGTTACTTTATCTATAAATCTCTGCACAAAATATTGTGTTGGTACACCTTTATCTGATTTGTTTGAAAAAGATTGATACTCTGATCTATTTATTTTTGTAAGTGGAAAATCAATATTGTCTGAGTTTCTAAAAGATGCTTCCAATACATCCTCAACACCATACACAGCTGTTGCATCAGATGTGCCATCAGATGTTGATCTAAACATAGTGTAAACAGATTGACCATTAACTAATGTAATTGAATTATTTGCAATTTCCCAATAATGCAAACCTCTGTTTGCCCATTCTTGAAATAAAATATTTAATGATCTTCTTGCACCTTTTAATTGATATCCTGATACTCCTTGAATACCAATTCTTTCATAAGCTTCTTCTACAATATCAGCAATAGAAAAACCTTTTTCAAAGGTAGCTGTTCCAGAGGTAGTGTTAGCCATTTAACCTCCTACTTGTCTATCAATAAAGTCGCTGCTGTTACGTTTGGTATTGCAGATACTTTCATTCCACCTGGAAACAAAATTCCATCTTCTGGAATATTTAATGCAAAGACATCACCATTTGCAACGTCACCTTGAAACAAAGTTGTACTATCTGTATTATCTTGTAAAGTTATTCCTCCAGCAGATCCTCCACCATCAGAAACAAGAACTATACCTCTTAATCTTGTTCTTCCAGCAAATACTGCACCAGCTCCTGTAACTCTTACTGCTTTTACATCACTTTTCATAATTTTATATTCTCCGTTAAATTAGGTATGGGCCCGAAGGCCCACACTAAATTAATTATTAACTTACTGCTGCACTAAACGGCGTAGCTAAGTTACCAGTTCCTCCAGATGAGACTGTAACACCCCATCTATTAGCACCAATAGCTTTGCAAGTTATAACTGAACCAGCTAATCCACCTGTTGTACTACCGTTTAAAGTAATAGTATCAGATGCAGCTGCAGTCATAAAACCTTCAGCAGCGTCGTTTGTATCTGTATCAACGATGATTGCATTACCAGTCATTGTATCACTAGCATTAGCAACTTGTAAAACAAAGTCACCAGTTTTAGTTGTCCCGATATAGATTTCAAAAGAAGCACCTAAATTGTTTGCTGAGTTTGGATCGTTACCTGGACCCGCAACACCTGAATCAGATGAAGAGTTGATTGCAGGTAAAGTCAAAGTAGCTGCACCAGCAACGTTGTGATATAACATTTTACCAGCGTGTGTATCGACAGTTAAAGAAGTTGCACCTGCTGCGATGCTAACAGAATTTCCTGTTCCAACACTTTGAAAACCATTAAGTGATTTTACTGGTCCTTGAAATGTAGTTTTTGCCATAATTGTATCCTCCTAGTTTTCCGAACATAGTCTCTAGGCCGTCGACTATACGCGTCTATGTTCTAATAATTGTATAGTGTGTTTTTTATACAACAGTTTTAAGTAGAGTGCAAGAGATCCCGTGATGTGGATTGGATTTTTCCAACGATGTAGCTTTTTTATTAAGTAGCTACAGAAACTTGGGGCGCAGTTTTGTGTGCAGCTTGTGCCTCTGCCATTTTTATATGATTAATCAACTCTCTAATTTTGTGGTCGATTCTAACCATATTAAGAGTGTATCTTCCTTCACTCTTATGCTCCTGCTCCCACTTTTTGTCTAGAGCTTTTTTCTGTTGGTAAAGCTCCTGGATGTGGTTGTCCATTTATAACCTCCTCATAGGTTATTCTGTACTTACGAGAGTCATACATATCTCCCGTATACTCCCAAGTTATAGCATTTTCTCCTAGTTTGTCAACTATAGCTTGTTCAAGTGAGATAGGGTCGTCTTCTGAAAAGACATTGAATTCTGTGCAGTAATCATCTGCATGTATTTTAACTTTAAAATTTTTCATAAGACTTTCTAGAATATGTAGTAATTGTGGCGGAACTATGTCCCGCCACAAAAATTTAGGTATTAAGCACCTTCAACACCGAAGATACCTCTGAAGTCAGATACTCCAAATGAGTATCTTTCTCTAGCTTTGTATCTTACGTTGCCAGTATCAAAATCACCTTCCATAGCAGTTTTAATAGCTGCTCTTTGGAAGTATTTCATACCATTAGGCACATCTGTAGTGATATAGAACGCATCTGTATCTGTTAAGAAATTGTTAACCACATAACCTTGTGGAACCATTCCCATAGATCTTACAGCGTTGATATCATTATCAGCTGTTCCAACTCTTTTCTCAGACTTCATCAGTCTTTCTGCTGTGAATTGTAGCTCAGAAGGAATGATCATTTTCAATCCTCTTGCTGCAATTTTTAAACCTCTTTCATCTGTCATTTGAGCGATATCAATTAAAGATTGCTCTAATGAAGTTTCATTAAGGTCAGCTTGAGTTGTTAAAGTGTTTTTAACCGTACCAGCAATTGTCGGGTGAGAAGTGTTAAATAATGAAACACCATCACCTGAATTGAAATTGTTAGTAGTTGGTAATCCTTGAATTAATGGATTAACAGCTTTAACTTGTTTTGTTTGTGCCATTGATCTAGCTAACGCTTTTGTGTATCTAGATGCTAATCTGTCATACAGATTATCTTCAATAGCTTCTTCAGTGATCGAGAACGCTAAAGCCACTGTTTCGTGAGTGTATCTAGCAGTGAAAGTCTCTTGAGCATTGTCAAAAGTCACTCCAGAACCTTCAGGTTTAACCTGAGCTTGAGCAAATCCTGATAACATTACTTCTTCTTCGAACGCTCTGTCAGAAGATTCTGTAACGTAGATCTCAGCATGCTGATTCTCGTACTGTTTATATTCCAGGCCGAATAAGGCATTCAAACCTGGCTCTAGTTCCTTGACTAGTTGTCCTCTACTTATCGCCATAATTATACTCCTTATACTCCTGTTGTGCCTTTTAATTGGTGTTCGTTAATGATCGTAACAAGATTAACGTTAGCAGAACCTGCTTCGTTATTGTCTGGATCTTTAGAGATACCAATTATTCTTAGTTGAGCAGTACCAGTCTTTTGATCTGATTGATCAAGTTCCACTTTTGAAACGAAACTTGGTGAACTTCCTGCTGTATAACTAATGTCAGCGTTTAACCCGACGTCTGCTGCTGCAGTTGCGCCAGTTGATTGAACTTCGAACCTTTCATAAGGATCATCTGATACGAAACCGACAATGTCAGTTGCTGTATTAGATGCCTTCAAATGGTTCGCAAATGTTGGTTTGCTTGTTGAAGCATCAGTGAAAAAGACACCATTAAGGGGTCCTAATAAAGCATCACCTGCTGCCGCTACACCAATTGTACCAGTAGCTAAAATTTCTACTGGGTCACCTTGATAAATAGCAGTCGCAGAAGCTGCGATGCTGTACTCGGATAAACCTTGATTGTCTTTGTTCTGACCAACTTTTCCTATTGCTCTCAAACCGAAAGCGGCGTCTTTATTTGCCATAGTTGTGTCCTCCTTTAGACATTTATTGATTTATCCTTTGATGGTTTGGAATCGTTAAAAAATTAACTTTTCTTTGAGCCACCGAAGGTTACACGAGACTGCCTATCAATATTGATTGGCATACTCTGATGCTGTTCCTTCATAAGATCGTTATCTAACGCTTCGACTTGTTCCATACCTTGTTTGGCATAGTAATCTTGTCTTTGCTTTGCGATCTCTTCGGGCACCCTTGTCAGCACAAGGCCACCAACTCCGATCACTCCTGCATATTTGCCATCTTCAACCACGGGATAATCTGAATCAGGATATTCATCAGCTCTTACTAATTCATAACCTTGTCTAATTCTTCCAGAGACATTCTTAGTGTCATTGAAACCTAGACTCTCAGCTCTTACCCATCTATGTCTGAAACCTGTTGGCGCAGGTGGTGCATCTAAAGATGATGGTGGAGACCAAACTTTTTTCTGAGATGTTTTTTCTCTAGTCTGACTCGCACGTGAGGCTCTCTTATTATCATTTTCCATATGCTATACCTCCTTCGTGATATTTAATTGTTTTGCATATTCTTCAAGTGGCACACCTAATTTTTTAGCGATTGCTACCTGTGAAGGCGTGAGACGTACAGTTTTGCGACCACTTTTTGTGCTTCTTCTAGCTGATGCTACTGTCTGCACGGGCTTAGTCGTTTCCGTAGGATCTTTTTTATCAAATTTATGCGGAAATTCAAGCCTAATTCTTTTATCTATTTCCGAATAATATTCGTCACTTGTTGGATCAAAACCCTCTTCTTCCGTTAACTTCTTATGAAGATCAAAGGCAGTATAAGTCATGGCTGAATCTTGTCCAAACCATGCATTTTTTGTAGCCCAATCTTCTGCTTTTGGATCAGGAGCCGCTTGCGGCTGCTGTGTTCTATTTAACGTAATTTCAGGTTTTGCTTCTTTTTGTTTGTTATAGTTTTCCTGAGCAACTTTCGTTTCTTCAAGTTTAGCTTTTTTGTAACCTAATTCAGATATTGTAGTCAAAGCTTCTGCTTCTGCTGCTAGATCGTTTGCTTCTCTAGCTGCAGCAAGTTTTGCTTGTGCTGCTTGTACACCTGAAGTGATACTTTCTTCTGTTGATTGAAGGTATCCTGGTTCAAGCTTCGAGATTTTATCTTCTGCTTTTTTCTTAGCAAGAATCATTTTTTCTGCATAAGTTAAAGCTTCATCTTTTTGTCTCTCTGCTTCTCTCCATTTATGAGTTAGTTTAGCTATTCTTTTCTGAACGGACTCAGAATATTTTTCTAATTCTTTTTCTTTTTCGTCTTTCTTTTCTTCTTGATCATCTTTTTCATCAAGTTTTGTTTCTCTTTCATTTTCATATGAAATATCTGTACCATGATCTTTTTTCTTTTCATATGTTCTATTGTCTTCAGTAGATTCTTCTGTTGTCTGTTCTGTAGATTCTTCTACCTCAATTTTTTTATCTTCAGGTAACTCTACGTCTACTGACGGACCAGATGTATCTATATCTACTGTTTTTTCTGCTTCTTGCATAGTTTACTCCTATGATTAGTATTGATGAAGTATGTCTTCTGGATTTTCGATTGTGGCAAGAACTTCATCATCATTTAATATTCTAACTTCACCACCGTCGATTTGTATCCTGGACCCTGCATAACGTGCAAAGACTACCCAGTCTCCAGTCTTGCACCATGGGCCTTCAGGAAATTTTTCTTTATCATAACAATGTGGACCCTGTGCTAAAACTAATCCACATGTTGATGCAACTTGCTGTCGCTCTAAAGTTTCTTGACCAATGTATAAACCACCTTTTGTTTTTTCAGGCATTTTAAATGGAAGAACTATCATTCTCCACCCAGTTGGTTTTGGTAATTTTTCTGTTTCTTTTGTTTTTAAACGTTCGTAGCCCTCGACCTCTTTTTTATGGTCGTCTTCATATTTATCTAGTAAGGCTGATTTAGTCTTCGGTATTTCCGAATTGGATGACGTTGTTTGTTTTAGTATCATTTTTTTGCTCCTTAGGTTCTAGCAGGTTAGAGATTTCCTGTAAAATATTCACATATGCATGTGCTTTGCCCAACATATACTTATATTTTTCCATATTGTCAACTCCACCAGACATCATATTTTCTCCAATAGAGTGATAATTATCTTTTAAATATTTTTGTAATCTAGTGATTATGACCACTTCTTCTTTTAACATTATAATTTAAACTCCTGTAGTATCTTTAATTTTTCTTCCGCGTTTGCAATTTTTTCAACTAGCTTATCTACTTCTTCAATATGTTGAGGATGCTCACCTATACCAACAGAATTATTTAAGTAAATATGTATTGTTGCATCAGCTTCAGATATCTGTGCGTTATACTTATCTTCTAGTGCTTTTAGTATTGCCCTTTTCATTTCTCCTTATAGCTTCCTTTCCTCTTTTAGCAATAGAAGCAACTTGACTCTTTCCCATCACTTTAGCTCGTTGTTCCATTACAGTTAGTATTTGTATTTTTCTTGCAAACGGTTTGTTTACACGTTTGACTTTTGCAACAGTTGCTCTCGCATCTGATGGTGTTGCAAATTTTATTCTAACAGTATCTTTAGGATTTTCATCTGTGTAAAGTCTTCTACCAGATCCTTTTGGTTTTTTACCTGTTCCCTTTTTTGGATCTGCCATAAGACTTCATTTCTTTAATATGTTTTTTTATAATGTTTGATTGTTTTTTGTGTAGCTTGGAAGCTTTACCTAAAGCTTTTGCTACCTTGTTTAGTTTTTTAACCATTTAACACTTCCATCTTCTACGCGCCTGACGAAGTCTTGAATTGGGATCAGCCGCTGCTTTTGGAAACTTTTTCATTTGTCCTGCGCTTCTTGCACAAAACGATTTACGTCTTTTTGCAGCTTTTGATCCTGGTTTGACTTTGCCAGTGACCGCTGTTTTTAGTTTTGAACCAGGATTTTCTCTTCTATATCGGGCGACCCCAGCCTTTGTCATCCCTGCTCCAGACTTTGTAGATCTGAAATACTTTTTAGTTTTAGGTGGCTGCCTATCTCTTTTTCTCATTAGTCCAGCATACCTTTGTAATATTTTTTATAACTTGGATTACCTACTGTCTTTCCATCAATATCTAATTTTATGAAACTTCCTATGTATCCACCGTCAGCAGCTTTTTTTCTTTTAGGTGCAAACGTTGCAGCTCTACTAGGTGTAGGGCCTGTATTCGCTTTGGCTTGTTTTCTTCTTACGGCACCCGCACGCTGACCTTTGGACATCGCTCTTGCTTTTGCAATGGGCACGCATTTTGGATAATTTTTTCTTTTTTCTCCACCACTTCTTCCACACTTCGGGTATGAGCCGTCTGATTTTTTGTTTGCAATATCGACCCAGTTTTCCTTCACCCATGCTCGTAAACCTTTTTTGGCCATTACTATTTATTTGGACGTCTAGCTTTTCCAAATCCTTTTATTTGTGCACACGCAGAACCACCAGATCCATACATAGATCTCATCATTCCACCACCCATGGCTTTTTTTCTATTTTTCTTTTTACCACCTGGTGTAACTTTACCACTGCAAACAGCTGATGCGTACATATTTGCATATGCCGAAGGATAGACCTTGAACTTTCGCTTCGCTGCTGCTTTACCTCTAGGACATAATTTTGCCATCACATTACCTCATATATTTTTCGCGCATAATACTGCCGAAACTTCTTTTATTTTTTTTTAAAAACTCAGCTCTCTTATTAGCTTTTTTTTGAATTTGTCTTGCTTCCTTTTTTGTTTTATCGGACGCTACATTTCCCATATCTGCTCCACCGCCCGTTTTTTTAATACCACCTTTTCTAGCAACGACTCTATCAGGATTAAATTTAAATTTTTCTTTTACAACTTTTCTTCCTTTTGCTGTTTTTGACATTGCTAACACACCAGGGTTTTTACTTCTACTTATTGGTTTACCATTTGATCCTTTTGAGTAACCCATTCTACGGCCCATCATTCCGCCGCCCATTTTCTTAACTCTTTTTTTCTTAAAAGCTTCTACTCCAGCTTTTACTAGACTTCTAGGATCTTTTCTTCTAGCTTTGTATCCAGAAGCTAGTCTATCCTTTTTCATTCCGCCCTCTTTCAACGCTTCTACACTGGCTTTTTGTCTGGCTTTAGGAAATTTATTATAAATAGTTCTTCCTCCTCCTGGACTTAATTTTCTTTTCATTTTAGTTATCATTTTTTTCCTCCGTTTCTAAAAATTTGAGTTCCTTTTATACCATATATCGACGCAACTACCAAGATCCAAAGATTTGTGAACCATGACGGCAGTGACGAGAAGTATTCGAAGAACAATTTTACCTTATCCATGGCCGCAGGATCATCTGATACGACCGCCCAAGCAAGCACCGCGATTGGCGCCGACAAAATAATTAAAACCGCCTCGTCTTTCCAATCTGATTGACGAGCTTCTAGGAGTTTACCTTGGTAAGCCTCCTCACCACGGGCCATCTTAGCTGCATGCATGTGTTGTGCATCAGCCATAGCCATTTTTGTCTCTTGACGTTTCTTAAAAATATGTGTTCCAGCGTTAATTGCTACTTTTGCAAGACTAAACCAAGCCATATTAGTTTCCTTTTCTTAAAATTTGTATATTAGGCATCATTTGATCAGAATTTGGTAATGTTTTACTCAAAATTGTCTTTTCAATTGATGTGTTAGCTCTTAATTTAGCTAATTCTTCGTTTTGATCAAGCTTTTCATCTACATTTGCTTGGTTCATCATAGCTTTTAGCTTATCAAGATCCATTCTATCCTTACCTTCACGCTCTTTTCTTGCATTTTCTTGTGCTCTTAGGTCTAATTCTCTAGATCTTAGTTTTGCAATTGGGTCATTATCAAATTGTGAAGTAATTTTCTTCTCTTCTTCCATAAATTCTTGCATCATTTCAGCAATCAACTGTGCTTTTCTCGCTTCAATCTTTTGTTGCATCATCATAACTTGTTGTTGAGCCATTGGATCTTGTTGAGTAGCCATTGGATTTTGTTGAACTGCAATTAATTGTTGTAACTCTTCTCTAAATTCTATTTCAATTTGTTCTTGAGCCATTAAACTAATGTGTTCAAAAATATTTTTTTCTAAACTTGCCATAACCATAGGATTATTTCTTGCCATATTAGTTGCCATAAAATTTAAGTGGGCTGTAATATGTGATCTATGATCTTGACCTGGAAAAGCTTGAAAAGGTTTACCACCTAATGCATCGATATGTTCTAATGCAGGATCTTTTGGTTGTGGTGGTGTTGGTCTAATTAATACTGAATCAATATTTTTTACACCTAACGCTTCATACATATTTCTATACGCTTGATACATATTGTGCATAGCAGGATTTGATGTTGCCAGCTGCAACTCTGTTTGCGCGAGGGAAATACGCTGAGTTTGAGAGAAAATGTTGGGATCAGCAACTGGCAATATATCTACTCTGTCGTCAAAGTCTGTTTGTTTAATCATTCTTTGACCCCCAACTACGTCGTATGGATACTCTTGTGGTAGATATAACTTGAATACTCTAGCCATTAATTTAAATTCGTTTTTAAGAGCTGAGTAAATTCTTTTGTGTATAGCAGACATGGTTCTAGAACCACGTTCTAATAGAGCAACTGTAGTTCCAACTGCAGCTTGTTGATTGCCATCTCCAACTTGCATATCAGCAATTGATGCAAATCTTTGACCTGCTTGAACTACGATACCCATTAAAGATAATAATGTGCCTGATGGTTCCTTAAATGGTAACATCATAAACGAATCTCTTAGATTACCTCCAGGTGCATCTACATCTCTAAACTCACCTGGTTGAATTGATTGTGCGTCGTCTCTGATTCTTATTCCACGCATCTTAAATCCAGCTGGCAGATTAGATAACGTTCCCGCATCTAAGAGCTGTCTTAAAGCTGCGGTCGCTGTTCTTGACAGTCCACCTATCATGTGAATTAGACCGAAACCATAGAAACCTAAACCTGGTAAAAATTTAAAATGTACAAAGTATTGAATTTTTTTTCTTTGAGGATCTCCTGGCTCATAGTTTCTTCTGATAGATAATATTTCTCTTGATCCTTCTTCTAGAGTTACGATGTATGGAATTTTAATTCCAGATGGCTCATCAGTTTCTGGATTTACATCTTCGAAACCTTCTAAATCTAAATCTACGTGACACTCTAACAAAGTATATACGTCTTCGTTTTTAGTTTTAGTTACTCCTTCTAGTTCTCTTTCTTTTTTCTCAACATCTGTTTCTTTGTCTTGTGGAGAAGCTAATTCTATATCTCTATAGAAACCAGCTACTTGTTGTTTTCTTAAATCGTTTTCAGAAATTTTTACTTTATGAATAATTGCTTCCGCATCGTCTAATGAGGTAGCCGTATACGGAACAATTAAATCATCTGCAGGAACAAATTTAGAAACTGCTCTACCCTCTACTTCATCGTAATAAACTTTTTTAAAAGTAGAACCTGCAAGTGGTAGATGGAATAACATAGAATCAAACTCTGGCTCGTATTCTTTCATCTGATCCATAATTTGATAATTCATGAAATCTTTTACACGAGAAGCTTGTTGAACTTTATCTGGAGATTGTACTCCTAAGATTTGCGTTCTGACTGGTCCATCAGCTGGGAGTAACTCTTTATAAGCGAGCGCTTGAAATTGCGTAACGGCTTCCGCCAAAACAGGATGCGTAGCACCCGAAGCACCTTGAAACGGTTCCGATCTAGTATCATATTTAAATCCTAATAAATCTAAACCTTGAGTATAACTTTTTTCCCAATCTTTTCTAGACATAGAATAATCCATGTATTTCTGATTTAAATCAGAACCAAGTTCACCCAAAGTTTCGTCAGGTAAAAAATCTGCTAAGTTTGCATAATGCTCATCACCGCCTTCTGGTGTTGCAGCAGCAGGATCTAAGTTTATATCAACTGATCCATCTTCGTTTTCTGTTACTTCAACATCTTCTGGTGATTGCTCTTCTATCTCAACGTTCTCAGCTATTTGTTCTTCAATTTCTTCTTGACCAGGAAGAGAAATCTCTTTCCTAGGCGCGTTTGGAAGAGCCTTGTCTATGTCTGCCATTAATTTTCTCCGTTAATTTTACTGTTTTAACACTGTTGTATTTAATATTCAACCCTTGTGACTGAGGACCTTTTTCTGGTGG
>LUMS01000540.1_pt1 | contig 18979 bp, 15 predicted proteins | sample 729711 | NCBI WGS metagenome assembly LUMS01 (sample SAMN03860298, study PRJNA289734) | marine metagenome | biome: seawater column; feature: ocean; material: water; isolation source: Red Sea water column Station 192 - depth 25m | place: Saudi Arabia: Red Sea | collected 2011-10-15 | depth 25 m | reverse complement strand
GGTAGGCGGCGAGCCCCTCGCGCAGCGCGGCGGCCTCGCGGTCGGGGTAGCGGTTGAGCTCGAGCGCAGCGGTGCGCACGGCCTCGGCGACGTCGGCGGCGGCCTCCTCGCTCGGCCCGTACGGGTTCTCGTTGGTGTTGAGCCGCACCGGCACGTCGATCTGCGGCGCGCCGTACGGCTCCTCGTCCCGGAGCTCCTCACGCACCGGGACCCAGTCGGGAACGGCCATTACCGGGTCCGGCCCGTACGGATCCCCACCGCGGCACCGTGCGACGGGAGGTCCTCCGCGTTCGCCAGCACCTCGACGTGGTGCCCGACCTCGCGCAGGGCGGCCTCGGTGTAGGTGACGACGTGCACGTTCTTGCAGAACGCGCGCACCGACAGGCCCGAGGAGTGACAGGCGCAGCCGGCCGTGGGCAGCACGTGGTTGGACCCGGCGGCGTAGTCGCCGAGGGAGACCGGCGTCCACGCGCCGACGAAGATCGCGCCGGCGTTGACGATGCGTGCTGCGACGCCGGCCGCGTCGGCCGTCTGGATCTCGAGGTGCTCGGCGGCGTAGGCGTTGGCGACGTCGACGGCCTGGTCGAGGTCGGCGACCAGCACGATCGCCGACTGCGGTCCGGCGAGCGACGTGCTGATGCGCGCCTGGTGCGTGGCGGTCGGGACCTGGCGCTCCAGCTCGGCGGTCACCGCGTCGGCGAGCGCGTCGCTGGGCGTGACGAGCACGCTGGCGGCCATCGGGTCGTGCTCGGACTGGCTGATGAGGTCGGCCGCGACGAAGGCGGGGTCGGCGGTGTCGTCGGCGATGACGGCGATCTCGGTGGGGCCGGCCTCGGAGTCGATGGCGACCGTGCCCTGCAGGTAGCGCTTGGCGGCGGCCACGTAGATGTTGCCCGGTCCGGTCACGAGGTCGACGGGCTGCACGCTGCCGCCGGTGGCGACGCTGCCGTAGGCGAGCAGCGCGAGGGCCTGCGCTCCCCCGGCCGCGTACACCTCGTCGATGCCGAGCAGCGCGCACGCCGCGAGGATCGTCGGGTGTGGGAGGCCGTCGAACTCCGCCTGCGGGGGCGACGTGAGGGCGATCGAGCCGACACCCGCCACCTGCGCCGGGACGGTGTTCATGACGACGGTGCTGACGAGCGGGGCGAGCCCACCGGGCACGTAGAGACCCACGCGCTGCATGGGCACGATGCGCCGCTCGACCGTGGCGCCGGGGGCGACGGTCGTGACGACCGTCTGCTCGAGCTCGGCCTCGCACGTGGTGCGCAGACGCGCGATCGACTCCTCCAGACCGGCGCGGATCGCGGGGTCGAGGTCGGCCAGCGCCTTCTCGAGGTACTCCGGCGCGACCCGCAGCGACGCGGGACGGACGCCGTCGAAGCGCTCGCCGTACTCGAGCACGGCCTCCTCGCCGCGGGCCCGGACGTCGTCGCACAACGGCCCGACCACGTGCAGCGCGTGCTCGACGTCCTGCTGCGCGCGGGGCAGCTCGGCGGTCGGGTCGGTGCGGAGGTCGAGTCGTCTGATCACGCACCGATTCTAGGGACCGTCCCCTCGCCTAGGATCAGGCCCCGTGACGTCCCGCGACCTGCAGCAGCCGATCGTGGCCGGCGTGGTCACCGCGGTGGTCGGGTTCACGTCGTCCTTCGCGGTCGTGCTCGCGGGTCTGCGCGCCGTCGGCGCCTCGCCCGACGAGGCGGCCAGCGGGCTCCTGGCGCTCACGGTCGCGTTCGGCCTGCTCATGTCGGGGCTCGCGGTGTGGACTCGCCTGCCGGTCACGCTGGCGTGGTCGACGCCGGGCGCGGCGCTGCTGGTGAGCACCGGACCGGTCGAGGGTGGCTGGCCCGCCGCCGTCGGCGCGTTCGTGCTGACCGGCGTGCTGCTCGCCCTCACCGGGCTCGTCCCCTGGCTCGGTCGGCTGGCGGCCGCGATCCCGGTGCCGCTGGCGCAGGCGATGCTGGCGGGCGTGCTGCTGCAGCTGTGCCTGGCGCCGTTCACCGCCCTGGCGGACGCGCCCGCCGCGGTAGGCCCGGTCGTGCTGGTCTGGCTGCTCGCCACCCGCTGGGCGCCCCGCTGGGCGGTCCCGCTGGCGCTGCTCGGCGCCTTCGTCGTCATCGGCGTCTCCCTGGCCACGACGGGGACCTCGGTGCCCACCGGGCACCTCCTCCCCCGCCTCGAGCCCACGACGCCGACGCTCACCGTCGCGGCGGTGGTCGGCATCGCCGTGCCGCTGACCGTCGTCACGCTGGCCTCGCAGAACGTGCCGGGCGTCGCGGTGATGCGCAGCTTCGGCTTCACCGTGCCGTGGCGCGCGTCGATGGTCACGACCGGGGCGGGGACGTCGGCGGCGGCCGTGTTCGGCGGTCACGCCATCAACCTGGCCGCGATCTCGGCCGCGCTCGCGGCGGGCGACGGCGCGGGCCCACGCGAGCGGCGCTGGGTGGCGGCGTTCACGGCGGGTCTCGTCGCCCTGCTCCTCGCCCTCACCTCCGGTGCGCTGGTCGCGGTCACCGAGGCCGCGCCGGCCGGCATCGTCGAGACGGTCGCCGGCCTGGCGTTGCTCTCGACGTTCGCCGCGTCGATGGTCGCGGCGCTCGCCACCGACACCGGACGCACGAGCGCCACCGTCACGTTCCTCGTCGCCGCGTCGGGTCTGCAGCTGTTCGGCGTCGGGGCGGCGTTCTGGGCCCTGGTCGTCGGCCTCGTCGTGCGGGCGACGCTGGAACGTCGCACCGCAGCGTCCGTGGAGCAGGAGGAGGCCGCCGATGGCGCGGAAGACGTCCGACGCTGAGGCGACGCCGGCGCTCGCGGCCGTGCTGCGCGCCGGCGTCGAGCACCAGGTGCACCGCTACGTCCACGACCCTCGCTCGACGTCGTACGGCTGGGAGGCGGCCGAGGCGCTGGGCGTCGAGCCCGACCGCATCTTCAAGACGCTGGTCGCCGACGTCGACAGCGAGCTCTGCGTCGCGGTGGTGCCCGTGACCCTCCAGCTCGACCTCAAGGCGCTCGCAGCGACCCTCGGCGGCAAGCGGGCCGCGATGGCCGACCCGGCGCGGGCCGAGCGGGCCACCGGCTACGTCGTCGGGGGCATCTCGCCGCTCGGCCAGAAGCGCGCGCACCGCACGGTCGTCGACGAGACCGCGGAGCTGTGGGACACGCTCCACGTCTCGGGTGGTCGGCGCGGGCTCGAGATCGAGCTCTCCCCCGCCGACCTGCTGCGGCTCACGGGTGGAGTGCCGGGGCCGATCGCTCGCTGACGTCGGGGCGTCGGCCGGCCGCCCAGGTGACGACGAAGACGCCGACCAGCCCCGCGATCGCCCACACCACGAAGGACGCCGGCGAGTCCACGGCCAGACGGGCCGAGATGCTGTCGCCGAGCTGCGGCGACCGGACCGCCTCGGGCCCGTCGGGGCCGAGCAGGACGCCGAGACGCCAGGTGAGCACCGACGCGGCCAGCGTGGCCGCGACGGTCAGCGGCACGACCACCCAGCCGAGCCGGCGCAGCACGAAGCCGGCGACGAGGCCCCAAACAGCCGCCACGGCGGCGCCGATGGCCACGAACAGCAGCTCGACGCCGACCTGGGCACCCGCGGCCTCCTCGGTGAGCACGACACCCTGCTGCGTGACCTCCCACTGCGGCGGCGACGCGAGCTGGACCCACAGCACCGCGGCGCCCGCGGCGAGCACGAGCAGACCCACCACCAGGGCGACCACCTGCACGACCGTGCGCCTCATTCCTGATCCCTTCATCCCAGGCAATGGGGCCCCAGGAGCTCCTTGAGGTCGGCGATGAGCGACGAGGACGGCTTGACCCGCAGGCTGTCGTCGAGACGCATGACCTTCGTGGTGCCGGTGCCGACGAGGCGCAGGTGCACCTCGGTCATGCCCGGGTGGCTGCCCAGCACCTGCTTGAACGTGCCGATGGTGTCGCTCGTGCACCGCGCGACCGGCAGCGTGACGACGACGGGGGCGTCGGCCTGCCCGCCCGAGCCCATGGCCGGCATGGTCACCTCGAGCGCGTTGAGCTCGACGCTGTCGTCCTTGCGGCGCAGACGTCCCTTGACGACCACGACGGTGTCGGGCACGAGCACGGGAGCCGCGAGGTTGTACGCGCCGGGGAAGACCATCACGTCGATGCTGCCGTCGAGGTCCTCGACCGTCACGAGCGCCCACGTGTCGCCCTTCTTGCTGAGCCGGCGCTGGACGGCGGTGATGAGCCCACACACCCGCACGGTCGTGCCGTCGGGGCGCTCGGCGTCGGCGATCAGGTCGCCGATCGAGCAGTCGCTGCTGGCCTTCAGCACGTGCTCCAGCCCCATGAGGGGGTGGTCGGAGACGTAGAGGCCGAGCATGTCGCGCTCGAACGCCAGGAGCTGGGTCTTCTCCCACTCCGGCATGTCCGGCACGCTGACGGTGACGCCCGTGAACGCGTCGTCCATCCCGCCGAACAGGGAGTCCTGGCCGATCGCGGCGTTGCGCTTGAGGTCGATGTACTGGTCGACGGCGTCCTCGGCGATCGTCGTCAGCGCGCGACGACGGTGGCCCAGCGAGTCGAACGCGCCGGCCTTGATGAGGGAGTCGAGCACGCGCTTGTTGCACACGTGCGTGGGCACCTTGTCGAGGAAGTCGGTGAAGTCCTTGTAGGGGCCGTTGTCCTCCCGGCCCGCGACGATGCCGGCCACGACGTTCTCGCCGACGTTGCGCACGGCGCTCAGGCCGAAGCGGATGTCCTCGCCCACCGAGGCGAAGTTCGAGACCGAGTCGTTGACGTCGGGCGGCAGCACCTGGATGCCGAGCCGGCGGCACTCCGCGAGGTAGATGGCCGACTTGTCCTTGTCGCCGCGGGTGCTCGTCAGGAGCGCCGCCATGTACTCGGCCGGGTAGTTGGCCTTCAGGTAGGCGGTCCAGTAGGAGATGACGCCGTACGCGGCGGAGTGCGCCTTGTTGAAGGCGTAGTCGGAGAACGGGAGCAGGATCTCCCACAGTGCGGTGATGGCCGCCTGGGAGTAGCCGCGCTCGAGCATGCCGGCCTGGAAGCCCGCGTACTGCTTGTCGAGCTCCTCCTTCTTCTTCTTGCCCATCGCGCGACGCAGGTTGTCGGCCTGTCCGAGGCTGAACCCGGCCAGGACCTGGGCGATCTCCATCACCTGCTCCTGGTAGACGATCAGGCCGTACGTCTCCCCCAGGACGTCCTTGAGCGGCTCCTCCAGCTCGGGGTGGATCGGCTCGATCGCCTCGCGGCCGTTCTTGCGCCGGGCGTACTTGTTGTGGGAGTCCGCACCCATCGGGCCGGGGCGGTACAGCGCGCCGACGGCCGAGATGTCCTCGAACTTGTCCGGACGCATGCTGCGCAGCAGGGCGCGCATGGGGCCGCCGTCGAGCTGGAACACGCCGAGCGTGTCGCCGCGCGACAGCAGGTCGTACGTGGCGGGGTCGTCGAACGTGAGGTCCTCCAGGACGACCTCCTCGCCCCGGTTGGCCCTGATGTTGAGGAGGGCGTCGTCGAGGACGGTCAGGTTGCGCAGACCCAGGAAGTCCATCTTGACCAGCCCGAGCGACTCGCACATCGGGTAGTCGAACTGGGTGATGATCGCGCCGTCCTGCTCGCGCCGCATGATGGGCACGATGTCGACGAGCGGCTCGCTGCTCATGATGACGCCGGCCGCGTGCACGCCCCAGTTGCGGATCTGGCCCTCGAGGCCGAGCGCCGTCTCGTAGATCTTGCGGACCTCGGCGTCGCTCTCGTGGAGCTCGCGGAACTCCTTGCCGTCGTTGAAGCGCTTGTGGCTCGGGTCAAACAGCTGCTTGAGCGGCACGCCCTTGCCCATGATGTCGGCCGGGAGTGCCTTGCTGATCCGCTCGCCCATGCTGAACGGGTAGTCGAGGACGCGGTTGGCGTCCTTGATGGCGGCCTTGGACTTCAGCCGCCCGAAGGTGGCGATGTAGGCGACGCGGTCGTTGCCGTACTTCTCGCTGACGTAGCGGATGACCTCGGCGCGCCGACGCTCGTCGAAGTCGATGTCGAAGTCGGGCATCGAGGGACGCTCGGGGTTGAGGAAGCGCTCGAAGATCAGGCCGTGCGTGAGCGGGCACAGGTCGGTGATGCGCAGCGCGTACGCGGCGATCGAGCCCGCGCCGGAGCCACGACCCGGCCCGACCCGGATGCCGTTGTCCTTCGACCAGTTGATGAAGTCGGCGACCACGAGGTAGTAGCCGCAGTAGCCCTTGGTCTTGATGACCTCGAGCTCCATGTCGACGCGGTCGCGCACCTCCTGGGTGAGCGCGTCGCCCGGGTAGCGCGACTCGATCCCGCGCCAGACCTCCTTGACGAACCAGCTCTCCTCGGTCTCGCCCTCCGGCACGTCGGCGCGCGCCATGTAGCCGCCGGTGTTCTCGGAGAACTCGACGTCGCAGCGCTCGGCGATGAGGAGCGTGTTGTCGCACGCCTCCTTCATGCCGTAGCGGTCCTCCCACAGCTCGCGCATCTCGGCCGCGGACTTCACGTAGTAGCCGCCGCCGTCGAACGGCAGTCGTTGGTGGCCACGGGCGGCAGCCCGAGCTGCTTGCCCAGGCGCAGGAGGTCGTCGCGGACCTCCCGCTCGATCGGGATGCCGTGGTCCATCAGCTCGAGGAAGAAGTTCCCCTTGCCGAAGATGTCCTGGAAGTCCGACGCCGCCTGGACGGCCTCGTCGTCCTGCCCGAGCCGCAGCCGGGTCTGGACCTCGCCCGAGGGGCACCCCGTGGTGGCGATCAGCCCGGAGCTGTACTCGGCGAGCAGCTCGCGGTCGGCGCGGGGCTTGTAGTAGTAGCCCTCGAGGCTCGAGCGCGACGACAGCCGGAAGAGGTTGTGCATGCCCTCCGTCGTGGAGGCCAGCATCGTCATGTGCGTGTAGGCGCCGCCACCGGCGACGTCCTTGCCGCCCTCCTCCTCATCGCCCGTGAGACCACGGCCCCACTTGACCTTGCGCCGCTCGCTGCGGTGCGTGCCGGGCGTCAGGTAGGCCTCGATGCCGATGATCGGCTTGACGCCGTGCTTGCGGGCCTTGGACCAGAAGTCGTAGGCGCCGTGCACGTTGCCGTGGTCGGTCATCGCGATGGCCGGCATGCCGAGCTCGGCGGTGCGCGCGAACATGCCGTCGAGCAGTGCGTGACCGTCGAGCATCGAGTACGGGCGGTGGAGGGGAAGGAGGCCAGCCTACGCGAGGGTCCCGACCCGTCCCGCCAGCACATGCGGGGACGGGTCGGGATCGGTCCTCAGCGCGCGGCGGAGACCCGGTAGCGGCGGATCGAGAGCGGCACGAAGACCACGAGGATCAGCGCCACCCACAGCAGTGTGTACAGCACGGGGTGCTGCAGGCTCCACGCCGTGCTGTCGACCGGGCCCGCGGGCACGTTGCCGAACAGCTCGCGACACGCCTGGGTGACCGCCGAGACCGGGTTCCACTCCACGAACGGGCGCAGGAAGGAGTTGAAGTCCTTCGTCGGGACGAAGGCGTTCGACACGAAGGTGAGCGGCATGATGACGATGAACGAGGCGTTGTTGATCACCTCGACGCTCGGCACGATCAGCCCGACGTAGGCCATGACCCAGCTGACCGCGTACGCGAAGAGCAGGAGCAGCAGGAACCCGCCCAGCATGTCGAGGACGCCCTCGCGCGCCCGCCAGCCGACGAGCAGGCCGGTGAGCGCCATGATGACGAGCGACAGGACGTTGTAGATGATGTCGGACGTCGTGCGACCCACGAGCACCGCCGACGGTGACATCGGTAACGACCGGAAGCGGTCGATGATGCCCTTCTGCATGTCCTCGGCCAGGCCGGCGCCCGTGAACGTCGCCCCGAAGACGACGGTCTGGGCGAAGATGCCGCCGATCAGGAACTCGCGGTAGTTCAGGCCCTGGCCCGCGTCGATCGCCCCGCCGAAGACGAACGCGAACAGCAGGACGAACATGATCGGCGAGATCAGGACGAACACGAGGATCTCGGGGACCCGCTTGATCTTGATGACGTTGCGCTTGGCGACGACCCAGCCGTCGCTCACGACCCGGGTGGCGTTCATGCGGTGGCCTCGTCCTTCTGGTCGGTGGCGGCGTCCGACGCGGTCGCGTGACCGGTCAGGCTGAGGAAGACGTCGTCGAGCGTCGGGCGGCGCAGTCCGACGTCGACGACGGCGAGCTGCTGCTCCTGCAGGGCCTGCAGGACGGTGGCGAGGCGCGCGACGCCGTCGGTGATGATCACCGGCGGGGCCGCGACGAGCGCGCCGGCGAGGTCGAGCCGACGTCGCATGCCACCGGAGTAGGTCTTGGAGGGCCGGTCCCCCGCGTCGGCGAGGTCGAAGCGCTCGAGCAGCTCGCGCGCGCGGTCGCGGGCCTGCGTGCGACCCATCCCGTACAGCCGCCCGATCATGTCGAGGTTCTCGAAGCCCGTGAGGTACTCGTCGACCGCGGCGTACTGGCCCGAGAGGCCGATGCGTGCCTTGACGCCCTCGGGGTCGCGCGCGACGTCGACCCCGGCGACCTCGGCGGTGCCGCCGTCGGCCTTGAGCAGGGTCGCGAGGATGCGCACGGCGGTGGTCTTGCCCGCCCCGTTGGGGCCGAGCAGGCCCAGGACGGTGCCCTCGGGCACCGACAGGTCGAGGCCGGACAGCGCCTCGACCCCTTTGTAGCGCTTGACGAGCCCGGTGGCCCGGATCATGTCGGCCATCAACTACCTCTCCGCCCTGTGTTCCGGGATGGAACACCTGGGGACGATCATGCCCTGTCGCGCCGACAGAACTCATCGTCCGAAGGGATGAGATCCGGACCCCCGGGCGAGCTCAGTCCTGGCGGTAGCTGGCGAGGAAGTTGCCGAGGCGCTGGATGGCGTCGCGCAGGTCCTGCGCCCACGGGAGGGTGACGATCCGCAGGTGGTCGGGGTCGGGCCAGTTGAAGCCCGTGCCCTGCGTCAGGAGGATCTTCTCCTTCAGGAGCAGGTCGAGCACGAGCTGCTGGTCGTCGCGGATCTCGTGCACCTCGGGGTCGAGTCGCGGGAACACGTAGAGGGCGCCCTTGGGCTCCACGACGGACACGCCCGGGATGGCGTTGAGCTCCTTGACGGCGGTGTCGCGCTGCTCGACGAGCCGACCGCCGGGCAGCACGAGGTCCTTGATGCTCTGGTACCCGCCGAGCGCCACCTGGATGGCGTTCTGGGCCGGGACGTTGGGGCACAGGCGCATCGACGCGAGCAGCGTGATGCCCTCGAGGTAGTCGCGCGCGCCCTCCAGCGGTCCGGTGACGACGAGCCAGGCGGCGCGGTAGCCGCACACGCGGTAGGCCTTGGACAGGCCGTTGAAGGTCAGCGTGAGGACGTCGGGCGCGAGCGTCGCGAGCGAGACGTGCTCGGCGTCGTCGTAGAGGATCTTGTCGTAGATCTCGTCGGACATGAGGACGAGCCCGTGCCGGCGCGCGAGGTCGGCGATGCCGGCGAGCGTCTCCCGCGAGGAGACCGCGCCCGTCGGGTTGTTCGGGTTGATGACGACGATGACCTTCGTGCGCTCGGTGATCTTGGACTCGAGGTCCTCCAGGTCGGGGTTCCACTCGTTCTGCTCGTCGCACCGGTAGTGCACGGGCGTGCCGCCGGCCAGGTTGGTCACGGCCGTCCAGAGCGGGTAGTCCGGGATGGGGATGAGCACCTCGTCGCCGTTGTCGAGCAGCGCCTGCAGGGCCATCTGGATGAGCTCGGAGACGCCGTTGCCGATCCACACGTCGTCGACGTCGAGCGCGGGGAAGCCGTCGACCAGCTGGTAGTGGTGCACGACGGCGCGGCGAGCCGACTGGATGCCACGGGAGTCGGAGTAGCCGGCGGAGTCGGGCAGGGCGGCGATGACGTCCTGCAGGATCTCCGCAGGCGCGTCGAACCCGAACGGCTGCGGGTTGCCGATGTTGAGCTTGAGGATCCGGTGCCCCTCGGCCTCCAGGGCGGCGGCGCGGGCACTCACGGGTCCGCGGATGTCGTAGAGGACGTCCCTCAGCTTCTCGGACTGGCGCACACGCTGGCTGGGCATGCCGTCATCCTCCCAGACGCCCCTCCCCTCCCCACTGAGTGTGACGCTCCCTCCCCCTGAGCGTGACGTTTGCGGGCCAGAACCCGAGGAATCGGCCCGCAAACGTCACGCTCAGCGGGGTGTGGACGGCGGGATGACCGCGTGCGCCGTCGACGCGACGGTGGGGCCATGCACGCACGTCGCACCGCGCACCACCTTCGGGCCGGCCTCACCCCCGACGTGGCGCGGGGGCCGGCGATGGAGCGCCGCGCCCACGGCCTGCTCAGGGCGACCGGTCTGGACGCTCCCGCGCACCTGCAGCGCGTCGACGACGCCGTCGGGCTCCTCCTCCCCGGCACGGCGCTCGGGGGCTGGGCCTCGCTGCTCCTCCAGGGCAACAACTGGTTCGACGGGCGGACCGGCGACGGGGTGCGACCAGCGCTCGTCCACTGTTCGCCCGGCACCCAGCTCCGACGTCGCGAGGTGATCACGCCGTTTCGCGGACGGGTCCTCGCCGAGGAGCTCACTGTCGTCGACGTCGGTGAACATGTCGCCGTGACGACACTCGCTCGAGCCGCCTTCGACGAGGCCCGGATCGCACCGGACCTGCGGGCCGCCGTCGTCGCGATCGACATGGCGGTGAGCACCACGCACCGTCGACCCCGTACGACGCTTGACGCCGTACGTCGGGTCGAGGCTCGTCACGTCAAGGTCCGCGGCGTCGTGCAGGTCCGCAAGGCCCTGTCCCTCGCGTCCGAACGCTCAGCGAGTCCGGCCGAGACCCGCACCCGGCTCGTCGCCCAGCTCGACGCAGGTCTGACCGGCCTTCGAGTGAACGCTCCGCTCTTCGACCTCGACGGCGTGCTGCTCGGGGTCGCCGACCTCGTCGACCCCGAGACCGGGCTGGTGATCGAGACCGACGGAGCAGGGCACCGTGAGATCGAGCAGCACACGCTCGACAACCGTCGCGAGGAGGCCTTCGAGCGCGCCGGGTGCGTGGTCGTGCGCGCCACGGCCCTCGATCATCGCGATCGGTGGGGCTTGAGCGCGCGCATCGTCCGGGGCCGGCTCGACGCCGCCCGGACGTCTCGACGTCGCTGGACGCTCGACCCTCCCCCGTGGTGGTCCACCTGGCCCGGCGCCCGACCCTGGCACTGACCCGCTGAGTGTGACGTTTGCGGGCCGCGGAGCGCTGAGCCACCCCGCAAACGTCACGCTCAGGGGGTGGGTGGGTCAGTGGGCGTCGCGGACGACGTCGAGGGCGTGGGCGAGGTCGGACGGGTAGGGGCTCTCGAAGTCGACGCGCTCGCCGGTGGTGGGGTGGTCGAAGCCGAGGTGGACGGCGTGCAGCCACTGCCGGTCCAGCCCGACCCGGGCCGCGAGCGTCGGGTCGGCGCCGTACTGCAGGTCGCCGACGCACGGGTGGTGCAGCGCGCTCATGTGCACGCGGATCTGGTGCGTGCGACCCGTCTCGAGCTTGATGGTCAGCAGCGACGCGAACCGGTGCGCCTCGAGCGTGTCGTAGTGCGTGACGCTGGGCCGGCCGTCGGCGCGCACCGTGAACTTGAAGTCGTGCTTCGGGTGCCGGGCGATGGGGGCATCGATCGTGCCGGTGTGCGGGTCGGGGTGGCCCTGTACGAGCGAGTGATACGTCTTCTCGACCGTGCGGTCGCGGAAGGCCTGCTTGAGGACGCTGTACGCCCGCTCGGACTTCGCGATCGTCATGAGCCCGCTCGTGCCGACGTCGAGGCGTTGCACGATGCCCTGCCGCTCGGGCGCGCCCGACGTGGAGATGCGGACCCCGGCGCCGGCCAGGTGCCCGACGACCGTGGGTCCCTCCCACCCGACGCTGGGGTGGGCGGCGACGCCGACGGGCTTGTCGACGACGACGATGTCGTCGTCCTGGTAGACGATGCTCATGCCCTCGACCTGCTCGGCGACGACGGTCGCGACGCGGGGCGCGGGGATCGTGGCCTCGAGCAGCGAGCCGGGCTCGACGCGCTCGGACTTCTGCGGCACCTGCCCGTCGAGGAGCACGTGGCCCTCGGCGACCAGCTCGCTCGCGCGGGTGCGCGAGAGTCCCAGCAGACGCGCCAGGGCGGAGTCGACGCGCTCGCCGGCGAGACCCTCGGGCACCGCGATGACCCGGTGCTCCTGCCCGACCCCGGCGCTCATGCGCGGTCCTTCGCGCCGGACTCGTCGGCCTCGGCGCGGGTGCCGTCGATGCCGACGCCCTGCCAGGTGCGGATGACGACGAGGACGGCCGCGACGGTCAGGTAGATGTCGGCGACGTTCCCGACGAAGAACCCGCCGTAGTCGATGAAGTCGACGACGTGGCCGCGGAAGGGTCCGGGCTCACGGAAGACGCGGTCGGTGAGGTTGCCGAGCGCACCGGCCAGCAGCAGCACCAGCGCGACGGTCCAGACCCGGTCGCGCAGCCGGGCCGCGAGCCGCACGACCGCGACGCAGACCGCGATCGCGACAACGCTGAGCAGCACCGTCATGGAGGCGCCCATGCCGAACGCCGCACCGGGGTTGCGCAGGAACGTCAGCTCGAGGACGCCCGGCACCCTTGGTGAGCTGGTCGACGACCCAGGCGGCGGCGACGACGGCGAGGAACAGCGGCACGACCCGGCGACGGGGCGTGGGCACGGAGGCCGCTTCGGAGGATTCAGGCATCGCCGTCATCGTCCCACGTGGGCCCACGCGCAGGGTCAGCGACGCTCCTCGCGCTGCTTGCACGACTTGCAGAGCGTGGCACGCGGGAAGGCCTGCAGGCGCAGCTTGCCGATCGGCTCGCCGCACGTCTCGCAGGCCCCGTAGGTGCCCTTGCCGAGCCGGTCGAGCGCCTTCTCGGTCTGCAGCAGGAGCACGCGCTGGTTCGCGGCGAGCGACATCTCCGCGTCGCGCTCGAGGCTCGTGGAGCCGACATCGGCCTGGTCGTTCCCGGCGCCGTCGACGCCGTCGCGCAGCAGGTCCTGCAGCTCCTTGGCGGAGAGGTCGAGCTCCTTGCGGAGCCGGACGAGGTCGTCCTCCAGCTCGGCGCGGACGGCCGCGGTCTCGTCGGAGGTCCAGGGATCCTCGTCGCCCCGCACGGCCAGGGTGGTCTCGGTCATGCGGGAACAGTAGACCCGGGCCCCTGGCGACACAACTTCGCCCAGGGCACGGTCGGGCCGGCGGGCGGAGTACGCTGTCACCAGCAGCGTCCGAGCCGTCATCAGCGGCGAGCTTCCGGAAGAACGGGCCTCCCCCGAGGCCTCAGTAGAACCGGACGGGTGGCCCGTCACAGCCGTTCGACGAGTGGTCGCGGTCGGCAGGTCCGACGGCGGCAACCGAGGTGGTACCGCGGTCCTCCCCAGGGTCGTCCTCGAGGCAGAGAACGACCCTCCAGGAGCAGCCGCATGACGTACCCCAAGGCGCAGACGGGCCTCGACCAGCCCGCCGGCGACGTCCCCTCCACGCCGCGCTTCCCCGACATCGAGGAGCGCGTCCTGGCGTACTGGAAGGACGACGGCACCTTCCGCGCGAGCGTCGACGCCCGCGACCCCGGCGACGACGGTTCGAACGAGTTCGTCTTCTACGACGGTCCCCCGTTCGCCAACGGCCTGCCCCACTACGGGCACCTGCTGACCGGCTACGTGAAGGACCTCGTGCCCCGCTACCAGACGATGCGCGGCCGCCGGGTCGAGCGTCGGTTCGGCTGGGACACGCACGGGCTGCCGGCCGAGCTCGAGGCGATGCGGCTCAACGGCATCAAGACGACCGACGAGATCGTCGCAATGGGCATCGACCGGTTCAACGAGGCGTGCCGCGCGTCGGTGCTGAAGTACACCGGCGAGTGGGAGGCGTACGTGACGCGCCAGGCCCGCTGGGTCGACTTCGAGCACGACTACCGCACGCTGAACCCGGAGTACATGGAGTCGGTCATCTGGGCGTTCAAGCAGCTGCACGAGAAGGGCCTCGTGTACGAGGACTTCAGGGTGCTGCCCAAGAAGGAAGAGGCGCCGTCGAACCTCGCGGTCATGGTCGGGACCGGCATCGACTACGTGGCCGTCGACCACGGCGGCACCTCCCTGGTGATGGCCGAGGCCCGCCTCGGTGCGTACGCGCGCGAGCTCGGCGACGAGCCCGCCGTCGTGTGGCGCGGCACGGGGGCCGACCTGGTCGGCCTGGTCTACGCGCCGCCGTTCTCCTACTACGCCGACCACGAGAACGCGTTCCGCGTGGTCGCGGCCGACGAGGCCGTCACGACCACCGACGGCACCGGCCTGGTGCACAGCGCCGGCGCGTTCGGCGAGGTCGACAAGGAGGTCACCGACCGTGAGGGCATCGCGCCCGTCATGCCCGTGGCGAAGGACGGTCGGTTCACGGAGCCGGTCAGCCACTACGCCGGCATGCAGGTCTTCGACGCGAACCCGCACGTGATCGACGACCTCAAGAACGGCACGGGCGCGGTCACGTCGGGCACGCTGCTGCTGCGGCGCGAGACGTACGACCACTCCTACCCGCACTGCTGGCGCTGCCGTCAGCCCTTGATCTACAAGGGCGTCGAGTCGTGGTTCGTCCGCGTGACGGCGTTCAAGGACCGCATGGTCGAGCTGAACCAGCAGATCCGCTGGGTGCCCGACCACATCCGCGACGGCCAGTTCGGCAAGTGGCTGGAGAACGCGCGCGACTGGTCGATCACCCGCAACCGGGTCTGGGGCTCCCCCGTGCCGGTGTGGAAGAGCGACGACCCCGCGTACCCGCGGATCGACGTGTACGGCTCGTTCGAGGAGATCGAGCGCGACTTCGGCACGCTGCCGCTGAAGGACGGCGTGCCCGACCTGCACCGTCCGTACGTCGACGACCTGGTGCGTCCGAACCCCGACGACCCGACCGGGACGTCGATGATGCGCCGCGTGCCCGACGTGCTCGACGTCTGGTTCGACTCCGGGTCGATGTCGTTCGCGCAGAACCACTACCCGTTCGAGAACGGCGAGTGGTTCGAGGGACACTTCCCGGCCGACTTCATCGTCGAGTACATCGGCCAGACGCGCGGCTGGTTCTACACGCTGCACGTGCTGGCGACGGCGCTGTTCGACCGGCCCGCGTTCGAGACGTGCGTCAGCCACGGCATCGTCCTCGGCTCCGACGGCAACAAGATGAGCAAGTCGCTGCGCAACTACCCGGACGTCTCGGAGGTCTTCGACCGCGACGGCGCCGACGCGATGCGCTGGTTCCTCATGGCGTCGCCGATCCTGCGCGGCGGCAACCTGGTGGTCACCGAGCAGGGCATCCGCGACAGCGTGCGCCAGGTGATGATCCCGCTGTGGAACAGCTGGGCGTTCCTGGGGCTGTACGCGAACGCGGCCGAGTACGACGCGCGTCCGCTGGAGGCGGCTCCGGCCGACCCGCTCGACCGGTACGTGGTGGCAAAGCTGGGCCGCTGGGTGCGCGAGATGACGACCTACCTCGACGACTACGCCATCGCCGAGGCCTGCGAGTCGACGCGCGACTTCCTCGACGTCCTGACGAACTGGTACATCCGGCGCTCCCGCGAGCGGTTCTGGCTGTCGGACGCCGAGGGCGAGCTCACCGACGAGCAGCGCGCGCCGTTCGACACCCTCTACACCGTGCTCGAGACGGTGTGCCGCGTCGTCGCGCCGCTGCTGCCGCTGGTCAGCGAGGAGATCTGGCGTGGCCTCACCGGGCTCGAGGTCGCCGTGCCCGACCCTGCTGCCCTGTCGGGATTCGAGGAGGTCGTCGCCCGCGAGCTGAACGTGCGGGAGGTCCGCTTCGTCGCGGCCGACTCCGAGGAGGCCGCCGCGCACGGGCTGACGTCGCGCCTGACCGTGCACGCCCGCGTCGCCGGTCCGCGCCTCGGCAAGGACGTGCAGCAGGCGATCAAGGGGTCCAAGTCGGGCGACTGGTCGGTGGCCGACGACGGCACGGTCACGTCCGGCGGCATCGCGCTGCAGGAGGGCGAGTTCACCCTCGAGCAGGTGGCGGGCGCGTCCGGCGGCACCGAGATCGCGGTGCTCCCCCGCGGCGGCTTCGTCGCGCTCGACACCACCGTGACGCCCGAGCTCGAGGCCGAGGGCCTGGCCCGCGACGTCGTGCGCGGCGTCCAGCAGGCCCGACGCGACGCCGGCCTGTCGGTTTCGGACCGGATCGTCCTGCACGTCGACGGCGACGCCGCCGTCCTCGACGCGGTCCGCATCCACGAGGCGCTGGTCGCAGGCGAGACGCTCGCGACGTCGGTGCACCTGGGCGACCTCCCCGAGGGCACAAGCATCGACGTCACCGGCGCCAGCGCCCGCGTCGCCGTGGCCAGGGCCTGACGTTTCTGCACGCGGTGGGGAGATTCCCAGGTCGACCTGGGAATCTCCCCACCAGGCGCGGGAATCTCCTCCCAGCACGGCTTGCTCTCCGTGCGTCGCTGAGTTCTCCGTGCTCCGGGGAGGTTCCCAGGTCGACCTGGGAATCTCCGGCCGAGAAGACGACGAAGGCCCCCACCAGACGGTGGGGGCCTTCGTCGTGCTGGACTCAGAGCGAGGCGTTGCTGTCCTCGTCGCCGAGCAGGGAGCGCAGGCGGCGGGGCGACCCGTCGTTCTGGCCCTGGTTGGCGGCAGCCGGGGTGTTCTCGTTCGCGGCGAGCTGGTCGAGCTGGCTCTGGAAGTAGTTCTTGAGCCGGGCCCGGTACTCGCGCTCGTAGGCCCGCAGGTGCTCGACCTCGCGCTGGAGCTCGTAGCGCTCCCGCTCGATGGCGGCGACGGCCTGCTGGCGGCGCTCGTTGGTCTCCTCGTCGAGCTTCTGCGCGCGGATGCGGGCGTCGGTCTCGAGGCGGTCGGCCTTGCCGCGGGCTCCGGCTCCGGCTCGGGCTCCGGCTCGGGGGTCGGGGCCGGCGCGGGCTCCGCCTTGACGGCAGGGATCAGACCGGTGGGCTCGCCGGTCGAGGCCGCGGCGACCTTGGCGCGCAGCTCCTCGTTCTCGACGGTGAGTCGCTCCAGCTCGGCCTCGACCTCGTCGAGGAACTGGTCCACCTCGCCCATGTCGTAACCCTCGCGGAGACGTACCGGAGTGAAGCGCTTGTTGCGCACGTCCTCTGGCGTCAGGGGCATGAGTTCACCTCGTGTCGTGGTTTCGTCTCGAAGACTGTGGTTCTGACCCACCGTACTCGGTCACCGTTCACTGCTGCCACACGCGTCCCGTCCGCGGACGCCGCGCGGTGTTCACCGACCGACGAGCGTGTTGTTCACGATCGCCTGGAGGATGTAGATCCCGATCAGGAGCACCATCGGCGACAGGTCGAGCATGGCCGAGCCGAGGCGGACCGGGGGGATCACCCGACGCACGGCGCGCAGCGGCGGGTCGGTGACGGTGTAGATGCCCTCGCACAGCACGGCGACGAACCCGGTGGGTCGCCAGGACCGCGCGAGGAGCTGGACCCAGTCCAGGATGAGCCGTGCGATGAGCACGAGGATGCAGACGAGCAGGACGAAGCTGAGGACCTGCCCGATGGTGGAGAGCGCCATCACGAAGTCGACGAGGCGCTTGGCGTCGTCGTCGTCGATCTCGGAGAGGTTCATGATGACCGGCACGCCGGAGCGGTAGTGCTCGCCGACCGTGCGCGCGTCGTTGTAGGGGCGCGGGGTGACCGTCTCGATGCGGGCCAGCATCGACGGCGCCGGCTCGACGGCGCGGGGCGTGCGACGGTGGTCGTCGATCGACGCGACCTGCGCCCGACGCTCGGGGGCGCGCACCGCGGGGGTCCGCTCCTCCTCGCGACGGACGGCCGGCACCGGACCGGTGGGCTCGTCGTCGTACTCGTCGAAGTCAGCCTGCTCGACGAGGCCCAGGTACTCGCCTACTTTTCGCATTGCGCCAGCCATGATGTCTCCGTCGGGTGCGGGTGAGCGGGGGCTCGGAGGAAGAAGTGGTGTCGGTGAACGACACTGGTGAGATTACCGGAGCGGAGGCCGCTCGCCGAGCACCGCGCGCCCGATCCGCAGGTGTGTCGCGCCGGCGGCGACCGCGTCCTCGAAGTCGCCGCTCATCCCGGCCGAGACGATGCGCGCGTCGGGGTGCTGCGCGCGCACCTGCTCGGACAGCTCGCGCAGTCGCTCGAACACGGGCCGGGGGGCGACGCCGAGCGGGGCGACCGTCATGAGGCCGCCGAGGTGCACGCGGGGCAGCTCGGCGACGAGGTCGGCGAGCGCTGCCACGTCGTCGGGTGCGGCGCCGGAGCGACCGGGGTCCTGGAGGTCGAAGTCGACCTGCACGAGCAGCACGAGGTCGCGGTCGGCGGCCTCGGCCCCGCGTGAGAGGGACCGGGCGAGCTTCGCGCGGTCGACGCTCTGGACGACGTCGGCGTAGCGCGCCACGGCGCCCGCCTTGTTGGTCTGCAGCCCGCCGACGAAGTGCAGACGCGGTGCGGCGACGCCGTCGGCCAGCAGCGACGGCAGCTCGGCCGCCTTGTCGCCGGCCTCCGGGTGACGGTTCTCCCCCACGTCGGTGACGCCGAGCCCGGCGAGCGTGGCGACGTCGGACGCGGGGTAGGTCTTGGTGACGACGATGGTGGTGACGTCCTGGGGAGCGCGACCGGCGGCCGCGCAGGCCTGGGCGACGCGCGCCCGCACCTCGGCGAGGTCGGCCGGCAGCTCGTAGCAGCGACCGCACGCGCGGGGTCCGACCCAGGCGTGCAGCGGTGCGGTCGGCCCGTCGGCCACGACACGCTCGACCGCGCGGGGCACGACCCCGCGCACCAGCCCCTCCCGGCCGGCGTGCACCGCGGCGGCGACGGCTCCGTCCTCGCTGGCGAGCAGCACGGGCGTGCAGTCGGCGACCCTCACCACGAGCGCGACCCCGGGCGTCCGGGTGACGAGGGCGTCGGCGGTGGGGGTCGGCGAGTAACTGAGTGCGAACACCGGAATCTCGGTGCCCGCGAGCGACAGGGTTTGGGTCTGCGCCTCGAAGG
>LUMS01000213.1_pt1 | contig 19343 bp, 9 predicted proteins | sample 729711 | NCBI WGS metagenome assembly LUMS01 (sample SAMN03860298, study PRJNA289734) | marine metagenome | biome: seawater column; feature: ocean; material: water; isolation source: Red Sea water column Station 192 - depth 25m | place: Saudi Arabia: Red Sea | collected 2011-10-15 | depth 25 m | reverse complement strand
ATTCTCGCGCGCTCTCTTTCTTACCGCAGGACTGGCGAGAACTCTTCCTGTTTGAGTTTGGATTTCGGAAGGGGCATACTCGGGGGCCTTGGGGGCTGGAGCGGGCTCGGGTGCCTTGGGAGGATCAGGATCAGAAACCGGCTCTTGCTCCTCGGTATCTTCTGCCGCTGGGACCCCTCCCTCGCCTTCAGAATCGATTTCCATAAGGCTAGAACCAACGGCAATCATGTCTCCTACATCTCCGCTAAGGGAACTAATGACTCCACTAACCGGGGAGGGAATAGTCACAGTAGCCTTGTCTGTCATGACATCCACGATTGGATCATCCTCGGATACTGAGTCACCTACTGAGACGTGCCACTGGACAACCTCCCCTTCAACTACTCCTTCACCTATGTCTGGTAACTTGAAAACGAAATTTCCCATCTTAGTCCTCCTGTGTTTGCGCTATCGCCGCGGCAATCCTAGTCGGTCCGGGCATGTAATCCCATTCAGTAGTATGGGGGAAAGGTGTGTCCCATCCAGTTACTCTCACGATGGGACTCTCGAGGTGGTAGAAGCACCTCTCCTGAATCGATGCTGACATCTCCGCTCCGAATCCGCTAGTCTTGGGGGCCTCATGCACAATCACGCCCCTGCCAGTCTTCTCAATCGAACCAACTACGGTTTCTTTGTCCCAAGGGACAAGAGTTTGCAAGTCTATCAGATCGCATGAGAATCCACTATCTTTGATTGCCTGCTCACACACATGTACCATGGCTCCCCAAGATATTACAGTGCATTCGCTTCCCTCCAAGGCCATTCTAGCCTGGCCAAGTGGAATTCTGTACTCGCCCTCCGGAACTTCAGCCTCTGGATGATCAGACCAGGTTGGAACTTTGTGCGGATCTCCGTAGAATGGTCCTCTGTAGCACCTTTTTGGCTCGAAGAAGATCACTGGATCGTTGCTCTCAACTGAGCTAATCAATAGGCCCTTGGCATTGTAGGGGGTTGAGCAGTAGACAACCTTCAGCCCTGGGGTGTGAGTAAATTGTGACTCAGGGGATTGGGAGTGATGGTGCCCTCCTCTAATTCCACCGCCAGCAGGGGTCCGCAGTGTTACTGGTGACCAGAATTCTCCACCTGACCTATGTCTGATCTTGGCCATCTCATTCACAATCTGATCGTATGCTGGGAAGATATAGTCAGCAAATTGAATCTCCACAATCGGCCTAAGACCATTTAGTCCCATGCCAAACGCGGTAGCGGCGATTCCACCTTCTGACAGAGGCGTATCGAATACCCTATGGTCTCCATGCTTCTCTTGCAATCCGTCTGTAGTCCTGAAAACTCCGCCGAAGTAACCAACGTCTTCTCCGAAGATAATCACATCAGGATCCCTATCTAGCATAATGTCAAGAGCGCTGTTCAGCGACTGGATCATATTCATGTTCGTCACGATTAACCACCCATCATCTCATCATGTTGTTCTTGTAGATGCCATGGAACTTCTTCGTAAACTTCAGTGAAAATAGTATCTGCTGATGGGTATGGCCCATTGGCCAGATCACCGAACTTTACCGCCTCTTTGTATGCTTCCACAACCTCTGAATCTATCTTTTCCTCAAGTTCTGTATGACTCTCCTCGCTCCACTCTCCGATATTGATTAGGTGCTCCTTGAGTCTTACCACGGGATCGCCTCCCGGCCACTTCGTATGTTCATCTCCGGGCCTATACCTACTGGGATCATCGCTACTGCTGTGGGCTCCGGTTCTGTAAGTGAGCACTTCGATATGAGTGGCACCTGCTCCAGAAGCAGCCCTTTCTCTAGCCCATTTGGTTACCGAATATAGTGCCAAGAAGTCATTCCCGTCCACTCTAATTGAGGGTAGCCCATAGGGCAGCCCTCTAGAAGCGAAATCGCCAATTCCAGTTGCGAAGTTAGCATGTGTTGAAATCGCCCATTGATTGTTAACGACATTCAGAATTACCGGGGCATTGAAAACACTAGCAAAATTCAGAGCATAGTGGTAATCGCCCTCTGCACTGGCCCCGTCCCCTATCCATGTAATCGTCACCTCGTCAAGACCCTTGTAGCTGGAAGCTAGCGCCACTCCGACTGCCTGACTGAACTGAGTCCCGACCGGACTCGAAACAGAAATGAATCTTCCTTCCCTGTAGGAGTAGTGTACTGGCATCTGCCTGCCCTTGATGTTGTCTTCCTCATTACCGATGCAATGACAAATCATGCTGACCATGTCCCTTCCTCGAACAAACTGAGCCCCTGGCTGTCTGTATGTGGGGAAAATCCAGTCTTGCTCCTGGAGGGCCATTGTCTGTGCGATAGCCACCGCCTCCTCACCTAGTGACCTCATGTAGAATGAAAGCAAACCAGTCCTCTGCATCTTCATCATTCGATCATCGAATATCCTAAGCCTAACCATATGCTCCAAACCGTTTTGCAACTCCTCCGCGGAAAGTCCTGGGTCCCATTCTCCCGAAGCTACACCATCGTCATCGAGAACCCTGACCAGACCGTTGGCTAGCTCTGTGGTATCTTTGAATTCGCAAGTCTTCGGATCCGGCATAGAGAAGTCCCCTGGCTTCCATGGCCAACTATCGAAGCTAGCCTCCTCGCCCGGCCTGAATGGTGCATCCGGGACTCGTATACTTCCCTTGCTATCGTCTGATGACATCACCGCACCCCCTATTCATGGATTCTCCACCTTTGCCGAAGTGGCACGCTCTTCAGAAAAAATATGACTTACGGCAGAACCAGTTGAGTCTCTTGTGACAACAGGCTCACCACCCATTGCCTCCTCCCACAGGAGGCCGGCTCGATAGCTCGACCTAACTAGAGGGCCACTAGCCACGGCTCTGAAGCCAAGCCCCCTAGCAGTACCATCCCAGTCGGCGAAACTCTCGGGCTCAGGAAACCTGTCAATAGGGAGGTGTCTAATGCTAGGTTGCAAGTATTGCCCCAGAGTAATCATGTCCACTCCCGCTTCCCTCGCCATTGCCATTGCCTCAGAAATCTCTTCATCAGTCTCTCCTAATCCGACCATGAGGCTAGTCTTCGTCATTAGATCAGGGCGAATCTCCTTTGCATACCTGAGAATTTTTAGTGATTGCTCAAATGAAGCACGGGGGTCCCTGACAACGCTATCTAATCGAGGCACACACTCGACATTGTGAGCGAAAACCTTCAGGGGCAGCCCTTCGAGTAACATTTCGAGGGAATCTAGGTTCCCATCTAAGTCCGAGCACAGAAGCTCTAGACCAACCCCTGGATTAGTCTCAGAAACTCTCTGAATGCATTCCTTGTAATGTGAAGCCCCCCCATCAGAGAGATCATCTCTGTTTACAACCGTAATCACAGCATAACTAAGCCCCATTCTTTTCACTGCATCCGCCAACTCTCTGGGCTCCTCAGGGTCCAGGTCAGGTGGAGTCCTGACAGTACCCACTGCACAGAACCTGCACCCTCTAGTGCAAACCTCCCCAGCAATCATGAAAGTAGCAGTGCCCCTTCCCCAGCAATCGTGGATGTTCGGACATCTAGCCTCCTCGCATACCGTATTAAGGCCATGTTCTACGACATTTCCCTTGGTGCCATTGAATCTAGCCTGTGCAACTCCTGTTGGGAGGGTGGTCTTGAACCAATCCGGTAGCCTCTTGCGCATCGATTTTCTCTTCTCTAGGGGGCTCATTTCTACGGAGACTCCACAGCCTCCAGCCCCATCCTTTTCGAGGTCGATGATTGGCAACCGCCTCTCCATCGAAACAGGCGGATAGAAGAACGACATTAACCGTTCTCATCTGCAAGTCCCCACTTCATCTGAGAAATTGGTAAAATAGACATCCCATGCGGATGGCATGAACGACGTGGTGATAGTAACCGGAGGAGCAATTAGAATTGGACGAGAGATATGTTTGAAACTCTCCGAAGAGGGATACAAAATTGCCATCCACTACAGGAGTTCGGAAGATGATGCTAGAGACCTGCAAGAAGAGATAGAGTCTGCAGGCGGAAATGCATGTACTATCCAATGCGATCTGAACGATTCAGCCTCAGTAAAAGGACTAATCAAGAATGCTTCCGATTCTCTGGGGACAGTTGTTGGAGTTGTGAACAACGCATCTCTGTTCGTATTAGACCGAATAGAGGATGTTTCCGAGGAAACCTGGGTAGAGCACATGAAAGTCAACGCTTTGGCCCCATTACTACTAATTCAGGGCCTCTTTGAGTCATCCGTCGAAGGCTCATGGGTGGTCAACATTCTCGACTTTAAGGTGGAATCGCCCAACGCCGACTATCTCTCTTACACGGGTTCCAGATTTGCTATGCACGGCCTGACTTCTGCTCTTGCACTTGATCTAGCGCCTAATATAAGAATAAACTCGGTCGCTCCGGGACACGTTCTAACCAGTGACATCCTAGATGCAGAATCCCTGCAGAGAGTCCAATCAGAGTCTCCTCTTGGATTCGGGCCATCTGCTAGAGACGTTGCAGAATCCGTTGCATTCCTAGCAAAGTCCCCAGCAATTACCGGTCAAACGATTTTTGTCGACTCTGGCGAGAGATTCAGACAGATGAAGAAGGATCCTGCACTTGACAAGGGTGAGGAGAATTGAGCAAAACAACCCCTCACCTATCTTCGATAATCTCAAGAATCGACACAAATGGGTGGACAACGATTCTATTGGAGGATGTAGTTATGCAGTTGGATATCGGAGCCCATGATTTCGAGAAAGGAGTGAAGCAGCCAATCAGGTTCGACATAGAAGTCTTGGTAGAAGGGGCAGAATCACCAATTAGGGATGATATCGATGAAGTACTCGACTACGAGTATCTCCATAGTTCGATAGAATCTGCAATTTCAAAGAGGCATTCTCTGTTGGAAACGTTAGCTGCTTCGATACTGGAGGAGATTTTACTGCCCGAGAAAGCAGTAGCGGGAGTTATCTGCCTGACCAAACTATCCCCCACAGGATTCGAGGGTAAGTTCGGGTGCTCTATGACCAAGGTAAAACCCGGCCGACTGACTTGATGGTGCAGGGGATGGGATTCGAACCCATGAAGCACTAAGCACCGGAGCTTAAGTCCGGCCCCTTTGACCAACTCGGGTACCCCTGCAGTTCAACGAGCACCGACTTTGAATTTCAACCGAGCGGACGATTACCGTCCTATAACCGATGCATATAGTACTCCAATCTCCCGAACTCTTTAACATCTCGAATGCGGCGCCCAATTGTGCGAAATAGGAACTCAGCCCCGTGTGGTACTCGAAGTGCCCTTGTTGCCCTGACTCTTGGCATATTGATGGTATTGCCCATGGGAATGAATTTGCAGGCAGATGAGCTACCTAATTTCCATAGGTCTGACTCATCTGAAAGCGATCCAGCAGCAAATCTGTACAAACTCTACTTCGTAGAGCCCGGACAGAACCAGACGGCAGGTATGGACGGACTAATCAGTACTCAACCCCCAGCATCAAATGCCGATCAGGTAACTGCTAGCGCTCTCGATGACGACGTTCAGTTCATGTCAATATCGATGATGTCAACTTTGGAATTATTCGGAAGAAAATTCTTTGCCAATGAAACACACTACGTTCCCGTCGAACTGTTCCTCAAGTCAGAGGGACCTCAGAATTCTAACGTGGATTGGACCGTATCCATTATGACAACAGAAAGGACACTTGGTTCTACTACTTATTCTGGATCTGTTTGTACTGCTTCGTTTGGTAGCAGTTGCGACTTTGATCACGAAATAATCGATGTCGGCATCGGCTCATCGGAGTCCTTTGATGTGAGGAAAGGTGAGAGGCTGATAGTCAAAGTTAGGGCTAGTATGTCTGGATGCGATGGGGGTGATAGTCCATTCGGCGGTTCCGACTGCTCTGCTGACGTTGCCTTCAACAGGATAGACAATGAGCCAAATAAATTCTCTAAGATGGAGGCCAACGGCAATGCTCTGATGAATAGCATCATTGTTGTTCAAAGGGAAGGAGCCAATATTGCCGAGGGCTCCGAATTAGATTGGTATCCTAACGATGTAATTGAAGACCGGAAGATGCAGTTCTCAATGGACGCAATCAGTGCTTTCGGAAGGAGCGATATATCTCGGGTTGATATCCTGATGAGAGGCCCAAATGGTAATTACGAGGTAGATGAAAGAATAACTGGGGATATGGAAGAAATAGAGGACTCAAGTACTGGGATCTTCGGCAAGTATGTCCATACTTACAACAGCGGACTAAGCCCTGGTGAATACACAGTCATCCTCAAGGTAAGAGACGTCGGAGGGAATGAGATTGAGATAGAGCACGAGCCCATCGAAATGCATCAATTTGGTGTCTCATTGAAGCATAGATTCGATCGTTCAGTCGAGTATTTCGCACCGGGGAAGGTAACACCCGTGCCAATGGTTCTAGTGCACAGAGGAGACTCGACAAAATCGATGAACGTAGAGTTAGAAGTTCTAACAAATCTAGGGAGCTCGTGGTTGGTAGAGTTCGATTCTCCTGCCGGGTACGAGATGAGTTCGGGCGGTTCTGTTCTCAATCCAACAGTCACACTCACAGCTCCAGATGACCTCACAGGAATGCCCAAGAAGATAGAGATTAGAGCCATAGCCGAGGCAGATGTTGATGGGGTTATCTCCGTTGTACATCAGGATACTCTGGTCCTAAACGTCGAGAAGATTGATGTCTACCAACCACCAGTAGTTTCTATTTGGTCAGAGGATCACAAGATTCCCATTGCTAACTCCTCGAGAGGAGACGCCCTAGACTCATCGATACCAAGATTCGCTGAGTATGGAGAGTTCAACCCATTCATTCTCGAGATATTCAACTCTGGCTTCGATGCCGATACCTTCAGGATCGACATTCTAAAGAGGTCAAAGTCAATATTCCAACTACACGACAATCTAACCGGCCAACGGATACTTCAGGACGAGGGAGATGGTACATTCCACACATCCCTTCTTGAGAGGCACAATACCCAAGTTTTGATTCTAGGAATTAAGCCAAGCCTCGATAGAGAGGACGACGATATCGGAGAAATCGAGATTGAGGTAATCAGTGGTGGAAACGCATCTACGACTACTAAGGTCTCATTCACCATTCAGAGAACTTATGGGATAAGAGGTGAGATTTCTCAGGACTGCGACGGCACCCCACTGGGCCACATGGAGGTCGCTCTGTGTGCTCCCGGACAGGATAGGCCGGTACTGGAATTCAGAGCAAGGATCACAAACAGCGATACTGAACTAGGCCCCGCCTCATGGTGGTTGCTAAAGAATCCAGCAAGCCTGCAGGAGAATTTGGAAAGAGATACGAAATATGGAAATTGGGAATATAGAATCACTAACTCGGATGGCGAGGCAGTTCCCCGTGTTTCACTTGGTCCAGGGGACTTCACTGAAGTTTTCCTCAGCGTCACTATGACCAATCAGGTAGATGCGGGCAATCACACGGTTTTCCTTAGAATCGTAGAGGATGTGGACGAAGACAATCCTCGCTATTTCGACCTGCCTATGACATTCGAAGTCGACGCAGTAGATCCCATGCTGGAGATAGTTCAGGAATCCCCTAACAAGAAGTTCTCGCCGGGTAATGATTACTCGATTACAATGATTGTCAAAAACGAAGGGAACAGTCCGATGAGAGATTTCTGTACCAAGCTCAGCAAATAACGGACAGTCGGTTCCGATTTCAATTACTGCAACCCCCCTAGATACCGAGCAGAGCTTTGCTGACTCAATGAAGGCCCAGTTCACTCTGGTTGCGATAGTCGAAATCGCATCAATCTCTAAGATAGTGGTTAACGAGATTGTTCATCCCAGGCCAATTTCGATGGTCCTCTTTGCAGTCAGCGTTTTACTCTTGTTTGCAGGAGTCCAGAGCAGACTCAACAGAAGGCGGTGGGCAGCACAGATGAGGATGCTAGAATCCCTATCGGAACCAGAAGAAGATGTACCGTCTGAGGTGCCAGACATACCAGCACCAGTAGTAGTAGAAGAACCGCCGAGAGCAGTGGACAGATACGAAGATGATGACGTTGAACTTATCCAGTAGTAGTAGAAGAACCGCCGAGAGCAGTGGACAGATACGAAGATGATGACGTTGAACTTATTTGAGCAGTTCAGATGTACGAACGACGCTCCATTCTTCTTAAGACCCCGAGTTATCGCCAGGAAACTGTGACACATATCATGAGGTTCGTAATTGCGAATTACGAAGGTAATCTCGAATCATCAAAGAAGAGATCAGCAACTCTTTTGACATTCCTATTCCTGATATCAAGTACAGCTTCTATCCATTTTTCTGCATTCGAGGCTTCGGCTACAAACAACGACCAGGATGCGGACGGCCTTCCATACGGTATCGAGTTCATCATAAACACACAACCGCAGGATTGGGATTCCGACAATGATGGACTCCCAGATGGGTGGGAGTGGCAGTACGGCCTCGACCCACTATCTTCATTGGGAGAAAACGGATCTACTGGAGATCCAGATTCCGATGGTCTGACAAATCTCAACGAGTACCTCTTCGGAATCCCCTCTGGTTGGGACGAACCCTCGACTACCAATGTCCTTGACAATGGTGTTTGGTGGAACGGGACCATCCCAGTTTCAAACTGGGACGAGGAAAGCGCGATGCAAGTTATCCAAGGCTCAGGATCCGATGGTGCTGATGAGGATCCGGTAGGAAACATCTGTACCGACACCTTCGACAATGACCATGATGGGATGGTCGACTCAAATGACAATGACTTCGACGGTGACGCAGATTGCAACTCTGATGATGACGATGGGGACGGAGAAATCGATGAAGACCCCAATGGCTGGGATACCGATGGAGATGGTATGCCAGATGGCTGGGAGGTAGCAAACGGTTTGGATCCTACTTCAAATTCCAATCAGGACGGAACATACGGGGATCCGGACTTCGATGGCTTAGCTAACATCTACGAGTACGTCAATCCTGCATGGGGGACCAGGAACGGCTCGACATTCCCTCCTACACAGTATTTCAGACCAGGTCCGGTAAACATGACAATCACTGAGTCGCCATGCAACCCAGTCCTCTCTATAGGGCCAGGAGGATGTGCAATATTCACCGCAGAGGTCGATGGCATAACGCAGACAGACCCACAGAACAACGATACTGACGGAGACGGTCTCAATGACTCATTCGAGGGACTAGTGTTGCTTACTGATCCAACCTCCCCTGATACTGATGGTGATGGGATTTTGGATGGAATCGAGTATAACGGCTCTTACGGAGACCCCGCACAAGGCTCAGATCCACGTGACAATAACACCGATGGCGACCATCTGGATGATGGGGATGAGGATCTTAACGGAAACGGGGTGATTGATACCGGAGAGACTGATCCGACCAGGATAAATGACGAAGGAGACTTCGATGGCGACGGTCTTCAGAATTGGGAGGAGAACAACTCCTGCACTCTCTGGAACGTCGCTGATACGGATGGAGGGGGGATAAACGATGGAGACGAAGGCTTCCCCGGACAGACCGATCCCTGCACCTCAACATTTGATCTAGTCTTCACAGTAATAGCATGGGACGGAGAGGCGGACACACTTACTCTGAACTCTACAGAGGGAATCGACCCGGATCCAGTAGACTGGAGGGGAAGCCCCCCAATGGCTTACTATATTTCTCCCAATGGTACGCAAACACCGTTCGGCTACTCCTTCCTGGAGTCACTATTCATGAGGGGCGTAGATGTCGAACCGCCGTCGGGTTCCAATACTATACTAATTACAAACGGATCTTGGTGCTGGGATGCTTCTCCAAACGCATCCAATGACCCATGGTGTGATGACGACTACAAGGATACCGATGGTGACGGACTGGCCGATTGGGAGGAATTGACCGCAACTTGGGGGTACCTATCCGATCCTACCCTATTCGATACCGATGGAGATGGCGTGAACGACCTCTCGGAGATACTGAACGATACAGACCCAAGGGAGCCCTGTGACAACCTTCTCGATTCAGATGGAGATGGCCTCAACAACTACTTCGAGAACTCCACGGGGTGCTCGATGATTTTCGGTATCGGTGGTAATCTTACTAGCGATGTCTGGTTCACGCTTTGGAACGTAGCCGACTCCGACTCCGGAGGAGTTGATGACGGACAAGAATATCTTGACGGTACAAACCCCCAGGATAATCCCGATGATGACATTAATCCTCTGGATACAGACGGGGACGGGATTCCCGATTCCATAGAGTTGGAACTTGGTACTGATTGGTTAGATCCAGACTCAGATGGAGGGGGGGTGCCTGACGGCGAAGAATGCCCAGAGGATTTCTGGGAGCTAGACTGCATCGGCTCTCCCAGCGACCCCTTCGACCCTTCTGACGATATCGAGGAGAACTCTCTGATGTTCACGGCGACAAACACCTCAGATGGTCTTGACCCGTCTGTAAGGCACTACTGGAGATGGCACACTTACGACTACTACACTGGAGTCTCATGGGGGGTGAACAGCACTCTTGTCGGAAACACTCAGGTTATGCCAGAATTCTCTGTTGAACAGGGTGTTGCAGACCAGTCCTTCTGGAATCACTCGGGACCTCTTTCTTGGGAGATTATCTTCGATGAAGCGGGATACATCGGGCCCGGCCGGGAACTAATACAACCATTCAATGTAGTCAACTACACGACTTGGGTAGACTTCACCGCGGGACTTAATTTCTCAAACTACACCAGAGACGTGATCGTCGACAGCGCTGTAATTGAGGCGCTTTACGTCAATGCTCCAGAGGTGATTCTTACTACTGAGATTACTGATAACTCCACCGCATTCGATGATTCGGAATACGGTAAAGACCTCCCTCAGGACTTCTTGGATAACGGAGATTTTGTGATCAATCTGACACAGGACATACTGGATCAGTCCGGAGCAATTTCAGCATGGGACAAAATCAAGGCAATTCAGGACTTCCTAGTCAATGGCAATGAGACCATATCCTTCCTAAGGAACCATTTCGGCTCAGGAAGGCCCGATGGGATGGGCAGTGATAGTGACATTTCTCACTGGATTCTGAACTCTTCTCGAGAAGGAAACTGTGACGAATTCACCTCTGTCTTCGTTACGATGTTGAGAATAGCGGGGATGCCGGCAAGGAAGGTAACAGGATTCGCAGGAGGGACCTGGGATGGCAAGTCCTTCAACGTGTATGGGAAGGACTTCACGAGATGGGCGGAAGTGCATCTTCAGACAAATCAGAACCAAGGAGAACTGGATATGGGTTGGATCCCGTTCGAGGCTTGTCCCCCGATGTCGGAAGTAACAGTCAATGTGGAATCTTGGGGGCCAACCTCAATAGAAAGGAACGTATCTATTTCCGAAGAAATATGGGTACAAGGGAGCCTAGAGTTCACAGAAAATCAGACACTGGTAGAAAACGTCTCGTTATCTCTTTACTTAGTGGAACCAGAATCATCTGATAACGTCCCAGGTAGCGCAGCAATTCCTGAGCATGTCGTTGCCAGCGTTTCGACAGATTCCAATGGATCATTCAACCTAACAGGGCTGCCCCAGGAAGTAATCCAGCCCGGGTTCGGTTCATTGGTCATTCTGACTTCTGAGAAGGGTTATGTCGGAGTTCAGGGAATAACGATGGCATGGTTACTGAATGTCTCAGACAACGTCTCTCTCTCCATCACGAATCCAACTCCTGTGAATCAGCCTATGCTGGGGATAGGTGTTAACTCGTCAATCACTGGGCAACTATCATGGGCTAGTTCCCCATTCCTCGATCCTTCGATAAGAGACGATATGCAGGTCGTTCTGAACTACTCATCCCAAGTTGATGGAGAGGTATCAATCACATCAGGAGTCTCTAGCGGTGGTTACTATGAGTTCGTGGTCCCGATAGACGAGACCGAGCCTCTTGGACTGATGGATGCGGCAATTTCATTCGATGGTTGGCACTTTGATGATCTCAACAACGAAACACTCCCATCTTACCATGCCAGACCTAGTAACTATTCCTTCAAACTCAACATCACTCTATCTCCTAACCTGACCGTCGATCTAGAGGCGCAGTCAACGAACAACTCAATTTTGGAAATAGGAAGCAATGTGTACCTGAATGGAACTGTCCTGAGCAGGGGTCCGTCTCCCTCGCCACTGAACGGGACACTTATCTTGGAAATGAGGAGGGCCGACATTTCCGGGCCATTCGTGGAACTTTCCTCTTGGTACCTGAACAACTCTTCTTGGGGATCTAATCCCGGTGAGTTCTCCATTACTTGGCCTTTCTCTGCAGCCGAGGTTCCAATACCGGCAGGTCCCGTGGACGTCAGATTCCAGTTCGACTCCGATGATCTAAATGCAAATGATCAGGAACAGTTCTCCGATACATTCGGAATTCGTAGCTTCGTGGTATTCGACTACGAACTCCCATTCGCAATCAGGGGTAGAGAGTACTCCGTGGACGTCTTGCTGGAAGATCATACTGGCTCCTCTTTCGCATCTTTCGAAGGAGACTACAATCTGCTCTTCGACGGAGTACTCGAATGGAATCAGACAGACCCAGATGCAGGTAGGGTGACTCCAACGTTCACCCCGACATGGAACATGGCTCCTGGTGACTATGACTGGAACCTTAGCTATGCAGGATCTACATGGCTTAGCGCAAATTCAACTTCTGGAGTCCTAAGAGTTAGAGGATTAGCCAACGCCACTGCAAACCTATCCAGCGATTGGTCTGTCAGAGGGTCCACGAATTGGATTTCTGGAATCGCAAAGGACATGATTCTCCAGAACGCGGTCACGCAGAACAACTCCTCTGTGCTAGTACAGCTACTTGTCCCATCCGACCTCCCCACAACCCCAGGTGGTTTCCCTGCGGCACCCACCATATACAACATTGCCAACGGATGGGTAGACAACCTAACTGGATCTTACAACCTATCATTCGAAATCCCTTCAGGAATACCCTCCGGTGTCTACGAGATTTCGGTCACTCTGGGATTCTCTTCGAACCCCCCTGATGGCGGGGCATACTACAATGCAGCAGATCCGACCACAATTCCTATTGGAGTCCAGACAGAGTTCGTCGTTCAATCTGATCCAACCTCATTGATAGTTACAGCAGGGGAGCAGCTGGATCTCCAAGCCACTGTTACTGACGTCGAGGATCCCAGTGCGAAGCTATCCGGAGTAGAACTTGACTTGTACTTCGACTGGGGGGGCCCTCTACAGACCATTCTCCAGTCTTCCAGCACAAGCTCCGAGGGAATAGCATCGTTCGATGCTACGATACCATCGTCCACCCCTCCCGGATTCTATGACATTAGGATACATGCCCCAGATGACGTAACCGACACTCTGGAGGCCCCAGAGGCAGGAAGGTGGCTAGGCAACCAGAGCTTTGCAAATCTAACAGTCCAGGTGGGTAGCACTGTCGAAATCACGTTTATCCCAAGCCAGGTAACTGCCCTCCAGTCATTCAACCTAGTCGGGACTGTAATGGACTCAGCGGATACAAACAGGACAGTAGACGGACCAGTTGGAATCAACGTCTTCTTCTTGGACGAGCCCGATGAGCTACTGATAGAGAACCACACTACTAATGCATCGGGAGGGTTCAACGTCTCGGTACCCACAGATGCCCTAGGAAACGGAGTAACCAGAGGAGATAGAACCGTAGTAGTTAGCGTAGTCAACGGCTCGACACCATTCTACCTAACTGGAAACGGGGATGCATCTATTCTCGTCATGGGAGTTTCCCAGTTCACTGATACGAATCCATTCATCAACACAATCATCGACAGGGGAGACTCAGCCACCATGACCACTAGGCTTGTCGAGTTCAGCAACAACGAGGCACCCCTTTCAGGATTCGAGGTTCAAGTACTCTTTCACGACACTTGGCTAGACCCTTCGGTCACCGCTGCCGACGGCAGCGCCTCCTTCGAATTCGAGATACCTCACGACCATCCACTGGGTCTCGTTAACGTAACCTTCGTGTTCAATGGTTCTGGTGACCTCAACCCTACCGTCCAGATTCTGAACACGATCACCGTCAGGTCTCCCGTCAGCATGTTGATCGACCCGATCCAAGCTAACCCTCTGCCAGGAGAGCCCTTCAACGTCACAGGCTCTCTCACCTCCAGCAACGGGACAGGTTTGTCAGACACCAATGGAAACCCACTAAATCCCACTCTGATTTTCTCAATAGACGGAGAATCTGCGAACTTTACTGTCCCATCAGTTGTATTCAACTCCGACGGCACATGGTCAGCCCAGATACGTCTGGATCTGTCGTTCCCACGCGGTCCTCACGGTATCGATATTTCATTCACGCCTCAAGTAACCTACTTCTCCGCCGCCTCTGCCTTCACCACTTTCAACAGCAGAGGTTACACTGTCCTAACAATTGAGAGTCCGGACGACCTCGATCCCGACAATAGGACAATCCGAGGTGACACCTTCGACATGTCCCTGTCAATCATCGACAATTCAGGATCCCCAGTCTCCTCCGCAACCGTTGTTGTCGAGGTAGACAACATCACCGTATGGGGTGGGCTCACCGACTCCAACGGAACCGCTTCGGCATCAATCTTAGTCAAGCCAGACAGAGATCCAGGGCCGATGAGGGTCACTGCAACTTTCTCCGGAATCAGCGGACCCACTGGCCTCCTAGGAGACGAGACATGGACCAGGGTCGTCGTCCTCGCACCTACGCAACTAGTTCTGAAAGAGGCAACATCTCCCTCAATCGCAGGGTCCTCAGTAACCTTCACCGGCTCCCTCCAAGACGAGAAGGGACAGATGCTGAAAGAAGACGGTAACCTCAGTGGTGGCCTAATTCATTTGCACATTGATGGGGTTGACGTAGGACCAGCATACACCGTATTCTCGAACTCTACTACGGGACAGTGGTCGATAACATACCAGATTCCCTCAGACATGGATTTCGGACAACACCAAGCAAAAGTCGAGTTCCTCGGAGGATTCTCATGGGTCGACCCAATGGGTCAGGGGGACTCGGTTAATCCCGAGTACTACCTAGGCTCAACAGACTCCCTGGCATTCAACGTGACACAGACCTCACAAGTAGTGATTTCAACTTCTCCTTCTGAGATAGACAGGACCGAGGTCGCCACTGTTGAGGGGATGCTCACAGACGGCGTGGGGAGGGCTATTCCCAATAGGGACCTTGTCCTTTCAGTGGACGGACAGGAAATAACCTCGATATCAGTAAACTCCAACGGATCCTTCGTAGGTTTAGTGCCAATTCCACCCGATATGCCACTTGGTCCCATAATCATCGGGGTTGAGTTCCTTGGTGAGGACTTCATCCTCCCATCCAACTCCACCGTAGTATTCACCGTCTTCGCACCCGTCTCGGTCACCATTGATGATATCGGACCAATTGCTGTAGGGGATGAAATGACAGTTTCCGGTACGGTCAAGGACAATCTCGAGAACGGTTGGCTGGACAGCCATACAATAGAGGTCTTCGTGGACGGGGCCCTCATTGGCATTACAAGCAGTCAGCAGGATGGCAACTGGAGCCTGCAATGGGTGGTTCCGGAGTCTGTGGAAATAGGAAACCACTCCATTTCCTCGATCGCACCTGCTCAAGGATTCTACAGAATGGGCTCTTCAGAGTCCAACTTCACCGTATCGTATCATACCGAGATATCCCTGCAGGTTGAAGGCAGCTACGCAACACGCGGCGGATATTGGAACTTCAGCGGCAGACTTTTCGAGTCCGACACAGGTTTCGAGCAAGGCTTGGAAGGAAGGGAAATCACTGTTCTACTTGACGGCTCAGATGTAGAAACCATAACAACAGAAGAGGGAGGACTGTTCTCTCTGAGCCACAGGGCGCAGTACTCACTAAACAGGGGTTCTCACAACTTCACATTCCTATTCCAGGGTGAGTTCCTTTACCTTCCTGCTGAATCACAAATGGAGGTATTCGCCCTATCTGACGTCGTTATAGAGATGCAGCCGATTACAAACACAATAGTGAGAGGAGACCCTTCCCCTTCACGATCGATAATGCTCCAGGGCCTGATAAGGGAGGTCGGCGGAGACTCGGAAATTTTCGATAATCTCTCCATGTCTCTTGCTTGGGGAGAAACCGAACTCCCCATGACTTCGGGACCTTGGGGCAACCCCGACACTATGAACTTCCAGATTAGAGCCAAGGCACAGGAGTTCATGACCCCGGGAAACAATATGATTACGATTATCGTGGAGTCGAATCAGGCAAGCTTCCTGAATGGGGGGTCCAAGGAAATCGAGATCCTTGTCATGGTCGAGGTCGACTTCGAGTACTCAGAAATAGAACTCTCCAACGGACAGAGAATAATCAGGGGTTCAGTGAACGCCACGGCAAGGGACACCGGAGCTCCCTTGGAAGGACTCTCTCTGAGTGCTAGCCTCGTCAACGGCAGCGTCACCCACTTCTCCGTATCCAAACTGACAGGGGCGGATGGGGTCTTCGAATACGAGTTCAAGTCAATGGCACCTCTGCCTCCACTGTCCTCGCAATCCCCTCCTCCCGAGGGATGGGGGGTACTCGCTGTCCTGCTGATGTCCGACTCGGACTTCATCGAACCAGGTAGCTTGGCTCTGCTCCCGTCATCAGGCGTCCAAATCGCCTATGAGAAGCCAGAGGAGGCATCCTTCCTGGATAGGGCAGCAGTAGCCATTGTGGCCATTGTTGTGGGGGCCATTCTAGTAGCGATAGGTGCCATGGCCATCAACACTAGGAGGAAGTCCACCATCAAGGAGCTGGCCAACATTTTCGGACAGACGGTTGAGATGCTAGCGTCGGGCGACGAGTACAGGAGAGCCATCTTCCTATGCTATGAGAACCTATGCTCAGTCCTCACCCGACGCGGGTTCCTGCGTCGTAACTTCGAGACCGTCAGAGAGTTCGAGATGGCTATCCGAGGCGCACTGCCCATCAGCGAGGCATCATTGGTTTCGCTAGACAGGATTTTCGAGGAAGCACGGTACTCCAGCCACGTCCTAGGAGATGCCCACAGGGACAATGCCCAACTGGCCCTGTCCTCAGTAGTTGAGGAGATTGAGGCGATGCAGGACATCCCGAAGAGAGGTCCACTCGAGTTCGAGCTGGAAGAGTGACTCAGTCCAACCTGATGGAGACGATATCTCCTTCCCACTTGGCTCCCTCTATTCTCATTCCTTCCGGTAGGCGGAATGACCTGATCATCCCTCCGAAACTCCCAGCTGACATTATTCTGACTAGCTGAGCATCTCCGTCTTCTCTCGTGCCAATGGAGAATCCATCCCTCTGAACAGAGGGGAGGGGGATTCGGATATCATTGCCAGACCATTCGCCACCTATTTCCGATACGAACTCCCCTAGTGATGAGACTTCATCATTCAATGCTCTAGACTCTATTTCCGAAACTACGGATGAGTGCATCTCTTGAACATCAGATAGGTGAGGCAGGCCCCTCATGAACTCCCGGTGCATGGACTCAGCATCGGTGTCAAGACCGACCTTGAGATCCGCCAATCCACCGACCTCCTCTCTGATATCTTTGTCTGACTCGACATCTATGCTCGTCCACTCCATGCAATGCCCAGATATCCGACCCGAATGAACCCATTGATGTTCACATCTGAAAGAACGACTTTACTCTCTCAGCCGTTCTTGTCGGGCTGGTTGTTTGCATCCTCTGCATCTCTGGGAAGCAATTACGTTCCCTTTGACCCAACAACCTCTTCTCAAGTAACACAATTATTGCTCGATCTTCCTTCTTCCTAATCGGCCTCCCTAGTGCTTGGAGTATACTATTCACAGCAGGCTGCAAACTGGCATATTTCCACGCTTTATTCCTATCAAATTTCTTTGTGTAATATTCAATTAGAGCATCTTGTCTTGCGCTAGGAGGTGGCAAAGGTAAGCCTACGCAGACTAGGGAATTTAGGATATTATCGGGATAGTCAACCCCTTCTGATAACTTTCCACTGAGAACACCAAAAAGCGCAGCCCCTCTCATATTTCTTTGTTCTCTCAACCTATCGATTATGCTCTGTAATGTTCCCTTCCTCATTCCTTGATCCTCTTTCAGAATCAACTTGCCCGTCCATGAATTATCGAAGTGATCATGAATTTCATTCAACATCGAATAGCTAGGTGCAAAGATTGCAACATTTCCCTTGGTGTTGATAATGACCGATCTAATATGTTCCAATATTCCCTCCATAGACTCTCTTCTCTCTGTGTATTTTGTGGTGACATCATTGGCTATCAATACAGGTCTATTTCCAAGAGGGAAACCGGATGGGTACTCGACACAATTGGCCCTTTCTGATGGGATGCCGAGTATTTCGGAATACATTTCGGGCGGGAATAATGTTCCAGACATCAGAATTGAACCTAAACACTGGTTGAAAATCGGTCCACCAACTACGCTCGGATCTAGAAGATGACTTGTTATCCTAGGGTCTTGACTAATCTCCTTTTTATCGAAAACTAATGCCAATGCATTGTTATTTTCGTAATTGATGCAAATCTCGAGGAACTCAGCTAGTCTTGTGCAGTCATTCTTCTCATCATCTTCAGAATCTTCCTCTTCATCGATTTCTACTGCCAATAAACGACTAACCATGGCTCCGATTCGATCTTTTTCTCCTAGATCTTCTTCAATTACTCCCTCGATTGATTTTGAAATCACATCGAGGAATTCTTTGGTTTGAACCCTGATATCGTCACCTCTAGACTCGCTATTTTCAAACTCCTTTTCTCTGAACCAATTTGAGATTCCCTCATTCATTAAAATTGCATTAATCTGCTTCTCGAGATTTTTTGCTTCCCTTACCCTTTTCGACTCGGGAATATCCAACTCGGTTTCTGTTTGTTGAAGGGTTTCCCTGTATTCAACGACATTGTCAAGAGCCCACTTGAAGACTTGATCATCAATTGTCCTTTCGAGGCCACTCCTGATTCTATCTGGAAGGTTATGAGCTTCATCCACTATGATTATCGTATTTTCTAATTCCACCCCCATTACAGGTAGGGATGATTCTCGGACACCTTCTACGAAAATGTGATTGTAATCGCATACAATTATGTCTGTTGATCTTGCTGCATCTCGTGATGTTGCCCAAGCACAGACATCTTCATTCTCTACTTTCTTAAGTACCTGATCTACATGCATGGGTTTCGAATGAATGAACTCTTCCAAACCCGATCTAAGGAACCTCCTCTCCGCTTCAGTCACCCCTTGTTCACAATCACATCTTCCTTTGGAGTCTACATTCTTACACATGCTCCTTCTTCCAATGATATCAACCAATTTAATTTTAGAG
>LUMS01000146.1_pt1 | contig 19509 bp, 10 predicted proteins | sample 729711 | NCBI WGS metagenome assembly LUMS01 (sample SAMN03860298, study PRJNA289734) | marine metagenome | biome: seawater column; feature: ocean; material: water; isolation source: Red Sea water column Station 192 - depth 25m | place: Saudi Arabia: Red Sea | collected 2011-10-15 | depth 25 m | reverse complement strand
ATTTAGGGGAGCGATGTTTGAATATGCCCTAAATATTGGCGATCATGAACTCTTTAATAGATATTCAGAAGAGTTTTTCCTTAAAACTTCCGAAAATTTAGTAGAAAACATACTAAAACAGTACTAATTTTTTAAAAAAAATATTTACTTTAAATCAATTCCAGTTAAACTTAACTTAAGTTGATTAGAACCAAATCTAATTAAAAGTTGATGTGTGTGATGAATAAATATAATTTTATTTTGTTTTGTCTTAAGGTTAAGACGTTCTTTCACGCCATCAACTATAAAAAAATCACAACAACAACACTTCATGTCCTTTTATTTGCATTAGTATTTATCTCTTCTTGGGCCACACCTCAAGAAGAAGCATATGCAAATACGACATGGCAATGTAACGACGCTGCAGAGAGAGCGTATTTCTATAAACTTGATTGGGAGTTTACAGACAACTTTTTTACAATCTCTCAATATGTTGCCACATCAACATCAACAGTTAACTTAGATGAGACCCAAGTCAGTTTATCTGGTTTAACGGTAGGCGGAACAAGCATAACTGGTGTAAAAGGTATTAATGGTTTAGCCATGTCACCTGATGGAAAGATGTATGTAACAATCACATCTTCAGCAAACGGTACTGATCTTTTCCAAATTAATACTGATGGTTCACTCACACACTTAAAAAATATGGGATCATATGGAACTATTGGTCAGTTAGATTTCTATCAGCTACCAGGTGGCGGTGGTCACTATGGTTTCTCATCTGGTGAGTATGTCTCTAAAGATGGCATAGATAGAATTTATTTCTCACAGGGTGCATTTGATACTGACTCTGATGGAAATGGATCAGATATAGCACGACCAAACTCAAACATGATCTATAACGTAGCAAACGGTACAACAACTACCTTTCCAGACCCAGGGTTTGTTAGCCCGATTAATGCTGCTGACTATGCCTACGTAGGTGACTGGGACGGATATGAGCTAGTTACCTATGATGCAATTAACAACAAAATACACAGATTTGATATCGATAATCCATCAAACTCATCTTCAATTGACCCACAAACAAGTGCGTTTTCTGGAGCTAGTACTGTACTTTCAGCATTTTCTTATAAAACACCCTCAGGTGAGATACGATTTATCGTAGACGACACTAATGGTATGCGTTTTGAGATTGTAAGAAATGGAACAAATAACTATAGCGTCACCCAAAAAGGAAGCTCTTTCTTAACAAACAACTCTGATGGTGCTTCTTGTGGACCTAATGCATATGATCCATTTTCTCCAACATTTAAAGCCACTCTTACAGCATGTTCCAATGGTTTCGCTACACCACAACTTAAAATCACAAACAACAAAACAAGCACACAATACTTTGATGTAGATGTCAGCGTAGATGGAGGTTCTTTTACAAATCTTGTTGACGGGCAGTCGGTGACTCCTGGAAATGACATAACGCTTTCGGCAAATCAGGAATATGATGGCCGAACAATACAATTCCGTATGCGCTACAACTCATCCAATCCAAGTTCAGGGACATACTACAACGTAGGTCAACAATTAACTGTCAGTGGATGTGGAAACTATACGTTAGCGACGGGTTCTGTTGCAACTGCAAATGGAACATGTTTAGGTGATGGTACATCAAAGCCTACAATTACTCTTACAGCAACTGGCAACACGACAGTGTTTTTTGATGTTGAATACAAGGTTGGAAGTAGCGCCTGGCAGGCATTAAAAGATGGTGAACAAGTTGCAGTTGGTACTCCAGAGACTTACGAGATAACGTCAGCAGTAGCACACAACTCCGTCGTTACTTTTAGATATATTGTTGGCGCTAGTAATCCTTCTGGTACGAATTGGACAGAATCGTCTAGTGTAACTATTAACTGTCCTGTGTACAGTATGACAGCAAGTCTAAATTCGCCCTCATGTGCACTTAATCAACCATATAAGACCTACACAATGACAGTGCAAAATACAGGTAACCAAAATGCTTATGTTCACATTCGAGGAAATATAAATTCTAGTGGTCAGAGTGGAACCTTTAGTTGGATTGATACTTACAGATCGGTTTCAGCTAATTCAACACAAACATTCACTTTTTCAATGTGGCATGGTGTTACACCAGAAATAAGATGGATTTATTCCAATAGTTATAATACTTATAATCTCTTAACGAACGGTGTTAACGGATCTTATACGTCTAATTCAAGTTATGGATCCTCTGTTAAATCTGGTGATTCCTATCTTACGCTCACTGACTCAGAGGTTGACTGTTTCTATGTAGGTAGTGGTGGTTCCTCTAATAACTCAAGTAGCAACTATAGCAATACGACAAAAACTATATCACAGGTTTGTGATGCTCAGGGAAGTGCTATTGCAAGATTTACTATTACACAAAGAGATGCAGCAAACGATAGCTTTAATGGTTTTATCGATGTTGATTACTCAACAAATGGTTCAACGTGGTCAACTCTGGCTGATGGGGTAGCATTTAACGACGGCGTAACGTTAACGTATGACTCTCCATCTACATTATCCTCTGGATCAACTGCGTATTTTAGATTTAGAATTGACGATACCGATCCTGATAGTACAGCAGCATGGGGTATCTATACCCAGGCAATAAATTGTCAGGCTGATTTTAGTGTTTCACAAACAGTAACCTCATGTTCAGCATCTGGTCAAACTTCAACACTTACAATTACTAATAACGAATCTCAGACAATTTACTTTAGAGCGGTACCTTCAAAAGTTGGTGCAAGCAATAATGAAACAAACTCATCTAATTATGAAGATGATGATATCCAGTTATTCTCCATTGCTGCAAATACTACCTACTCACACACAACAACAAAGACATATACATATGGTGTCTCCAGTTATATTTACTGGAAAGTTCAGGGCTCTTTTACACAAAATCCAGATTGGACCAATACAACATTACATAACTTTAATTACACTTCAGAAGTACAAACAAATTGTAATCCTTCAACTACTGGAGTGTATGCAATGAGTGCCTGTTCTGACACAGGAAAAACTTCAACACTTACAATTCAAAATAACGAATCTGTAACAATCTATGTTCGTATTCAACCATCAGAAACTCAAAACAACAGTACAAGCTACACCAGCACAAGCGTATACGATAATTCACCAGCACCAGTTGTTTATGCAATTCCTGCAAACACAACGTATACATATGATGCAAGCTCAAGACCTGGTTTCCAAGCAACTTATGCAGCAGATGTGGGTTTGGTTTATTATGCACATTGAGTGTAAGTTGGTCATCAGCATCTTTCCCTTATGAAAATGTCAGTGCTGCTAGATCAAATGTAGATATTACTAATGGTAACTACACGATTAACTGTAATCAATTTGAAATAAAACCATATACCAGTACAAATCAGCAATATAAGTTTTATGACAACACAACAACAAATGCTTGTATTAATGACAGTATGTGGGTTACAAATGAATTTTACGACACATCAGGAGGAAGCAACAATGCCTACTCTAAGCAGTGGTTTATTTTTGAGTACTCTGTTGATGACGGGTCAAACTGGTCAGCTGCAAATATTTTTTACAGGGAATCCGGCAATTCTTCGGCTTTTTCTCCTCCTTCATCATCCCCTACAAATGATGGTTGGACTGCGACAACTACTACTGGAACATATATTGAATTAACGAATTACTACAATGATTATTTCACTATTGGAACAAGGGTTGCTGACGGTTCTGTAGTGAAACTGAGATATAAAAGAGCATTTACCCAATCAGATTTAGCTAATGCAAGTTATATAGAACTTGGTTCACAGAACAAATCAACAACAGACAGAACTGCAGATTGTGATGTCGATCTAACAGATTTTGTCGAGGGAAGTGGGAATACTGATGTGACAGTAAATGGTACTGTAGTTTCCAATCTTTTAACACAAGGCACTTGTGCAAATAATGTTAATACTGGTTTTGCAGACACCATTTTTAGTATTAAAACAGATTCAGGTTCGGCTGTTTATTATCTGAAGTTAGAAAAGAAAGTTGATGGAGCTGAAAACTGGACAACGGTTTACACAAACTATCAATTAAATGCTAATTCGCTACTGCAAGAATCTTCACAGCTCAATCACGGACAAACCATTCAATATAAACTACATCTCTCACCAGATACTGGAGACTTTACGAATGCGACTGCATATACCACACCAGTTCTAACAGTTAACTGTCCAAGTACTGGTGCACAGTTAGTTTTTGCATTAGGAGACTGTGTCTCTGGAGGTAACAAACCTGTAGTAACAATTACTAATACTGGTTATTTAATGGCACATTATGATGTAGATTACTCAATAGTAGGTCAAGGCGACAACTGGCTTGATGCATTTGGTACGGATGTATACAAATCTGTATTACCAGGTGAAACAGTTACATTTACTTTTACTCCAACAATGACACAGGGCCAGACTATTGCTCTGAAATACAGACATTCTCCAACTGCACCAGTTACTTCAGGTACATTCACAACAGTGAATAATACAATTCTTGTTGACTGTGACGTAAATGCAACAATTGGTGATGTGTTACAGGTTTATACAGATGCAACATGTTATGAAGGAAATCAGCGATTTAAGGTCAAAATTGATAATGATGAAACTACTTCAATACAGCTTCAGTACAGAGCTTCAGAAGATGGAGGATCTTCTTGGCCACACACAGGTAGCGTTACTGTCAATGCATCCACTGATGCTTACGTAACAATACCTGTAGATTTTCAACATGGAGAGTCAGTAACATTTGAATTTAGAACAGAGCTTACTCCAACTTCTTCATACTCTACATACACTTCAAAAGGACCATACACTGTCTCATGTAGTTTAGATAATTACTTTACAATAACAACTTCGTATGATGGATGTGCCTCACTTGGCCCAGATTTATTGAAACTAAAATTACAAAAAACAAGTAGTACCAATAACTCTTGGAATTACGTACATTTTGATATTGAGATATCCCATGATGGCGAAACATGGAATCCATTTGGACCATGGATACATCATGGATCTGGAAGTAATGAAACCAATTACACCGGTTATGGGGGCAATTATTACAGCAGAGAATATTACAGTTCTTCATACCCAAGCCACTCTGGTTATATAAACCTTGGTACCTATACCTCTTCTGATGCTAACTGGACAGCATTTCATTTTGTTGACTCCTCACATGCCTATAAAATTCGATATCGATATTACAACTCAAGTTCCACGTCTCATGATCATATGGCCTTAAACAATTTGTCATGGACAACCATAGATGTTGCAGCAAACCTAGGTTGTGAATCTAATGATATTGAACCTGTTACGTTAGTGTCTACTCAACAACAATGTCAGGAGAATAGAGGAAAAGTCCAGTTTACATTTACTGATACTACTATCTCTCATACTGATCCTTATGAAGCAGCAACATTAATTTACAGGTACTCGACCAACGGTGGATCGACGTATTCGAATCATACAAAAGTTAACCTGAATAACTCCACAACGTTTGAGCTTCCTACATCTGCTACGTTACCTAACACAACAGTAATACAGGTTCAATGGGGTTACATTAGAGATTTCAGTAAGATTGATAGTTATTTTGACCGTATAGGGTCGACAAATAAGAATGGTCTTTATACAAGAATGCCGACGAGTACTCAGAATCCTAATGACGGTACTCTTTCAACAAACTTCAGTACAATTGTTTATGAAAATACCACTAATATCTCTGTGGACTGCGATCCTGATTCCACATACTCACAAACTGTAACTGAGTGTGTGTGTAGTGATAGTGGTGCAAACTCAACATTAACTATTACTAATAATGAAAACTATACAACGTATTACAAGGTTATGTATTCATTGGATGGTGGTCTAACATGGCAGTACTCTAATCCAAATATTGAGTCGGCCTACGACATATCGGTTGCGGCGGGGGCCTCAGACTCATCGCAGACAGTATTCGTTCCAGACGGAAAAACAATTACATGGAGAATAAAAGATACTACTAATGGTGGTGACTTTGTTGGTCAAGACTGGGAAACTGTCGATGCAAGTGAGACTGTTGACTGTGGTTGTTCCGGTGGTGTTGTAGATCTTACTTTAGGTTCCTGTGGAAATGGTTCTGCTACACCAACAGTAACTTTGGACGTGAATTCAACAGATACAACATATTTTAAGATTGAGTATAAGAGAAGTACTGACAGTGATTGGATAGTGTATAGGGCACAGGAAACTGTGACGGGCGGTAATGATGCACAGTTACAGTTAGATATTACTGTTCCTCACTCAGCAACTATTCAAGTTAGATATAGAATTAGTAAAAGCACATCAACACTAAATACTGCAGAATTAAAATACTCAGACACACTTACTGTAAATTGTCCATTTAACACAGTTTCATTTACACCTAATACTCCTGTATGTACAACAAACAATGTGCAACAACCAAATATGACTGTTGTTAACACTACATCATCAACTTCAGCGGCGTATGTAAATGTACAATACAAAATTATCAATACAACTACTGATGAAGCATTATCTGCTGGAACATGGGTGAATACATCATTAATGGGAGACCTTTTGCCTGCAAATGGTGCTTCCTATGTTACTGCTGACACTATAAATGTTTCAGAGGGTCAGAAAATAATATGGCGCTATGAGTGGTCATACACCGATACTTTTGCCGGTAGCTGGACATATGACCAGACTGCATCATTTGTTAACTGTGTGAAAGACTTTACTGTTACTCAAACACTTGGTACATGTAATGTAGGTGTAAAAGCATCAACTGTAAGGCTTACAAATAATGAGACATTTGCTACTTTGTATTTCAAAGTTGAGAGATCTTTTGATAATGTCAACTTCACAGTTGTAGAGGGTAATGTAGAGGTTGCACCATCTGGTTTCCAAGAGCTTCCAGTAGACGTTCCACACAACAAAAGAATTTATTGGAGAGTTACTGCTACCAATATCAGTAATAACTATTCAGCTGCTTATGCAACAGTAGCATCAATAGTTCAATCAGATCTTGTCGATTGTCCTATTGCACTTGGTGTAGCAACTACTCCAGCTGAATTAGGTAACTGTGTTAGTGGAGCTCAGATATCAACATTACGTTTAGAAGCATTCTCTACATCTAATTCAAATGTTTGGTTTCATGTTGAATACACTATAGATGGAGGTTCTAACTGGAGTACTATAATCGAAGAAGTACAGCCTGGAATTATAGAAACTAAAACAATCTCTGTACCTAGTGGTCAAACAATTAGATATAAGTATTACGTACATACGCAAGTAGCTCCTCTATCAGGTGCGGTATATGAGGAGTTAACAGAAAGTCCAGTCTCAGATTGTACATTTGATACCATTGAGACAATAGCAATAGGTGAGTGTGATACAAATGGCGAGGCACTTTCAAGCTATGTTATACAGAACAATACTGCCACAAATCTTTATTACAAAATTCAATACAAAATTCAAGGAGAGAGTGTTTATACAACTGTCGATGATGACTTCTTATTAAACCAAAATTCGACTTCTACAGCATTTACAAAATCTGTACCGTCAGGAAAATATATTGAGTGGAGATATTCTGTATCCAACGATCTCAATCTTATTGCAACAGCGACTCCAAAGTCACCTACACAGAGTGCAACGGTTAATTGTAGCATTGTCGACCCGGGCTTCGAGATTGCACAAGGTTCCTGTAGAGAGGGAATTAAGGACGCATACTTTTATGCTAAAAATAGTGCTGCTGCAACTTCGGATGTCTATTTTCAAGTTGAAGTGAACGTTAATAATGCAGGATACACATCAGCTGGAACGATTATTGTTGGACCAAATAGTCAAGCAACAATTGAGAAAACAAATCTTTCAGCCGGCAACACAATCCGATGGAGATACAAGACATCAAAGGATAATGTAAATTACTCCACTAATTTTACAGAGTCAAACTTAATGACTATTTCATGTATATCAGGAGATGACGTCTCTGTAGATATACCAACAGCATGTAACTCTGATGGAACAAAAACTGCAACAGTTAGAACAGTAAACAATAGTTCATCAGATAAGTTCTATTTGATCGAATACTCACTCGAGCAAAGCCCCTCTACTTGGGTTTCATTAACAAATAATTTTGGATTGATCGAATCTAATACTAACACTCAAACTAAATACCTATCAGAGGGTGAGTACTTTACTGTCAGGTATAAGATTTCCGAGACCAATACCACAGCAGCTTTTGCAGGAATTGAATACATTGTTGGTGATACAAACGGGCCTGTAAACTGTTCTGGCGATATTGAGTGGAGAGTTGCATTAGATGCTTGTCAAAGTGGTAAAAGAGATTCTGTATTTTATTATCTAAATAAACCAAGCAGCGGTGCTCCTGTGTATTTCTTAGTTGAATATTCAATAGACGGAGGAGAATGGACGAATCCTAAAGCAGGTCAGACGGCAAACTATTATACAGCCTTACATACAAATAGTATTGAACAATCTATCTCTGTTGAAGTTGGTTCAGGATCAACAATTCAATGGAGATTCAAAGATTCTCTAAGCACAGATGCATTTGCTAATAGATCATTTACTTCTGGAACGCCTAATGGCCCACTGGAAGTTGATTGTGGTGTATCAGGATTCAGTCATACCGTTGTGATTGGTGAATGTGTTGATAGAAAAGCATCATCAACAATGACGTTGACTAATTCTGGTTTTGTAGATGCGTACGCTGATGTGTGGATTAGTTATGACGGTGGAGCCAATTGGATTGAGCATGCAACAAATCAAAAAGTTACAACAACATCACCAAAGGTATTTACGCAAAATAATATTACAAACGGATCTGTAGTGAAGTGGAAGTATAAATATGCGTCTACATCTGCTGGTGTTGCTAGTGCAACTGAAATACCAACTGAAGATATACCTGCAATTGATTGTGATTCATTAGTAACTACTCAAATTACCTACTCACATGCATTTGATTCATGTATTGACGGACAGAGAGTTGGAACACTTACAATTAACAACCCATCTTCAACAAACAATACTGTATATGTGGAGGTGCAGTATAGAACAAAATCACCACAAACAAATAGTACCTGGTCATCATATACAACATTAAGTGTTGAAAGTATTGCTGCAGGGGCTTCAAAAGGATTTAATTCACCTTCATTAACAAGTGGAGGCTATGTTGATTGGAGATTTAGAGTATCACTTGGATCCAATGATTTTGGTGGGGAATGGACAAACGATAATCATCCAGGATATTTAGCTCAATGTTTCCAATCTTCATCGCATGTACATACTTTAGGTACATGTGTTGATGGAGAACAATACTCTAAATTAACAATTACAAATAATGGTTCGACAACACAGTATTACAAAGTACAGATTCAAATTAATAATGGTAACTGGGATACAAAATTCCCTTCAACTCCTATTGCGGGTGGACAGAATTTTGAATTTCAATGGCCAATCCAGCAGGGAGAGACTATAAGATGGCAGTATGTCGCTTCAACGGATACTGATTTTAGTAATGACTCTCTTATTCCTTCACTGGCAAAGACCAATCAGTGTACACCAGTATTTAGCTTACAGACACAGACCGTTTGTGCTGATGCATCAACTTTAAATAGTAATCAAGTTAGTAACACAAAAGTTACCTTGACATTAAACAATACATCATCAGTGGATGGAAGCGTTACTGTACAATACAGATATTTACAAACTGATAGTTGGAAGACTTTAACTACAACTGCAATTTCTGCAGGCAATTCTACAAATGTTGAATATACATTAGTTAATCCATATGTTGAATTTCAATATGCTCCATTTGGAACAACAAATTGGAGTAATAGTGGATTGGTTTATAAGGTCAATAATTGCGAGACTCCAGTCAACCCATTAACAGCCACAAACACATTTATTTGTAGTGAAGACCAACCATTTGGCCAAGTAAAAATCTCTAACCCAACAACAACAAACCAAACTGTTACTTACTCATACTCTTTTGATGGAAATAGCTGGACTAATGAAAAGACTGTATTAATTCAAGCTAATACAACACACCTTAGTGATTTAATAAATGTTACAAAAGGCACCAAAATCAGATGGAGATACAAGCCTACTAATTTGACTGATAATGATTACAAAACTCTAACTGATACAGCACCAGTTAACTGTGACATCACAACAAATCAACAGATAATTCATACACTTGGAACATGTGAGAATAATAAAGCTTTATCAATTATCAAAGTAACTAATCTTTCCAGCTCACAGAAATCATACTTACTTGAATACAAAGTTGATAATGACACGTTTGCCAGATATGAGACATTAATCATTCCAGCGGGTGACAACACATCAAAGACTATCGAAATTTCTGAAGGTCAAAATATTCAATGGAGAATAATTGATGCAACAAGCGATGCTTCTACAATAGCCGTTGATGGTAATTGGGAAACATCAACTTTATTAACACTCAGTTGTACTACTACTACTACTACAATTCCTGAGAATAAATTTATTTTTGAACCATTAATCTCCACTAACAGAGTTTGTAGTGAAGATGGTGGTGCAGTGTTCGGTATCACTGTAGATAATACAAGATCAAATGTTGATGCTGATGTTATACAAAGAGTATGGGTTGATAAATTTACAGTATTTGAAAAACAAGAAACCATCCCAGCAGGAGAGTCAATTCAATTCTCTAGTTTTGAAATCAGCGAAGATAAGTTCTTTACAGTTGAGTTTGAAGTTACAAATGTGAAGAATGATAAGACACAATCAATGGTTAAAAACAAGACCTCTGACTGCATAGATAATGGAATTAGTCCAACTGATGAACAAAACCCAGTCGAAGGTATTGACGTTGAAAATATTATTGATGGATCTGGTGACGATAAAGCAATGGGAGACAACGGAGATGATATATTCTTCCTACCAGGTGATGACTTTGTTGAATGGGTTTACGACGAAGATGCATCAGATATATCACCACCTCCATTATGCCCAGGTGACCCAAGTTGTAACAGTGGTTCAGAAGGATTTGCCATAACAGGTTCAAATGTAGGTAGATTAATAATTATCTTAGGTTCTTTACTTATGATGGCTGGTGGTTTTATCCTAAGTAGAGGTTATAGATTTTAATGCAGTATTTTTTTGTATATCTTTTAATAATTATCATAAATATCGTTGCCGTTTTAGCTGTTTTACGTGTCAGAAGAAATAGGCAAAATGATCCTAATGTTATTACAGATGTGAAAGATAGTGATATTGTTTATGAATCCGATTCACCGCAACAAGAAAAAAGACCTGGCTTTTCTTCCAGATTCTCAAGAAATAGCAATTTATCTTTAGGTTTTAATGAAATAGGAGATGACGAAAAAGAAGTAATTTATGGTGGAGATTTGCTTGAGCTTGCTGTTAAGAAAAAAGTTATAAAAAAAAATGGGAATTGGTACTTATATGAAAACGAAAAAATTGCCTATGGAAAAGACAAAGCGAAATTTTATTTATTAGAAAATCCGGTTGTTGCAGCTGAGATCAGCAACAGAGTCTATGGAACAATCAAAGTACAAAATAATGAAATGTCGGTCGAAGAATCTTCAAATGAGCTAGCCGATCAATCTAACAACATGCAGAATTTACAGTCTGTTAATTTATTATCTCAAGAGTACGAAGTTGAGCTTGCTGAGGTTTATGTAAAATCTAATACATTAAAAAAAGTGATTGAAAACACAATTGGTACTGAAGTATTAATAAGTATTGATATCAGTGAAAAGTTTAATCCTGTTTTAAACCCACCAGAGGTTTATGCAGCTGAAGTAATAGGCCTGCTTAATGAAATAGATTATATGATTGCAGCTGTTGAGAATGTCAGTAAAAATTCAAAATATCTAGGTATTGAAGTTGATGAAGAATTATTAAGAGAAAGATTAAACCTATTGATGTCTAGTCGTTTCTCGATTGTATTTACAAAAAAACCTGTTCTTAAGCACTTAAGCTTGCCAATGTTAATTTTTAGAAATAGAGGAAGTAAACCAACAAGGGCAAGAACTGTAAACATATCAAACAACAGTGGAAAATCAGCAATGATACCACTAGGCGTTGGCCTACTATTAGTCGGTCTTTTTATAGTTATCTACTCGGTGAGTCAGACATTCTTTTCTATGTCAGTCATAGATGATGAGCAAAATCTTCTCAGTTTAAAATATGAACAAAATCAGAACATTTCTTTGGAAGAATTAAGATTTATTAATTCAAATTCTCTTGAATCTAATGTTTCTCTTGACGAAACAGGGGAGTTTCAAGAATCGGTCTTGAGTGTTGTTGCTAAAACAATGACAAATGAAAATGCTAGAGAAGAATTCTTACCGGATGTAGTTGGTAGATTAATCATATTTCCTTCAAAAGTTGATCATTATGTGGTTTATGGATCTAGTTTAGAAAAATTAGAATTTGGACCCGGATATTATATTTCAACAGCACTTCCAGGTACTGGTGGAAATTTTGCTATTGCTGGTCATAGAACTACGTATGGTGCTCCATTTAAAAATTTAGACAAATTAAATCCAGGAGATAATATTTACTTCCAAACTAACACTAATCAATACACATACACAGTTAGTGAAGTAAAAATCGTAGATCCAAGTGAAACATACCTACTTTCATCATTTGGTGATGACAGAATTACATTAACAACATGCCACCCAAAATTTTCTGCGAGACAAAGGCTAGTAGTCATTGGCATGTTGACAAAAGTTGAGGTGTTTGGATGAAACTAAAAAAATATTTTTCAGTTTTTCTAATATTTTTATTCTTTATCAATGCAGGTGGAATAGAAGATGCTGAGATAAAAATTACAGCAAATAGAGCTGATCAAGAAAATTTAGTTATCTCATGGTCAATTAATGGGGTAGAGAATGTAGACGATGTTGTTTTAGAAGTTCTTTTCGAAAACCCAGCTGCAGGACAGGTAGAAAACCCATTGATTGTTGATGATATCACAATGGATGAATTAACTAGTTCAAGAATTATTCCATGGGATGGAGAATCTAAGTTATTTATCAAATTAAAAATATCTACTATGAATTTTGTTCAATACACTGGTGAAGACTGTAATCATACATTTTGTTTAAGAGAAAATATTGAGGAATTTGAGTCAGAAGTTTTTGAAATTGATTCAGTTCCTACGCTACCTCCAGTTCCAACCACCATTGTAGAAGTGACTGCACCAGAGCCATTGGATGACTCTACCGTTGGTAGTATTGAATTTACAAATGCCTTAATAACCACTATTCCCTTATTCAGCGATATAGATTTCTCTAATCAAGCAAAAAATGCCTTCGCATTTGGAATAACTTCAATGATTATCTTTTTATTCTATGCTGTGCTCTTAGCTCAGGAATGGTTTAACAGAATAATTTCTCATTACAGAGTTAAGTGGACAAAAAAAGAGACTGTCTTACAAAAGAAAACCAGACTTGAAACATTCATGGAGATTTCGTTAATGGCAATGATTACCTCACTTATATATGCTTTTGTTGAAGAAGGCTTTACATTTTCAGTTGAACCACAGAATTTAGCTATTTTCTTGGGTGTACTATTTGGTTTGGTTATCGTTACCTTCTCATACGAAGGTATTGAATCTTTAATCGAATATTTTGTTTATGATCAAAAGACAATATTCAGCTGGAATCCTCAAGCAATGTTCTTTGCAATCTTATCTACAATTTTATTTATTGTGATAGATCTTCCTTTTGGGTTCATCCTAGGTTTCATTGCCTCTCTTCATATAGTTTCAAATCGTGAACAAGCTGATTTATCACCTAAATTTTATTCCATGATTTCATTAGCTATAGTTGGATACTTCTTCTTTTATGCAACTTCATTTGATTCCGTTCAATCTTCAGGCGTATTAATGGCAATTTGTAAATTGACTTATCTAATGTGCCTCGAAGGTGTCATATTTAAAGCAGTCCCATGGGGTGGTAATGAATTGTTTGATGCAATTGGAGATTCAAAGGGTTTAAATCAAGCAATGCCAGTAGTTAGTTTTTTGATAAGCGTCTGGTTATTTATAAGAATTTTGGTATTACCACCAGATAGCGAATTTAATCAAATGCAACAGACACTTCTTGAGAGTGGTGCTCTAGCATATAGATTTGCACTAGTCTTACTTTTCTATATTGCAATTATTTTAATTTTAGGAAACTTCATGAAAAAATATGCCGAGTTAAATCGTCCTGTACATTTCAATGGCGACGAGATGGTTTCTGATAGTGAAATTGGCGAATTGATTGAGGATGAATTAGAACAAACAATTCGATAACTCTTAATGAATAAAAGAACTAAATTAATAGCTTCATCAATACTTGGTATTATTTTGTTCCTGGGTGTGTCATATAACTATGTTTTAAATAATCCAGTTAGTGTTACGGTGACGGCCTCTATTGGCACAACCACATCTACTTCTACTACAACCTCAACCACAACAACATCTACTTCTACTACAACGTCAACCACAACAACAATTCCAACTACTACAACTACAGTCGAGGTAAGTCCAGAAAAAGACTCTGTGACTATAAATGACAATAATCCAGTTGATCCAGTTCCTTATGAAGGTGTCTACGCAGCATTTGAAGGATTTGAGGGAGAAAATCAAAATTTACTAGATTCTTTAGTGCAAAATCTTCCAGAAGTATATAAGGAAACATTATTAGAGAAAATATCATTTATAAATGGTTGTCATCTCTATGGAGTAGAAATGTTGGGCGAATGTCCATTTGGTGTATGGGATTCAGCAGGAACATTTAAAAATGGAGATACAAATGCTGATTGGAAGTTATCAGTATGGGTATCAAATAGAGCTTTTAGGTCTAACAGGGCTTTTGATACACTTCTTCATGAATCTTCCCATGCATTTTCTTATCTAAACAGAAACTGTGTTGCACCAGACGGAAATAATAAAAGACAACAAGCACAAGAGTATTTTGGTAGTGAAGAGCTTTTTGCTGATTCTCTAGTACTTTACTTTGGTGGAGATTATGTTTTTTATCGTGAGTCAAATTCTCTATCTGATGCAGAAAATGCTTATTTACAGGAATTTATAAACCTCTGTACCTAAAGTTTTCAGTAAAACCATAAAAATTAAATAAACTCATTAAAATCTTTATTATGGACAACTTACAGGGATTAATTGATTCGTCTATTACGTTGAAAACAATACCTCCAATGATTCCTGTACTTTTCTATTTTTTAGGAACGCAGTCATCTCTTGATAGTATTCAAACTACTTTTAAAGACAGGAAGACATTCACCTATGCACTTTTGTTCCAAATCACAACACTTCCTTTAATAGGTCTTATTCTTTCTCAGATATTTAGTGACAGTATTTTTTCTCTATCAATAGCTGTTGTACTTTTGGCTCCAGGAGGATTCATTTCTGGAATTCTTACTCATTTTAAGGAAGGTAATATTCCACTTTCAGTTACGCTAACCTCAATAACTTCACTTGTCTCACCACTAACTACAGTTTTATGGCTGAGTTTGATTAGTGTAAATTTAGATGATTTTAATTTCAATATTCTTCAAACTTTTATCCAACTAGCTTTGCTTATTTTTGCTCCTTATATTTTAGGTTTTTACCTTAATAGAAAAGAAGTAAAAATAGTTAAAAAAACCTCGCCCTTACTTGATAAGTTTTTAAAAGTTTACATTTTAACAATTACAATCACCGGTCCATATGAGTTGAGAGAACCACTAATAAATTATTTCAATGAGAGTATCATTTTGGTGTTTAGTTCTATTTTCTCAATATATGTTTTGCAAAACATCACTTCAAAATTAACCAATATAAGCAAAGTAGATGACAGAACGGTTCTTATTGAGGCACTGTGTCAAAACTTTCCAATTGTTTTAACTCTCTCAATTATCTTGAATATTCCCGAAATGGCAATATTTGGAATAGTATATTATTTGATTACTTTGTTGTTTGTTGTTCCGTTTTCATTAATAAAAAGTAATTAATTTTAAATCTTGTTGATTTACTAAAAATATGTATATAATGAGAATGTCTTTCAGACAACTACAATTCACAAATCATTTCAAACAAATTTGATTTATATATAGGAGAAAAAATGTCCGCAAGATCACAATTACAATCAAAACCTGTAGCAGACTTAAGGTCTATAGCTGAAAGTTTAGGTATTGAACATAAAGGACTTCAAAAAGCAAAATTAATAGATTTACTCGTTGATCATAGTGATGAGATTTTAGATTCAATTGAAGAAGAGACGCCAGAAGTTATAAGCACATCAAAAGATGATGATGCACCTGCTGTTGTTAGTTCTGGAAGCAGTGATATCAAAAAAGGTGAAGTAAGAGAGGGAATTCTTGATACATTACCTGAGGGATATGGATTTTTAAGATGTAATGGTTATAAGCCAAGCGAGGATGACGTATATGTTGCAGCTGGTGTTATTAAGAAATATAGAATGCGCAAGGGAGACCTTGTTAGCGGTCCAATTCGTGCACCTAGACAAAAAGAAAAGTATCCAGCACTAATCGAACCTAAAACAGTTAATGGTGCAGATCCAGAGTTACTTGCTAGGAGAGTAGATTTCAATAAATTGACACCATTGTTTCCAGACGAGAGATTAAAACTAGAAATTGATGGAAGCCCTGACAAAATTCTTCCAAGAATAATTGATCTAATTGCACCGATTGGAAAAGGTCAAAGAGGTTTAATTGTTTCTCCGCCAAAAGCAGGTAAAACAACAATATTGAAAGAAATTGCTAACTCTATCACTTCAAACAATCCTGAAGTTTATTTGATGGTAGTACTTGTTGATGAAAGGCCTGAAGAGGTCACAGATATGCAAAGATCTGTAGATGGAGAGGTTGTTTATTCAACATTTGATAGACCACCAGATGAACATACACAAGTCTCAAGATTAGCAATTGAAAGAGCCAAAAGACTTGTAGAGGAAGGAAAAGATGTTGTCTGGTGCAGCCAGAAATATTGAAGGTGGCGGTAGTTTAACAATTCTTGGTACCGCTCTTGTTGAGACAGGCTCAAAGATGGATGAGGTTATCTTTGAAGAGTTTAAAGGAACAGGAAATATGGAGTTACGCCTAGATAGACAATTGGCAGATAAGAGAGTTTTCCCAGCAATTGATGTTACTCCTTCAGGCACAAGAGAAGAACAAAGACTCGTATCTCCTAAAGAACTAGAGTCTTTATGGGCATTAAGAAGAGTTCTTGTTGCTCTAGAAGGTGGAGCGGCTACAGAGCTTTTGATTGATAAATTAAAAGAGACCAAGAGCAATGACGCTTTCTTAAAAGACGTAGCAAAAGCAAAATAATCATATAAAGTAGATCAGATATTATTGTAAAGTAGAGTTATGAAACAAGGCATACATCCAGACTATAGAGAAGTTGTTTTTCAGGACGAAGACGCAGGTTTTGCGTTCTTAACTCGTTCAACTATAAAAACAAACGAAACTATTCAATGGGAAGATGGAAATGAATATCCATTAGTTAAACTAGAAATCTCTAGTGCAAGCCATCCTTTCTTCACAGGTAAGCAAAAACTTGTTGACTCTACTGGAAGAGTTGAAAGATTTAAACAACGTTACGGATCTACAAGCACACGACAAGCACCTAAAGCTGAAGTATCTTCTCAAGAAGAAGAATAACTTAGCTTTTCTTAATTTATTATGTCTGATATTGATATTTCTTATGGTGGCCAAGCTGTAATTGGCGGTGTTCTTATACAAAGTCCAAAAGGGTGGTCTCTTGGAATAAGAGATAAGGATGACAATCTACATAGATATTATGAACCAAGGATTCCTCTCGTAAGAAGAAATAAGTTTTGGGCAGCTCCATTTATCAGAGGTTTTGGCGCACTAATTGATTCAATGTATGTTGGGTTTAAGGCAATTACATTATCTGAAAAAATATATTCCAAATTTGAAGACGAAGAGGAAAGTTTATTGTCAAAGGTTATTACTTACTCAGTACTAATTGCAATCCTTTTGCTTTTCATTGCAGGTCCACGCCTTCTTGTTGAAATGATAAATTATGAACAAATTGGCACAGGAATAATCGAGGGATTATTTCGAGGATTGATAGTAATAATTTATATTTATTTAATCGGTAGAACAAAAGATGCTCAAGAACTATTTGAATATCATGGAGCAGAGCATATGACGATAGCTTCCTATGAAGACAAGCAGTCACTAGAGTTTGACAATGTAACTAATTATCCTAAAGAACATGTTAGATGTGGTACATCGTTCTTATTTTTGATTGTTTTTATCAGTCTTCTTACTTTGCCATTTATTCCAAATTTAAACATTGCTATGACAACAATTACGAGACTTTTACATGTGGTGGTAGTTTCTATGATTTCTTATGAAGTACTTAAATTTAATTTTAAAAACTCAGACTCAATTATTGCCAAGATATTTGCTACTCCTGGAATATGGACGCAAAAAATAACAACGAAAAATCCATCAAAAGAACAAATTGAAGTAGCAATTTTATCAATGGCTAACTGTATCGCACATTCAGAAAACACAGATAGATTTAATGGAATTCTTGAAAATACAAGTGAGGTGGAAATTGGATAAGTCACTACATGAAAAACTAATTACAATCGAAGCTTCTTTACCTGAAATTGAAAAACAGTTGTCAGAAATCGATATTTCAAGAGATCAAAAAGCCTATGCAGAAATGGCAAAAAAACATAGCGATGTTTCTACAATCGTTGAATTATTTGTTGAGTGGAAAGACATTAATCTCGAAATTGCTGATGCAGAAGAACTCTTACAATCTGAGTCTGATGAGGAAATGAAAACTGAGTTTGAGGGAATAATTTCAGAAAACAAATCAAAGCTCGATCCATTAATTCAAAAAATAAAGATTTCACTTCTACCAAAAGACCCATCTGATGACAAAGATGTATTAGTAGAAATAAGACCTGGAGCAGGCGGAGAAGAGGCAGCGATCTGGGTAGGTGACTTATATAAAATGTACACAAGATTTGCAGAAAGAAGTTCTTGGAAGGTAGAGCCTATAGAAATTATTGACTCTGATATGGGTGGTTATAGCAAGATTATTTTTGCCATTAAATCTAAAGGCGTCTATTCAAAATTAAAATTTGAGGCTGGTGCACATCGAGTTCAGAGAGTACCGAAAACAGAATCACAAGGCAGAGTTCACACTTCTATCGCAACTGTAGCAGTTTTACCAGAGGCCGAAGACGTAGATATCAATATTGACCAAAACGATTTAAAAGTTGACGTATATAGATCTAGTGGACCAGGGGGACAGAGTGTCAACACCACTGACTCTGCAGTAAGAATCACTCATATTCCTACTGGATTAGTTGTCTCCTGCCAGGATGAAAAATCTCAACTTCAAAACAAAGAAAAAGCTATGAGAATTTTAAGA
>LUMS01000801.1_pt1 | contig 19581 bp, 20 predicted proteins | sample 729711 | NCBI WGS metagenome assembly LUMS01 (sample SAMN03860298, study PRJNA289734) | marine metagenome | biome: seawater column; feature: ocean; material: water; isolation source: Red Sea water column Station 192 - depth 25m | place: Saudi Arabia: Red Sea | collected 2011-10-15 | depth 25 m | reverse complement strand
TTCTAAGTTTGCAGCTAAAATACAATCACCAAAAAGCAATATATCCCTAAAAATTTTTTCAAATCAACCTGGTGTTCAATTTTATACTGGTCAGCATTTAAAATATTCCAGTAATCGTATTAAAATTAAAAAATATCAAGGTATGTGTTTTGAAACTCAGGGTTTTCCAAACGCACCCAATAATCGAAAATTTCCTTCAACGCAATTAAACCCATCACAAATTTATAAACATCAAATGAAGTTTGAAATTGGAGAAATTAAATAATTATTCGGTTTTTTCTCTTAATTTTATATTCAATGTATCAAAAAATATTTGAGGAACACTAAAAGCAAAATTATTTAAAAAAGCAACAGAACTAACTTGTATTTGATTTCCATCTAGCAATGGATCTATAAACTTTGATATTTGAACTTTGTCATCGACATAATTCCAATCAAAAGTAGCATGAACACCTTTACCCTCTATATCATAAAAATTTACAAATATTACAGTTCCATTATTGAGTGTAAACCTAGTTTTTAAGTCTGGAGAGTTAGGTAATTCTGACTTAAGTATAAAGCCATTATGTTGAAGATCAGTTAATGTGTTCTAGCTCTCCTTCTTTCATACTTAAATTAATCATATTCTGATTATAAATTTGAATTGATTTGATTTGAGATTTACCAATATTTATTAAATCGGTGGGTACCCAATAGAAATCAGATACATCGGCAGTTAAGTTTGTTGATACTAAATAAGATTGATTGGAGTCAGTAGCTTTTATGTAAGATCCTGGGATATTGTAATTATAAATACCAATATCTAGTGAATATAAGACCACATCGTCTTTTGATTTTAAAATTAATTGCATTTTATTTTCATCATCTAGACCCAATTTGTATAAAAGATCTTCGCGATTAGTTTTAGCATCTAAAATATTTGCTTCACGAAGTTGAATAAAAAACCGACTTAAAAGCTCAGTATTTGCTGGAAAATTATTTGAGCTTGAAATAAGCCATTGATTATCAATGATTTCAATGACTGATTTTCCATTTTGATTAGAAAATTCAATGTATGCAATTTCTGGTAAAACTTCATCAAAACTAGGAAACAATACTTCAGATGATGACTTGTTAGAGATATTTTTGCCATCAAAATACATACCAAGAGCAATAATTAAAAATCCAAAAGATAGTAAAACCAATATTTTTAAATTTTTAATGTACATTTATCTGCTTTTTCTTTTTCTGATACCGAGTTGTCTTGGAATAAAAAACATTAGTAGAATTAAAAGAACAGGGATTAAAAAAGTATTTAATATGTTTATTTGATTTGCTAATCGATCTATGTCTTTACTTAAATTTCTTCTAACTTCTCTTAGTTGTTTACGAGTATTTTCTACTTGTAATTGAAAATTTGCTAATTCCATTAATTGTTTGTCAGATAAATTGACACTTTCTACATCTCTACCGCCTGATAAATTTTGAATTTGATTTAATGTATTATCAAGTTGAGCTTGTAATTGCTGTTCCTGTCCTAGATACATCTGCTCAGCTTCTGCTTGAAGTTTTTGAACTACAACAAACGGTCTAAATGGAGCCTCTTTGTTTCTCAGATCAATAAATTCATCATAACCTGTCATTGAGTCAAATACATTTGTAACTAAACTTCCATTATCAGATGTCGCCTCTATTACATTGGTATCTAAAAACTTTTGAATTCTTGCCCAAAAGGCATTTCTTATAAAATCAGCGTCACTGAAAACTACCACATTTATATTTTTTGAGGATATTTCTAAATGATTATCATTTTTAAATTCAAAATCATTAAAATTACTTTTTGCGATACCATTTAATTTTACTCCAAAGTCATAGCTAATTCCTGTTGGCTGAAAATTATTAATGAGCTTAATTGGATCATGTACCTCTTTCATAGGTAGATCCATTGTTACCTCACTAGATGACATAATAGGTGTGTATGAAATTTCACTTTCATCGTTTAATGGGGAAAGACCACCTGGAGACACAAGTCTAATTAAAGATAAACCGTCTCCAATTTCTTCAGCTTGATTGATGAACTGTCCTCTGACTTCAGGCCAATTCAATTTCAACATAGTTTGCAAAGATGTATTTTCAGTTATGTTTTGTTGTGTCTGCAGTCTTGTTGCTTGAGCGCCATCTAAAATAACATTGCTATTATAGTTAATATTGAGGGTTTTTAAGACATTTTCTAAATTTGATGATTTATTCGAATGGTCATTTTTCTCAAAAAATGGATCAACAAAAATAACTGATTTTCCCCCATTCAAGATGAATTGTTCAACTGCATATTCAGTTTTGTCACTAATGTCAGAGGGGTGATAAACTATCAATAAGTCTATACCTTCAAAACTCTCTACGTCTGTATCTAAAAACTCAAAATCATAAAAATAACTAAGCTCCTCAAGTATTGTGTATTCTCCTTGTCCAAGTTGATTATTTGGCATCATTGGTGGTGTAGTGTCCACCCATGATAAAAAACCAATCATTGGTTTTTTTGATCTATTAAGTTTGTATACAATATCAGTTAATTGTTTTTCTAATGTGCCAGCTTTTGAGGGATCAAAAAAGGGAACAGTTTCTATGTCATCTGTTGTATTTGAAGCAATTAATCCAAAATATACTTTGGACCCTTCTTGATCTATAGGAAAACCCTGCACACCATATCTATTTACATAATCTTCATCATCTGAATAAGGCTCTGGTTCAATAAAGTTTAATTCAATTTTACCTGAGGCTAGATCTGAATATCTGTTTAATAGACCTTGAACTTGATTAGCGTAATTTTGAATAATTGGAATATTTTTAGATAAGTCTCTGCTATATACAAAATTAATTTTTATTGGCTCTTCAATTTCGTCTATAACTCTCTTAGTACCACTTGAAAGAGTAAAAGTTTTGGTAGAGGTAAAATCAACTCCTAAATTAAAATTGATTTTTTGGATTATAAAATTAAAGGACAAAAATAAAATAACAGTGCTTAATATAGATACTATAAGATAGTTTTTTTGTAAAAATTTATTCATTAGTCTCGATTTAAAAATTTTATAATTGTTAAATAATTCCAAAGAGCAATAAAGGATAAAAAGAAAAACAATCCTTTAATTGAGAAGAAACCCGTTTGGATACTTGAGAAGTGAGTCAAAAAGCTAAAACTAGAAATGAGTTCTACTATTTCAATAGGTAAAATCCCAGTTATAAAATTAATCATAAGAGGAAACCCACTTATGGTAAAAAGAAATGAGACTAAAATAGATAAAATAAAGGCAATTATTTGATTGTTAGTTAACGAAGAAAAGAAAATTCCAAGAGAGACATAAGCACCTGCCATGATAATAACACCAAGATATTGGCCAATAATTACAAGGTTATCAGGGTTTCCAAGATAATTTACTGTAATCCAAATAGGAAACGTCAAAACAACAGAGAATACAACAAAAGCCCAAGTTGCAAAAAATTTACTCAACACTATCTTCCACAAAGGAATTGGCAAAGTCATTAATAATTCAATAGTACCAAGTCTTTTTTCCTCGGACCAACTTTTCATAGTAACTGCAGAGACAAAGAAAATAAAAACCCATGGAATAAAACTAAAAAAAACCGTTAAGTCTGCAACTCCTGAGGAGAAAAACGAGCCAAAATAAAATGTCAAGGACATAGAGGTCAAAATAAATATTGCAGTAAAAATATAGGCGACAGGAGTAATAAAATATAATTTAAGTTCTCTTTTAATTAGCGCCAACATTAGCTTACTAACTTTCTAAATTTTTCATCTAGGGATTTACCAATTTTTTTCTTAAGCTGTGCTGGAGTTCCCTCAAAGACTTTTTGTCCATCATTAATAATAAGACACTTATTACAAACCTCTGGGACTTCATCAAGAATGTGTGTAGAAATTATAATTGCTTTTGTTTTAGATAATTTTTTAATTAATTTTCTTACTTCAAATTTTTGAAGGGGATCCAATCCATCAGTTGGTTCATCTAAGATCAGTAATTTGGGATTATGAATAAGAGCCTGTGCTATTCCAACACGTCTTTTAAAACCTTTTGATAAAGTTTCAATAGGAACATCTTTTACTTCATCTAATTGCAGATCATTAATTACTTTTTTTATTGCTGCTTTTGAGTTTTTTATATTTCTTACCTGGCAAACGTAGTCTAGATAAAGATATGGTGAAAAGTCCAAATAAAGGGGAACACCTTCAGGTAAGTAGCCAATCATTGACTTTGTGTGAATGGGATCTATTTCAATGTCCTTATTGTTTATGATAACGTTTCCACTGTCAGATTTAAGATAACCTGTTATTACCCTCATGGAAGTTGTTTTGCCAGCACCATTAGGTCCAAGGAACCCCATCACATCACCAACTTTGACCTCAAAAGAGAGTTTATTAATGGCAGTAAAATCGCCAAAATTTTTAGAAATATCTATTACGCTTAACATTTTTCATATTATTTAGTTTAAAATCTTAATAATTCAAGATGATAAATTTACCATCTCTTATCAGATGAAGTTTTTACCATGCAGACCTATAAATATCAAAAGCATCTTTTTCAGATATTTCTCTTGGGTTATTGATTAGTAATCGGGTTTGTTTCATAGCATCTCTAGCCATTGTTTCGCATGCAGTTTCAGGGATGTCGAGATCTCTTAATCTTTGTTCTAAACCTAATTCACTTGATAGATCTGACAACTTTTCAATGAATTTTGAAGAAATATCTTGAGTGCTGGTGCTTGTATCAATATCTGGAAAAACAATTGGGGCTATTTCACTGTAAAGTTTTGATGCATTTTGATCAGATATATTAAATCTTAAAACATATGGCAGGACAAGTGCGTTGGAAAGACCGTGAGGGACATGATAAGTCCCTCCAATCGGATATGCCAAAGCATGAACGCCGGCAACTGGAGAGTTTCCAAAGGAGACACCTGCTAACATAGAGCCAACAAGCATATTTGATCTTGCTTCAATATCCTTTCCGTTAATGACAGCTTGTCTTATAGAACTACCTAAAAGCTTCAATGCTTCCTTTGCAAGTGTTTGGGAGATCAAATTATTGTTCACACTTTTTGAAGCATAAGACTCTATCGCGTGGACCATTGCATCAATACCGGTAGCAGCAGTAATGTGAGGGGGAAGACCGAGTGTTAATGATGGATCAAGAATTGCAAGGTCTGGAAGTATAATAGGAGAGGAGACTCCTTTTTTTTCTAAATCTTCTTGTGTGATAATAGAAATTGGAGTTACTTCAGAACCAGTACCAGAAGTTGTTGGGTAAAGAGCAAGAGGGAGCCTAGGCCCTTTAGCATTAGCCACTCCCCAAGCTTCATGAATATTTTCGTTTGAGCCAATCAAAAGTGCAGTTAATTTCGATACGTCCATTGATGATCCACCACCAAATCCAATTACACCTGTTGCATTAAAATCTCTTCCCTGTTGAACACAATTCATAAGTGTTTTTATAGATGGGTCAGCTTCAACATTATCAAAAATTAAAATTTCAGAGTATTTTTGAGTTACAAATAGTATTTTGTTACCAAGTTTTTTAGAGACTTCCTCTGCTGTGCTTACTGAATAATCACTTCCAAATCTTATTCCAGGAGTAGTATTGAATTGAAACGCTTTCACGATAGCAATATAAATGATATGGGGTTTATTTCCTATATAATTTTAAGAAACCTATTCTATGCACCTATCAACCCACAACTTTTTTTTAATAAGGCTTTCTTAAGAGTTTTTTATTTTTATACTTGAATTGTGTCTAAGGTTATTACCATCGCTCAACAAAAAGGAGGCTCTGGAAAAACCACTATAGCTGCAAATTTAGCTGCTGTTTATTCTTTAAAAAATAATTTATCCACGACATTACTCGACACAGACCCTCAAGGCAGCTTAGGTAAGTGGTTTCTCACCAGAAATGAAAAACTTAAAAATAAAAATATGATTCAGTTTAAAACAGCAAGCCTCTGGGGCGCACAGTATGAGGCTAAAACGCTTAAAGAAAAATCTGATTTAGTAATAATTGATACTCCTCCCAAAATTGACGCTGATGGAAGACCAGCAATTGAAATAGCTGACCTTGTCATTATACCGATATCTCCCTCTCAAGTGGATTTTTGGGCCACGGAGTCCATAATTGAATTAGCGAAAAGAGAAAAAAGAGAGATATTAATTCTTATTAATAGAGCAAATGCTAAATCTAAACTTATTCAAGAAGCACATAAATTTGTTAATAAAATGAATGTTAAAAAAGCAAAGACGATTTTGGGTAATAGACAAATATTTGTATCAACTATGGGATTAGGGTTAACAGTAGTAGAAAAACAAAGAACTGGAAAAGGGTGTTTAGAAATGTTGGCTCTAGCAAAAGAGATACAGTCATTCTTGAAATTTTAAATTTTAATAAATTATATGAATGAAGAAATAGATAATGAACAACTCCATGACATATGCTCAAGATTATTGAAAGGTTTTATTAATTGGATTGAAATAAATGATAGTAAAGAAAAAGCATCAATTCTCGATAATGCATTCCAATTTAAAACATCTATCCTAGAACAAGATAAATCAACACTTCAAAAAAAATACTTTATATCACCACAGAATTTATCAAAAAAAGAAGCTGATGTTCTCTTACTACAGTGGAAAGATACTTTTTCCACATTAGTTAATTCAAATGTCGATAGACTATCAAAGGACTCTTTTAAGATATGGTTTTTAAGCTTAGCATCATATTCGATCCCAGAATTAGAAAAGGATGCAAACGAACTATGGTCAAAACTTTTAGAGGGTGTTGAATATTGTCATAAATTTTCTATCAAAGATGTTCCATATCCGCTCAACACTATTTCAAAGAACTAAATCAATGTTAAAATTCCTTATGTTTAAGACATTATTCACGGTAAGCATGTTTTTTTGTTTGAATGCACAATCAATTGAGCTTTTTGGTTATAAATTGTACGAGGACATTCTTAGGTATGAAAATGATGGTAGTATAAAATTGAAGAAAGGTAATATTGAGAGCATTTCTATTAAAGAGGACAACGTCTTGATAGCAAACAAATATATTACTGAATACACATTAAAATCAACAAAAACAGGAAATATTTACGAAATTCACGGCGAATGTAGAAGAGTATTGCAAGAAGAATTTATTAATTCATTTCAAAAGAAAAACACCGAATTATTTCAAACTGAAGTTAAACAATTTCCAAATAAACTTAAAAGTAAAACAACCTGGGAAATTTATCTTAGCAATAGATCTAATAGTAGTGAGTTAATTTTCTCAGTTACTTGTGATTATAGCTTTAATAATAGGAGAATGGATATAATTTTAACTGATAGTGCTTATTTGAGTAATGAAAATTCGAACTATGAAAATTTACTTGATAAAAATAAAGAAAATATTTCAAAAGAAGAAATAGATACTAGTGGAATTTAGTAACTAGAGATAACATATTAATAATTATATAAGACTTTATTTCTGATTTCAGTTGATCATAAGTTTCAGGTAATTTATCACTAAGCTGGAAAGCAAAGTCTATAATTTCATAAGCTTCATCTTTATTCATATAAATCTCATTGCATAGGTCATGGGCAAGTTTTTCTCTTATTAATATTAAAGAAGCTAATGATCTCTTTTGTTTTTTTTTCAAACTATTTTTTTGTTGGTTTCTTAAGTTTCATTCCGGTTCCTCCAAGTTGCATGCCACCAGAACCTTTACACAAACTTTTCTTTTCTTTGTCACACTTTTCTATCTTCTTCTCTTTTTTCTCTTCTTTTTTGACAACCTCTTTTTCTTCTTTCTTTTCTTCTGATTTTACTTCCTGATTTACAATTTTTGTATCTGAGGAAGGCTCAACACTTTGAACTGTGTTTACAGATCCAACCTGAATATTGGAGAGCATTTCTAATATTTGATCTTGTTTTGACAGTTTATCTTTCTGTTTTGCCTTCCAAGATTTTGGTAGTTTTAAATCGATACAACTCTCAGAACCACAAAAAAGGACATCCCCAGTTTCATTATCAAATAAAAAACCACCGCAATTTTCAACACCTTTTTGAGTACAATTTGGGATGTGCATCTCATACTCTGCATTCAAATTCATCGATAATAATGGCAAACTTAAAAGAAGTACAAAAATATATCTCATCAACTTATAATGTATCATTTGTAGAAAAGATTTTCTAAATCTTTTATTCATACTTAAAACTCTCTCCAGGTAATGTTGATTTCATAAAATCATTCTTGGTAATATTTTCTAACCATTTTTTTAATTTAATATTATTGTCTCCCCAGGCATCAGTAAATCTAAAAGATGTATAGTCTAATGCACAGGCAACAGATATTTGATCAATCGTTAACTTGTCAGTCACGAACTCATCATATTTTCTTTCAATCCAATCAATGGATCTTAAAATTTTTTTCTCATATCGCTCTATAGATTTATGTCTTTGCTCTAATTCTGGTATAGCTGACATTTCTATATAACGATTAACTGCATTTTCCATAATTCCATTTGAAACACTTATCATTGTCATACTTTCCCAATAACGATCTTTTGGATATATAGAGTCTTTTTTTGAAATACTATCAAAGTACAAACAAATATTATCACTGTCTGTGATCGTTTTATTACCAACTATTAAAGTAGGAACTTGTCTTAATGGATTAAATTCATCTAGAAATCTTGATTTATAAATATTTATCTTTTCTTCTTTATGAGCAACGTCTAATACAAGAGCAGATACTTTACATTTTCTTCCAAAAGGAGAAGTAGGCCCATTATATAAAAGTGGAGTATCTGTCATTTAATCTATGATTATAGCAACAGTGCCAGGGCTTACACCCTCTTGATCGTTCCTAATGTTAACTTGAGTTATCGTTCCACTAACTGGAGCGTTATGATTGACCTCTGATTTCATAACTTCCATAATAAATAATATATCCCCCTCACTTACTTCATCACCAACTTCTACTAAAACTTTCCATATGTTACCTGGAACTGACGTTAAAACTTCTGTAGACATATTATATGACACTTCCCATTGAGCAGATGGAGGTTTGTTCAGATCTCATTTCCTGTGCCTCTTGCACACTTATTTCTTTAAACTTAAATTTTTCATTTGGTTTAGCTTGTCCTAATTTCCAAAAAGAGGCTGATGGAACAGTAAAAGGTACAATAAACCCACCCATACTAGGCCCATCATTTACAAGTATTATTGGCGTTTGACCCGCCAAATTAATACCACCAATTGGGTAGCCCTGATCTATTATATTTGAGGGTTCATAGCCATGTTCAGGAGATTTATTTGTAGCTTTTTCGGTAAAACTTAAAGTGGGTCCATCCAACCTAAATCCAGTACGATCACTTCTTGCTTGAAGTTTCCACTCTGCTTTAAGAAAAGTATCATATCCTTCGTCGTCAAGCCAATCATCATTTGGTCCCCGAACAACCTCAATTTCCCAAATACCACTATTGCTAATCTCTGGAATTGAGTCAGTTCTAATTTTTCTACCGATATTCCCATTAGCTTGACCTAAAGGGACTCTTTGACCGTCTTTCAAAGCATGACCATCAATGCCACCAACGCCTGCTTTGTGAAAAGTTGATTGAGAGTTTAGCCATTTTTCTGACTCAATGCCTCCAGCAAAAGACACATAAGATCTTGCACCAGATACTGTAAATCCCATTTCAAGAGTTTGTCCAGATTTTATTAAAACACTCTCCCACATAGGAATAGATTTACCATTTATTTTGGGCTGCATATCAGCACCACAGACCGCAATGACATGATCTTTTTCAAATTTTAAAGTTGGACCAGTGTACTGACACTCAAGCGCTGCAAAACTCTCCTCATTACCTACAAGTAAATTGGCAAGTCGAAAAGACCAACTATCCATTGGCCCTGAGGGAGGAAACCCTTGGTTAAGATAACCAACTCTCCCGGGATAATCTTGCACTGATGTTTCTAGTCCTTGTTTAATAACTTCAAACATCTAAAACTTCTTATTATAATCTAGTTTAGACAACCAGTTTTTATATTTTTTGATAGAAAATTTATGCTCCTCAATTAAATCATATCGATATGACTTATCCTCAACTTTTTTTTCGATCATTTCAAACTCATCATAATCACAAGGTACAAATTTAATTCTATCTCCCGGCCTAAATAGACAAATACTATCTTTGAAAACATCAAAATTCTTGTCAGGATCCCAAATGGGTACAGGGGTTCTACCAAAAATTTGATAACCTCCAGGTAGCCTATCAGGATAAATAGCTGTGGACGATCCCCCCATACCCACAGTTCCTTTTGGTGTCCATGTTCTAGGTGGGTTATACTTTGGAGCGGTTAATTTGCACCTAGGGTCAAGCGGCATTGTAAATGGTAAACCAGGCCAAAAACCAAGCGAAGCCACCCAATACTCAGTTCCAGAGTGAACTCTGACAAAATGATTAACGTCATCTAATTGGTTTAATTCTGTAATGAACTCAGGATCTGGCTTTTTCATTGTGATTTTAGCTATATAGTCTTCAATTGCCTCTTTTGTCCATTTGTCAAGATAGACAGTCGGGAAATGAAAAAGTCTGCTATTTACAACAGTATCATCATTATCTTTCATATCTTTAAGCAATGATTTCAATTCATTAATTAAATCTTGATAGCCGATATCATCTGGATTGTAGTGAACTATCATTGAGGCAAAACATGGGAGTGTTTCGTAAACTCCCTTTATATTTGCTGTCTTAATTAAGTTTGATAGCCCCTGAGCTTTAAAGTTCAATTCTAAATTCATCACATTACCAAATTCTATTAATAAATACTTATCACCACCTGGTAAAAACTTTGGCTCAGGGTAAATTCCCTGAAATATTTCTGAGGTTTTATCTTTTGTATTCTTTGAAACTAAATTGGGATAAGTGCCATCCTCGTTTATATGTTTTTTTACAGAGAGTTTACTTACATTTAATTTAGGTTGAGAAATATTATGAGGATACATATTTTTGAAACTGATCCTATCTTGTTTTTTTTTAATAACTCATCTTTAGGATTGGTTAAATCTATTTTTTGAAATAAATCTAAATCTGTATTTTTATATTCTTGAACCATTGAATTTAAAAATATTTAACTTTAATTTTTTCTTTGCTCTTAGGTTTATCTGTAAAATCTACTACTTTGACATTTGTAGGCACAGTCGGTTTAATAATTTTATTTTGAATTTCTGCATTAGTATTAGCTTTTTGATTTGAATTTTGCGTACTTGATAAATTATTATCATTAGATTTCTTTTGAGTATGACCAAACATTCCTTCAAGAATAGTATTTGGATTAATATCCTCTTTCTCAAAGGTCTCAAATATGCTCCCATCTCTAAAAACTAAAACTCGATGACATAATCCTATAAATTCCTCGAGTTCACTTGATAGAAATATCGCTGTACCACCTTCATTTACAAAAATTCTTAAGTGTTTATATAAGTCTCGTTTTGCGCCAACATCAATACCTCGCGCTGGATCGTTAAGTATCAGTATCTTTGGAGTTGTTGTGAAAGCTCTGGCAATCATGACTTTTTGCTGATTTCCTCCACTCAATGATGTAATTAGATTATTTTTTGGACCTGTCTTAATACTCAATCTTTCTACTTCCCAATCAAAAATACCGTTTAATTCCATCCATTTAATAAAACCAATAAATCCACCTGATGTTTTAGCTTGTTTTCCTTTATATAAAGGTATGACCATATTTTCATATATGCTCATGTTAGGAAAAATACCCTCTTTTTTTCTATCTCCAGATACATATCCAACTCCACTTTTCTTGGCATCTAACAAGCTATTTACAGTAGTGTAATCTTTCTTAGTTCTTTCTCTTTCCTCATCAGACTGTTTAACAATAACTTCTCCACTAAGTGGTTGATCGATACCTGCCAGAGCTTTAACAAAATTATCTTGTCCTTGCCCATCAAGTCCTGTGACTCCAAGTATCTCACCTTTTGGAAGATCAAAGTTAATAACATCTCCATTTTCCCAAACTTTTAAATCTTTAGCAGACAAAACTATTTCATCTGAGATTGAGTCTGGAGGTGTAGCTTTTATTTCTGATGCTGTAGAAAATTTTTTATCACCTGTCATAAGTCCGAGAAGATTTTTTTCAGTAATTTCCTCTCCTGCTAAAACTCCAACATCAACCCCATCTCTCATAACTGTTGCTCTATCGCTTATTCTAACTAGCTCTGCAATTCTGTGAGTTACAATAAAGATTGCTGCACCTTGATCTCTTAATGTTCTCATTTTTGCAAAAAGTCTTTCTGTAGAGTCAAAATCGAGAGCAGCTGATGACTCATCTAAAATTAGTACTTTAGGATTTCTTAAAAATGCTCTACCAATTGTTATCCAAGCTTTCATACCAAGCGATAATTGACTTGCTATTGTATATGGATCGACAAATTCACCGGATAGCTCTAACATTATAGAGGCAGCTTTTTCGACCCTATCTCGATGTGCTAATTTTTTCCCAAAAAAAGAGTCATATCCAATAAATAAATTTTCATAAACAGTAGCCTCTTCAGCTATCATCACTTCTTGAAAAACTGTTGCGATACCAATTCTTTGAGCTTCAATTGGGGAATTGGGTGAATGCCCCATAATAGAGACCTTTCCTTTGTCCAAAGGTAAAACTCCTGAAATAACCTTTGCCAATGTGCTCTTACCACATCCATTACCACCAACAATGGCGTGTATTTCACCAAAGTTAGCTTTGAAATTTACACCGTTTAGGGCTTTTGTAACACCAAAGGACTTTGATGCATCTTGAACATAAATATCTCCTCCGACCTTAGAGGAGTTAGACTGTGCCCCATTCCCGTTTGGGGCACTGTCCAAAGTTTTTTCTTCATTCATTAATTACTTAAATTAAAGTAATGCTTCTCCACGATCGAAGAAATTATTTAAGTATTCATCACTAGCCCAGTTTTCAATTCCAACAGTTCTAAACTCACTTGAGTTTCTGTCACAATCTTCAGGAACAAAAGACTGAATAGTCTCAACATCTTCTTCATATGGAGGAACTAAGATAGACTGGATTTTAAGACCCTGACCATACATAGTTCTTAAAAGAACATTCATCGCAAACTCTGCATCATCTCCAGGAGGCCATGCATAGATCGCTCTGTCGATAAAGTCTGGATTATTTCTCCAATAGCAGAATGCACCAATTTCTCCACCCAAAGCCATAGGCACCATTGGTCTTCCAGATGATTCTAGAGCGTTAAGTGCTCCGGACTCTCCTGAAGACTGAACAGCAAATCCGTCAACTTGGATTGTGTTAGCTGATAACCATTTTTGAAGTTCAGCTTGAGCAATTTGTGGTGTCCACATGTGTGCAATTTCAGCAACAACAGTAATATCTGGATATTCTGCAAATCCATCTAGCATACCTTGGTGCTGTGAGTCAGATGCTGATGTTCCAGGAATTCCTTCCATAACAACAACATTACCTTCACCACCAATAGTTTCTGCTAACCATTGTGCAATATAATATCCGGTTAATTTATAGTTAACAGATGTACTGATAGCATATTCTGAAGTTAAGTATCCTGTCATTGATGCAGTAGGAACACCTTTTCCGTACGCATACTCAATAGTTGGATTTAATGCAACAGGATTTGAGCAACAGACTATTAATCCATCAACTCCTTGATCAGTTAACTGTCTCATTTGTTGAATTTGAACCGCGTCTTTTAGGTTAGATTGTGTAACAACGATATCGTTAAGAATACCTGCTGCTTTCATTTTTGGTAAATAGTCACCATACAATCTCTCCATCACACCTTTTCTCCATAGATTACCTGCGTAAGAACTTGCATAACCGATAGTCCAAGGAAGTGGTCTATCACTTTTCCAATTTCTGTATACACTTTCACCAAGAGGTTGGTTAGGATCCATAAAGTCAGGATTATAAACGAAGTCTCTAATATCAGCTGGAATTTCGTCTAAAATGTCAGCATTTAAGTTACCTGCGACACCGACAAAACTAACAGCTAAAATAGCTATGAACTTTTTAAGCAATGTCATAGTTTTATCCTCCTTACTTATATATAAGTATCTATAATAATACCTATATTCTGAAAAATATAAGCAAAATTGTTCCAACATGTGGAAAAGATTTTCACATAAAAGCCTGATTTTCTGTAAATTATAAACGAGAGGAATTTATTATTCATGGTCGATTTGAATTGCGATATGGGTGAGGGTTTTGGTATTTACTCCTTCGCAGATGACGAAGAAATAATGCCTTACATAGATGCTGCTAATGTAGCCTGTGGGTTTCACGCCTCAGACCCAAACACAATGAGGAAAACTGTCGAGCTTGCAAAAAAATATGATGTGAAAGTTGGATCGCACCCCGCCTATCCTGACTTAGTGGGGTTTGGAAGAAGGCCAATGAAAATGAAACGTGAGGAAATCAAAAATCTTGTGATGTATCAAACTGGTGCGATCAAAGCCTTTCTGGATGAGTATAAAATGCCATTAAACCATATCAAACCTCATGGATCTTTATATGGTGTCTCCGCGAAAGAGGAAGATGTGGCTCATGGAATTGCTGACGCAGCTGAAATTTTTAATGTTGGTATTTTCGGAATGGTTAATACCTTTCACGAAAAAGTATACAAAGAAAGAGGAATAAAATTTTACGGAGAATTTTACTCTGACTTGGAATATGATGAAACAGGTTATTTGGTTATAGCCAAGGGTCGAAATAAATATTATCCAACTGATAGAGCTGTGGAGCGTTGTTTAAGAGCAATGAATGAAAATAAAGTTAAAACTGTTCAAGGAAATGATGTGGTTGTAGGATGTGAAACAATTTGTGTCCATTCTGACACTCCTAATGCTGTAGAAATCTTAAAGGCTCTGAGAGAAAAAATTTCCTCTGATAAAAAAATTCCACAAAAAACTTCAAACGGCAATCATACCAAAATGCCTTATATCGTTGATAAGAAATGAAAAAAATTTTAATTGCTAATCGCGGTGAAATAGCAAATAGAATTATAAAAAGTTGTAAAATATTAGGTCACAAATCAGTTGCTGTTTATTCAGATGCAGATAAGAATTCAAAGCATGTAAGATTATCTGACGAGTCTTATTATATAGGACCTAGTAAAGCTCAGGAAAGTTATCTTTCTTACAATAAGATTTTAGAAATAGCTACAAAATCAAATGTGGATGCTATTCATCCTGGTTTTGGTTTTTTATCAGAAAACGACACTTTTGCTCAAGAGGTCATAAACAGAGGTATCACATGGATTGGCCCTAAACCAAAATCGCTATAGGTTACCCTTTACTTGTAAAATCAAGTGCTGGTGGTGGGGGGATAGGCATGAGCGTCGTCCAAAACTTTAAAGACCTAGCTAATGCAATTGAAAAAACTAGTAATCTTGCTGCAAAATCTTTTGGTAATGGAGATATTTTTATTGAGAAATTTATCACCAACGCCCGACATATTGAAATACAAGTTTTTGGATTTGGTGCTAAGGGATCTGTGCATCTATTCGAAAGAGATTGCTCTATGCAAAGAAGATATCAAAAGATAATTGAGGAGTCTCCGGCACCAGAAGTAGATAGGGAATTAATTAACAATATGGCTCAAGCCGCTGTAAAATTATCTTCTGATGTAAAATACGAAGGAGCAGGTACTGTAGAGTTTATATATGATGTCCAAGAAATGAAATATTATTTTCTTGAGATGAATACTAGAATTCAAGTTGAACATCCTGTTACAGAGTTAGTTACAAATAATGATTTAATTTCCATGCAAATAAATTTTGCTTTTAATAGAAAAAATAAATTTTTAAATCAAAGTAAAATTAAAACTTATGGACATTCAATTGAGTGCAGAGTTTATGCAGAGGATCCTTCTCAAAATTTCTTACCATCTCCAGGAAAAATAACTAAATTAAAGTTTCCTAAAATACCAAATGGCATAAGATTAGATTGGGGATATGATGAAAGAGATGAAGTAAGTTTCTATTATGATCCGATGATAGGAAAAATTATATCTCACGACTTAATTCGAGACGATGCTATATCCAAATTAATAAAATTTTTAGAGGGTACCCAGATTGAAGGTATTAAGACAAACATCCCCTTTTTAATTTGTCTTCTCAAAGACAAAAACTTCATAGATGGTAAACACAACACTAAATATATCGAAAATAATTTAAACACTCTTATTAGTAAGATATCTTTTAAAAATGGCTTTACTAAAAATATTGATTTGGACTCAAAGAGAATTAAAATTGTTGAAACAGATAAGCTTAAAGTAGGTCATGGAAGATCGCAGTCTGACAGAGGGGGTATCAAAGTCGTATATTTTGACTAATAATAATGGTTAATCAACTTGTAGCAGCAATAAAACCCTCTCAAATTCCAGGTTCTGATCCTCAGTCAACAAAATACTTAATCGTCCCAATATTTATATTTTTTGCCCTAATGATTTTTGCAATGATTAGAGGACCACAAATAATTTCAGGCTCGGGTATTGGAACTGCAATTATGGTTTCAACACCCCTTATTCTTGCTACTTATGCTCTTACTGCGTTGGCTTTAGCCGGCAGAGTGACAGTCGATTTATCAATAGGACCACTTATTGGTTTTATTAATGTAACGACAATACAACTTTATGCTGCAGGATATATTCAATCGCCAGTTGCGTATTTCATATGTGCTCTTGCAATAGGAGTAATTTACCAATTTCTTTATGCTTTAATCGTAATTTTTATCAGAGTTCAACCAATAATAGTTGCCTTAAGTATGTTTCTTGCTTTCTCTGGTATCAATTTAGTTATTTTACCAAGACCAGGAGGAAGAGCACCTGATTGGATGTTATCTTGGAGTGCTGGAACTGAGGTAGTACAACCCACACTGATACTTTTAATTTTCTCGACACTTATTTGGTATGCACTAACTCATACTGCTTACTGGCAACATTTAAAATTAATGGGTTCAGATGAAAAGTCTGCTTATACAAGTGGAGTGAGAATTTACGTCGTAAGAATTGGCGCTCATATTATTGGTGGAGTTTACGCTGCACTCGCAGCTATTGCATTTACAGGCTTAATTGGTTCTGGAGACCCAACTCAAGGTACTACTTATACATTGATGGCAGTTACAGCACTTGTATTAGGTGGGTCAAGTTTAATTGGTGGAAGAGGCGGTGCGTTTGGAGCTATTCTAGGTTCAGTTAACATTTATTTGATAAATTTTATTCTATCAACTTTTAGGTTTGAAAGATTTCAAAGTTTCGTAACAGACTTATCATACGGTGCGGTATTGGTGGCTTCTCTTTTAATACTTATTGCACTTCCTTATATTCAAAAAGCATTCAAAAATTTATCAGTTTTTGTATTTTTTATTATTGGAACATTAAGTGCTGCTGCTGTTCAAATTCATATGAAATTTGATCAAGTAACTAGAGGGACTGTAGGAGGTTTTGGAGGTAAATCTAAAGATGCTGAGATTTTTGAAAAAGCTCTTGAGTCCGGGAGTGATTGTTTAATCACAGGTAAGGCATGCGCAGAGGGTGGAAATTCTACAGTGTGGATGTTTATTGCTATCGGAATAGCAGCCTTGATTTATCTCGTTTATTTACTTGTTAAACATAGAGATGGCCCAACAGTGTCTTTTATTATTGCAGCAATTGTTATTTTCTTTGGTTGTGTTTGGAGTGGCACGAGAGAGGCTTATTTCGTTAACGCTGATTTGGGTACCAACTTACAATATATTTTAAATTATGCTCCTCAGTATTTTACATCTGAATATCTAAGAGTTGGTGCAGGATTGCCTGATTTTTCATCTTCCTCGAGTGCTTTGGTTGGCTTCGCTTACGCTGTCGCAACTTTAGGAGGAATAGTTTTCTTTACATCTGCGATAGTAATAATTGCTATGCCAAGATTTAGAAAAGAAATCAAAACACAAACATTGGTATTATTTGCAATAGCAATTTCATTTATTGTATTTGCTGCAATATCTTATTACGGAATTGAGTCAAATAGACAGAGTTTCTTCGGCATAGATGGATACGCTGTAATACTAATTTTATTTTTACTTTTTTTACTCACGGCACCAACTCTTTTCTCGAATATCAATTTGAATAATGTTTTCATTATTTTCCTCGGTGTATTAGCAATACTCGCTGTATACTTTTTAGCCTCACCATCTGGAACAATTATTACTGATGATGGAAGTAAGTTTTACTCTCCAATTATTACAGAATTAATTGTTGGCGATACATCATCAATCAACTATACAAGACCTATCCGCGGTGAATTTATCACAAGTGATGTTACTTGGCTTAAAGAAGCAGCTCTAATTATATTTGCAATATTTGTATTTCAATTTTTTACATATTTAACAATGGGAGCAAAAATATCATTTGCTAGGTTCAGACCTTACATTGCTATTTTAAGTATAGCTGCATTAACATGGTCTGCGATGTTCTTCGCAATTGGTTATCCTTATTGGAAAATGATTTTAATTACTGCAATTGGAATAGCTATTTCGCCTCTGATATGGCAAGCGTTTGGTGTTTATAAAATAAAATTAAAATCGCAAGAAGGACTTGAAAAATGGGGAGGTCTATCAGAAGATAGAAAAGTTTAGTAAATGGAGAAAAGAACTCATAATTTTTTAAAAGGACTTGGAATTCTTTTTGCTGTTGCTGCTGGGATAGGTACTGCAGTTCTTGGTTATGTAGATAGAACTGATTGGATACAGGTTGCATTTTACTCTGTAGCTGTTGTTGCCATTATTCTTTGGGGATGGCATTTTTTCTTAGTTAGATGGTCTTATCGATCTTTAGTAAAGGAAGATGGATCTCAACCTCCTGAAACTACTGAAACCACAAGCAAAAGAAGCCTTTTTTGGGACCTTATTGCAAAGAACTGGATAGCTGTTACGGGATTTTTACTTCTTTTAGGTCTTTTTATACTACTGTGTTTTTTGGTACCCGGGTTCTTCTCAGGTAGAACAGTCGTATCAGCAATCATACTATTAGGTTTCTTAATCTTAGCATTTCTTGCATACAAATTTTTAAACATTAACAAAAGCGTAATTATAGGAGTCGCAGTATTAGTTGGTCTTTTTATAATAGGATCAGTTTCTATTGATGGCTTCTTATCATTGCAGAATATTAAATCTATGTTGGTTTTTGCTTCTTTCTTAGGGCTTGCAACTATTGGACAAACATTAGTTGTGATGTTAGGCGGCCTAGATTTATCAATACCATTTTTAATTGGCGCAACTAATTTAGGATTAATGTCACTTATTTCACTTGGAGTTCCTCCTTGGCTTGCGTTTATAGTTATTCTTGCTTTTGGTACGATCGTCGGGCTTTTCAATGGTTTGATAAGTTTTAATCTCCAAGGACAATCATTAATAGTTACGCTTGGAGTTGGCTTCATGGTAGTAGGTGGAGTACAGATATTGGTATCACTTCCTACTGTTACAGGTGGAACTGTTTTTGGTGTTGTTCCAGATTGGTTAAAAAATTTGGC
>LUMS01000448.1_pt1 | contig 19675 bp, 27 predicted proteins | sample 729711 | NCBI WGS metagenome assembly LUMS01 (sample SAMN03860298, study PRJNA289734) | marine metagenome | biome: seawater column; feature: ocean; material: water; isolation source: Red Sea water column Station 192 - depth 25m | place: Saudi Arabia: Red Sea | collected 2011-10-15 | depth 25 m | reverse complement strand
ACCCGCAACTACCGCAAGGTGCGCGAGGGCCTCGTCACGAGCGACAAGATGGACAAGACCGTCGTCGTCATCGTCGAGGACCGCGTGAAGCACCCGCTGTACGGCAAGGTGCTGCGACGCAACGTGAAGCTCAAGGCGCACGACGAGGCCAACGCGGCCGGCGTCGGCGACCGTGTGCTCATCCAGGAGACCCGCCCGCTGTCGGCCACCAAGCGCTGGCGCGTCGTGGAGATCCTCGAGAAGGCGAAGTGAGAGACAGATGATTCAGCAGGAGTCGCGACTCAAGGTCGCCGACAACACCGGTGCGAAGGAGATCCTCTGCATCCGCGTGCTCGGCGGCTCGGGTCGACGCTACGCCGGTATCGGCGACACCATCGTCGCCACCGTCAAGGACGCCATCCCCGGCGGCAACGTCAAGAAGGGCGACGTCGTCAAGGCCGTGGTCGTGCGCACCGTCAAGGAGCGCCGCCGTCCGGACGGCTCGTACATCAAGTTCGACGAGAACGCCGCCGTCATCCTCAAGGCCGACGGCGACCCGCGTGGAACGCGCATCTTCGGCCCCGTGGGCCGCGAGCTGCGCGACAAGAAGTTCATGCGGATCATCTCGCTCGCCCCGGAGGTGCTCTGAACATGGCGCGCAACAAGCGAACGCTGTCGATCCGCAAGGGTGACCAGGTCAAGGTCATCGCGGGTGCCGACAAGGGCGTCGAGGGCAAGGTCATCGAGGTGCTCGCCGAGCGCGAGCGCGTCATCGTCGAGGGCGTGAACCGCATCAAGCGCCACACCCGCGCCGGTGCCGACGGCACCCAGGGCGGCATCATCACGCGTGAGGCCCCCATCCACGTCTCGAACGTGATGCTCGTCGTCGACGTCGACGGCGACAAGACCACGACGCGCGTCTCGCACCGCCGCGACGACGTCACCAAGAACCGTCCCGACGGTTCCAGCTACGAGGCGCAGCGCTCCGTGCGCGTGTCCTCCAAGACCGGAAAGGAGATCTGAGCATGGCTGAGACGACCACCGCTCCGCGGCTGAAGGCCAAGTACCGCGAGGAGATCCTCCCGGCGCTGCGCGAGGAGTTCAACCACGCGAACGTCATGCAGGTGCCCGGACTGACGAAGATCGTCGTCAACATGGGTGTCGGCGAGGCTGCCCGCGACGGCAAGCTCATCGAGGGCGCCATCCGCGACCTCACGGCGATCACCGGCCAGAAGCCGCAGGTCACCAAGGCTCGCAAGTCCATCGCGCAGTTCAAGCTGCGCGAGGGCATGCCGATCGGTGCGCACGTCACGCTGCGCGGCGACCGCATGTGGGAGTTCCTCGACCGCCTGCTCACGCTGGCGCTGCCCCGTATCCGCGACTTTCGCGGCCTCAACGGCAAGCAGTTCGACGGTCGCGGCAACTACACGTTCGGTCTGACCGAGCAGGTCATGTTCCACGAGATCGACCAGGACAAGATCGACCGGTCGCGGGGCATGGACATCACCATCGTCACCACCGCCACCAACGACGACGAGGGTCGCGCGCTGCTGAAGCAGCTGGGCTTCCCCTTCAAGGAGAACTGACATGGCGAAGACCGGCCTCAAGATCAAGGCGGCCCGCAAGCCGAAGTTCGCGGTCCGTGGCTACACGCGCTGCCAGCGCTGCGGCCGTCCGAAGTCCGTGTACCGCAAGTTCGGCCTGTGCCGGATCTGCCTGCGCGAGATGGCCCACCGCGGCGAGCTGCCCGGAGTGACCAAGTCCTCCTGGTGAACTCGTCGGCCTCGTGCCGCTGACCACCACCCCTTCCACCACGACCGTCGCAGGTCCTCCCTCACCCGTCCGGGAACCCGGGCCCGGGGACGGGATGCGAAACCACGGCAGGAACGGAAACATCACATGACCATGACCGACCCGATCGCGGACCTGCTCACGCGGATCCGCAACGGCAACCAGGCGTACCACGACGACGTGTCGGCGCCCTACTCCAAGCTGAAGGAGGGCGTGCTCGCCCTGCTGAAGCAGGAGGGGTACATCACCGACTACAAGGTCGTCGAGCCCGCCGAGGGCGAGGTGGGCAAGTCCCTCCACGTGACCCTCAAGTACGGCCCCCAGCGCGAGCGCTCGATCGCCGGCATCCGCCGCATCAGCAAGCCGGGCCTGCGGGTGTACGCCAAGTCCACGAACCTCCCGAAGGTGCTCGGTGGACTGGGCGTCGCCATCATCTCGACCAGCCAGGGCCTGCTGACCGATCGTCAGGCCACGACCAAGGGTGTAGGCGGAGAAGTCCTCGCCTACGTCTGGTGAGGGAGGAGCACACACATGTCGCGCATCGGCAAGCTTCCCGTCGCCGTCCCGAACGGCGTCGAGGTCACCATCGAGGGTCAGGACGTCCGCGTCAAGGGCCCCAAGGGCGAGCTCTCGCACCGCGTCGCCGAGCCCATCACGGTCAACCGTGGTGAGGACGGCAGCCTCGAGGTCCAGCGTCCCGACGACGAGCGTCGCAGCAAGGCCCTGCACGGCCTGAGCCGCACGCTCATCAGCAACATGGTCGTCGGCGTCACCGACGGCTACGAGAAGAAGCTCGAGATCGTGGGCGTCGGCTACCGCGTCCTGTCCAAGGGCCCGACGGAGCTCGAGTTCGCGCTCGGCTTCAGCCACCCCGTGATCGTCAAGGCCCCCGAGGGCATCACGTTCAACGTGGAGGCCCCCACCAAGTTCTCGGTCATCGGCATCGACAAGCAGTCGGTCGGCGAGGTCGCCGCGAACATCCGCAAGATCCGCAAGCCCGAGCCCTACAAGGGCAAGGGTGTCCGTTACGCCGGCGAGCGCGTGCTGCGCAAGGCTGGAAAGGCTGGTAAGTGATGGCCGTCTCCATCAAGCAGGTCAAGGGTCGCTCGGCCCGCGCCACGTCGCGCGCGCGTCGCCAGATCCGTGGCCGCAAGAAGCTGCACGGCTCGCCCGAGCGTCCTCGTCTCGTCGTGACCCGCTCCAGCAAGCACATCGTGGCCCAGGTCGTCAACGACCTCGAGGGACACACGCTGGCCTCGGCCTCGACCCTCGAGGCCGACCTGCGCGCCTTCGACGGCGACAAGACCGCCAAGGCGAAGAAGGTCGGCGAGCTCGTCGCCGACCGTGCGAAGGCTGCCGGCATCGAGGCCGTCGTCTTCGACCGCGCGGGCAACCGCTACGCGGGTCGCGTGGCCGCCCTGGCCGACGGCGCGCGCGAGGGTGGGCTGGAGTTCTGATGTCCACCAAGACGAACAACTACGACATGGGGAGTGCCGCATGAGCGCCCAGCAGAGTGGTAACCGCCGCGGAGGCGGAGACCGTCGCGGTGGTCGAGGCGACCGCGGCGGCGACAAGTCCAACTACATCGAGAAGGTCGTCACGATCAACCGTGTCGCCAAGGTCGTGAAGGGTGGTCGTCGCTTCAGCTTCACCGCCCTCGTGATCGTCGGCGACGGTGACGGCCAGGTCGGTGTCGGCTACGGCAAGGCCAAGGAGGTCCCCACGGCGATCTCCAAGGGTGTCGAGGAGGCGAAGAAGAACTTCTTCCGCGTCCCGCGCATCCAGGGCACCATCCCGCACCCGGTGCAGGGCGAGAAGGCGGCCGGTGTCGTCTTCCTGCGTCCTGCGTCGCCCGGTACCGGCGTCATCGCCGGTGGCCCGGTGCGTGCAGTGCTCGAGGCCGCCGGTGTCCACGACGTCCTGAGCAAGTCGCTCGGCTCGTCGAACTCCATCAACATCGTCCACGCGACGGTGGAGGCCCTCAAGGGCCTGGAGTCGCCCGACGCGGTCGCGCAGCGTCGTGGCCTCGCGGTCGAGGACGTCGCCCCGTCGGCCCTGCTCAAGGCTCAGGCCGAGGGCATCAAGGAGGCGCAGAACGCGCCCGCCGAGGTCGGTGTCTGATGGCGCGCCTCGAGATCACCCAGGTTCGTTCGGCGATCGGTCGCCCGCAGAACCAGCACCACACGCTGCGGTCGCTGGGTCTGAAGCGCATCGGCGACGTCGTCGTCAAGGAGGACCGCCCCGAGATCCGCGGCATGGCGAACACCATCCCGCACCTCGTGGCCGTCAAGGAGGTTGACTGACATGGCGCTGAAGCTTCACCACCTGCGCCCCGCCCCCGGTGCCAAGACCGCCAAGACCCGCGTGGGTCGCGGTGAGGGCTCCAAGGGCAAGACCGCCGGTCGCGGCACCAAGGGCACCAAGGCCCGCTACCAGGTGTCCGCCGGCTTCGAGGGTGGACAGATCCCGCTCCACATGCGTCTGCCGAAGCTGAAGGGGTTCAAGAACCCCTTCCGCGAGGAGTACCAGGTCGTCAACGTCGAGCGCATCGGCACCCTCTTCCCCGAGGGTGGCGCCATCGACGTCGACGCGCTGGTCGCGAAGGGCGCGGTTCGCAAGGGCCAGCTGGTCAAGGTGCTCGGCGAGGGTGACCTCTCCGTGGCCGTCCAGGTGACCGCCCACAAGTTCTCCGGCTCGGCCCGCAGCAAGATCGAGGCCGCCGGCGGCAGCGCGACCGAGCTCTGAATGACGCTCTGACGAGACGACGGCGAGGTTCGTGGCCCTAGCGGCCACCGGACCTCGCCGTCGTTCGTCGTCCGGCCCTCGCAGGCCGCGGCCCGTCCCGGGCGCCCGCCCCACGCGTGGGGTGCAACGACCGGGCAACGGCCGATCTGCGAGAACTGACTGTTAGAGTCGCCGAGGTCCCGCCAGGGGCCCACGATCGAGGAGGACACCCGGTGCTCAGCGCCTTCGTCAACGCGTTCAAGACGCCTGACCTTCGACGCAAGCTGCTGTTCGTGCTCGCCGTGATCGTGCTGTTCCGGTTCGGCTCGACCCTGCCGGCCCCCGGCATCAACGTGAGCAACGTGCAGCGCTGCGTCGACCTTGCCTCGCAGGGCGAGAACAGCAGCCTCTTCGCGCTCATCAACGTCTTCTCCGGCGGCGCGCTCCTGCAGCTGACCGTGTTCGCGCTGGGCATCATGCCCTACATCACCGCGAGCATCATCCTGCAGCTGCTCGTCGTCGTCATCCCGCGGCTGGAGGCCCTCAAGAAGGAGGGCCAGTCCGGCCAGGCGAAGATCACGCAGTACACCCGCTACCTGACGCTCGGCCTCGCCGTCCTGCAGGCCACGGGCATCGTGGCGCTCGCGCGCAGCGGCCAGCTGTTCGGTGGCGTCGACTGCGGCCAGCTGCTCTACCGACCCGACAGCATCCCGGCCTTCCTGCTGATCGTCCTCACCATGGTCGCGGGCACCGCCGTCATCATGTGGCTCGGCGAGCTCGTGACCGACCGCGGCGTCGGCAACGGCATGTCGATCCTGATCTTCACGCAGGTCGTCGCGACGTTCCCCGGCGCCATGTGGCTGATCAAGGAGCAGAAGGGCTGGGCGACGTTCTCCGTCGTGGTGCTCGTCGGTCTCGTGATCGTCGCGGCCGTCATCCTCATCGAGCAGGCGCAGCGCCGGATCCCGGTCCAGTACGCCAAGCGCATGGTCGGGCGCCGGATGTTCGGCGGCTCCTCGACCTACATCCCGCTGAAGGTGAACCAGGCCGGCATCATCCCGGTCATCTTCGCCTCGAGCCTGCTGTACCTGCCGGCGCTGTACGCGCAGTTCCGACCCGACGGACCGGGCGCGGTGTTCATCACCGACCACTTCGTGCGTGGTGACCACCCGTACTACATGATCACCTACTTCGCGCTGATCGTGTTCTTCGCCTACTTCTACGTGGCGATCACCTTCAACCCGGAGGAGGTCGCCGACAACATGCGCAAGTACGGCGGCTTCATCCCCGGCATCCGTGCCGGCCGTCCGACGCAGGACTACCTGGCGTACGTCCTGAGCCGCATCACGGCGCCGGGCGCGGTGTACCTGGGCTTCATCGCCCTGATCCCGATGGTGGCCGTGGCGCTGCTCGGCGCCAGCCAGAACTTCCCGTTCGGCGGCACCTCGATCCTCATCATCGTGGGCGTCGGCCTCGACACGGTGAAGCAGATCGAGAGCCAGCTCCAGCAGCGCAACTACGAAGGGTTCCTGCGGTGACTCGTCTCCTCATCATGGGTCCGCCCGGTGCCGGCAAGGGCACCCAGGCGGCGACGCTGGCGCAGCGGATCCAGGGCGCGCACGTCTCGACCGGCGACATCTTCCGGGCGAACGTGCAGCAGCAGACCGAGCTCGGCCGGACCGCGCAGCGCTACATGGACGCGGGGGAGTACGTGCCCGACGAGGTCACGAACGCCATGGTGCAGGACCGCCTCGCCCAGGACGACGCACGCGAGTCCTTCATCCTCGACGGGTACCCGCGCACGCTCGAGCAGGTCTCGACCCTCGACCGGATCCTCGCCGACCTCGGCTCCGGGCTCGACCACGTGCTCGTGCTGACGGTCGACCACGAGGTGCTGATCGCCCGGCTGCTGAAGCGGGCCGAGACCAGCGGGCGCGCCGACGACACCGAGGACGTCATCCGGCACCGCCAGGAGGTCTACATCGCAGAGACGGCGCCCTTGCTGCCGGTGTACCGCGAGCGTGGCCTGCTGCGTGAGGTCGACGGCATGGGCACGGTCGACGAGGTCGAGGCGCGCATCGACGCCGCACTCGGCCTCTGACCCGAGTCCGGGGGAGACCGTGTTCGGTCGCGGCATCGAGATCAAGACGCCCGAGCAGGTGGCGCTCATGCGCCGCGCCGGACTCGTCGTCGCGCACGCGCTCGAGGCGGTCCGCGAGACCGTCGCACCCGGGGTGCCGACGGCCGAGCTCGACGTCGTCGCGCACGACACCATCCGCGCACACGGCGCGACGTCGAACTTCCTCCACTACGGCGCCGAGCCCGGCGTGCCGGGCTTCCCCGGCGTCATCTGTGCGTCGGTCAACGACGAGGTCGTGCACGGCATCCCCGGGTCGCGGGTCCTGCGCGAGGGCGACGTGGTCTCGATCGACTGCGGCGCGATCGTCGACGGATGGCACGGCGACTCCGCCGTGACCGTCACCGTCGGCGAGGTCGCCCCCGAGGTGCAGCAGCTCGTCGACAACACCGAGCGGGCGCTCTGGGCCGGCATCGCCGCGGGCGGCGTGGGCCGACGCGTCGGCGACGTGAGCCACGCGATCGAGCGCAGCGTGCGCTCGGCCGGTGACTACGGCATCGCCGACGGCTACACGGGGCACGGCATCGGCACGGCTCGACGGCGGGCGTGCGCGGCTCGCCGAGCTCGGTGTGCCCTACGCGGGCGACGACGCGTCGTAGCCGTCGCGGTTCAGCGACGCGGGGCGGCGACGACCGGCGCGGTCGTGCGGGTCGAGGCGATCGTGCGGGCGACGTAGCCGCTGCGGCTGCCCGTGACCGTCACGTGGATGCGCTTGCCGCGGTCGGCGGCCACCGGGCGGTAGGCACTCCCGGTCGCGCCGGCGATGAGTCGGCCGTTGGCGTACCAGCGGTAGCTGAAGGTGGCCACGGGGGACCACGCCGGGGTGCTCGCTCGCAGCACCGCACCCACCTGGGCCGCCCCGGAGAGCACCGGCCGGTGCACCGTCCTGAACGCCACCGGTGCCGCCTGGACGGGCGGGGTGGTCCGGCTCGACGACAGCGTGCGGGTGACGTAGCCGTCGCGCGTGCCCGTGACCGCCACGCGGATGCGCTTGCCGCGGTCCGCGGACGTCAGGCGGTAGCTGGTGCCGGTGGCGCCGGGGATCGGGCGGCCGTCGGCGAACCACTGGTAGGTGAAGGTGGCGACCGGCGACCAGGCGTCGGTCCGGACCTGCAGCGTGGTGCCCACCTGGGCCGCACCGGACAGCACCGGGCGCGCCGTCGTCGTGAACTGCCCGGGCGCGACGGCGTCGGTGGGCTGGGACGCGACCTGCGTGGTCGTGTAGGCGGTGCGCGAGCCGGTGACGACGACGTGCAGACGGTGCCCTCGATCGTCCGGGGTCACGGTGTAGCGCGCCGTCGTGGCGCCGGCGATCGGGGTGTCGTCGGAGAACCACTGGTAGGCGAGCGTGGCCGTCGGCGACCACGCCGCCGTGCTCGCGGTGAGGACCGACCCGACCGCGGACGTGCCCGCGACGACCGGTGCCGGCGCGAGGTCGAAGACGCCCGGGGCGACCGGGTCGGTCACGGAGGCGGACTCCAGCACCTGCGTGTTGTAGCCCGGACGCGAGCCCGTGGCGACCACGCCGATGCGCTGCCCGAGCAGGCCGGCGTCGAGCGGCAGGGTGCTGCTCGTGGCCCCGGGGATGATCTCGTCGTCGGCGTACCACTGGTAATCGAGCGTGGCAGCAGGCTTCCAGGCGGGAGCGGACGCGACCAGCTGGGCGCCCACGCGCTCCGTGCCCGTCAGCGTCGGTCGTGCGGTCGTGCCGAAGTCGCCTGCCGCGATCGGCTTGGACGTGCGCGCCGACGTGGAGGCCGTCGCCGGGTACCCGGCGCGCCGCCCGGTGACGACGACGTGGACCTTGCGGCCGCGCTCGGCCGCGGTCAGCCGGTAGGTCGACGCGGTGGCCCCGCGGATCGGCGTGCCGTCGGCGACCCACTGGTAGGTCAGGGTGGCCGTCGGCGACCAGGAGCCGGCTCGCGCCGTCAGCAGGCTGCCGACCTTCTCGGCGCCGGCGAACGTGGGTCTCGGGGCCGAGGTGAAGCGGGGGGTGACGTCGGGATCGGCGAAGTGGATGAAGCCGTCCGGCCAGCCGGACCCGGACTTCGTGATCCGCCGGTGGTCGAAGTCGCGACCCCAGTTCGACTCCGAGACGATGATCCCGGTGGGGGAGGCGACCCGCTCGACGTACGCGACGTGGTTGCCGGTGCGGCCCCACCAGGCGACGGAGCCGACCGCGGGCGTCGCGTCGGTGATGGAGGCCATCGTCGTGCCCCAGTCGCGGGCGTTGCCGACGCCGGAGGCCGGACGCCGGTTCGGCATGCCGTTGGTGGTGACGAGGCGGTACGCGACGTAGTTCGTGCAGTTCGTGCCGCCGTACATGTTCCAGTAGCTCGTGCGCTGGTTCTGCTCGTAGCCGTGGTGGTCGTACCCGGCGCGCAGGCAGTTCGCGTAGCCCGAGCACAGCAGGGTCGAGGCGGCCTGCGCGGTGGGCGCAGCGGCCAGCGTCCCGGCCACCAGGACGGCGGCGAGGGAAGATAGCAGCGCTGAGAGCACCCGGGAACGCGACACGCCGAGCAGCGTACGGGATTTCGGGGGCGCGTGGGACCTGTGTGACGGAAGTGGTCGCTGTCAGGACCTCGCGGACGGTCGCGCAGGCGGTGAGAGGGCGCTCGCCCACGCCGGGGACCCCCATGGACTGCTTAGGGTTGCCTAGCCTATGCTTCGAGCACGGGTCGGCCGACCCGTACGGTCGGGGTGGACGAGAGGCAGACATGACGATCATCGAGCCGGACACCTCCTCGTTGTCGCGCCTGCTGCGCGACGGCTCCCGACGTGAGCACGAGTCCGCGGAGGGCTCGGCCTTCATGAGCGAGCTGCTCGCCGGCCGCGTGTCGCCCCGCGGGTACGCGGACTACCTGGCACGCCTGCAGCGGGTGTACGCGGCGCTCGAGGCCGCCGGGCGGGCGCTCGCCGGGCACCCGGTGGTCGACGCCGTGCTCGACCCCGCCCTGGAGCGGTCGTCGGCGATCCTCGACGACGTCGCGCACTGGGGGACCGGCCACGCGGCGACGCCGGCGACCGACGCCTACGTCGCGCGGATCGAGACCACCCGTGACCACCCTGCGCGGTTCGTGGCGCACCACTACACGCGGTACCTGGGCGACCTCTCGGGCGGGCGTGCGATCGGCCGGGTGCTGGCTCGGACCTTCGACCTCGACCACGACGGTCTCGCCTTCTACGCGTTCGTCGACGTGCCGAAGCCGAAGCCGTACAAGGACGCGTACCGCCAGCGCCTCGACGCTCTCGACCTCACTGCGCAGGCCTGGGCTCAGGAGTGGTGCTCCTGCGTGCAGCACTTGACGCTGCCGCCGGCCTTCAGCAGCTCGCTCACGTCGACGGGGACCGGCACGTAGCCGCGCTCCTCGAGCTGGCGAGCGAGGGTGCGCGCCTGCACGGGGACGACGACGTGGCGTCCGTCGCTCACCGCGTTGAGCCCGAGCACGAGGGCGTCCTCCTCGGTGCACTCGACCGCGTCCGGGAACAGCTCGCGCAGCGTGCGACGGCTGTGCTCGGAGAACGCCGACGGCAGGTAGGCGATGTCGGCCGGGGCGTCGCCGTTGCCGTCGTCGAGCACGGCCAGGGCGGTGTCGAGGTGGTAGAAGCGAGGGTCGACGAGCTGCAGGCTGACGACCGGACGGTCGAGCACGCGGGCCGCCTCGACGTGCGCGTGCAGGCTCGTCCGGAAGCCCGTGCCCGCCAGGATCATCGAGCCGAGCACGAGGAAGTCGCCCTCGCCCTCGTTGGTCTGCGTGGGGTCGGCGACGGCGACGCCCTGCCCCCGGAGCCAGGCGGCGTGCTCGACGGCCTCGGCGGCCCGCTCGGGGTGACGGAACCGAGCGCCGTACGCGCGCCCACCGACGACCGTCGCGCCGTTGGCGGCGAACACCATGTCGGGCAGGCCGGGCACCCCGTCGAGCACGTGCACCCGGTGGCCCAGCGCGCTGTACGTCTGGCGCAGCACCTCCCACTGGACGAGCGCGCGCCGGCGGTCGACGGCGACCCCCGGCCGCATCCACGCGTTGATCGCGTAGGTGACGTCGAAGTGGGTCGGTGCGCACATGAGGTACGTGCGGGTCCGGGCGGTCCGGGTGACCTGGCGGGCAGGTGAGGGACTCACCGGGACGTGGGTGGCGGGACGGGTCTCGAGCACGGTCACGGTGACCTCCTGGATCAGTGGCGTCACCCCTGCGACGCAACGAATCCATCGTAGTTCGCCGCTCTGGTGATCTGAGAGTTCGAAACTGCGCGTCCTTGCGCAGGAACCTGACGTTCTGGGGCCAGGAGCGGCGATTTGTTGCACCATGGGTCCATGGACGACGTCGACCGCCGGATCATCGACCACCTCGTGCGCGACGGCCGGGCCGGCTACGCCCGGATCGCCGCCGACGTCGGCCTGTCGGCCCCGGCGGTCAAGCGTCGGGTCGACCGGCTGGTCGCCGACGGTGTCGTGAAGGGCTTCACCGCGGTCGTCGACCCCGACCTCATGGGCTGGGCCGTCGAGGCCTACGTGGAGGTCCACTGTCGCGGCACGATCACGCCCGAGGCCCTCGGGTCCGCGTTCGCGAGGATCCCCGAGATCCACGCGGCCGCCACCGTGTCGGGCCAGGCCGACGCACCTGGAGCGGGCGCTCGAGCGGGTGCGCACCGAGGTCGACAACGTCGACCACACCGACACCGCGATCGTGCTGTCGCGCCTCATCGACCGCTACACGGGCTGACCACCCCTCACGTCGGCAGCCGCACCCCGAGCACGCCGACGTTGTTCTCCAGCCTCATCGGCCCATCCTCACGCGCGTCGGCGGTGCGGTGCCAGCGCCCGCCGACCCTCGATTTGAAACGAGTGCCCCGACCGACGTAGACTTCCCTGTCGGCCTATGTCGGGCGCATCGACCCCTGCCCTCGTGGTTCACCCCTCGTCGGAAGCGGCTCCTCGGAGTCGCGGGTCCTCGCGCGTGCCCGGGCCGTCCCTGACGATCAACCGAGAAGCTGAGGTCCATGGCGAAAAAAGAAGGCGTCATCGAGATGGAGGGTGCTGTCGTCGAGGCACTCCCGAACGCGATGTTCCGGGTCGAGCTGGCCAACGGCCACAAGGTCCTGGCGCACATCAGCGGCAAGATGCGCCAGCACTACATCCGCATCCTCCCCGAGGACCGGGTCGTGGTGGAGCTGTCGCCGTACGACCTCAGCCGTGGACGGATCGTCTACCGCTACAAGTGATCGACACGTCGGGAACGACACCGTCGAGCACGCCACAACTGCACACCGAACACGTTCAGACTGAAGAAGAGAGAGCTTCTCGATGAAGGTCAACCCGAGCGTGAAGAAGATCTGTGACAAGTGCAAGGTGATCCGTCGCCACGGCCGCGTCATGGTGATCTGCGAGAACCCCCGGCACAAGCAGCGCCAGGGCTGATCGCACTTCTTCACCGCGACCCACTGAACATCTGACGGCTCCCGACGCCCCCTGGAGACAGGACCGGCGACGGGTCACCCCCGGCGCAGAGGCCGGGGCCCGGCTCAGGACCCCCAAGGAACGGGTCCTGGAGGCAGCTGGGGCGCCTCAGGTGACGACACCTCTGCCGTACCGGAAGGAACTGCCACCATGGCACGCCTCGTCGGAGTCGATCTCCCGCGCGACAAGCGCATCGAGATCGCACTCACCTACATCTTCGGCGTCGGGCGCACCCGCGCCACCGACACCCTCGCCGCCACCGGCATCAGCCCCGACCTGCGGGTCCACGAGCTGACCGACGACCACCTCGTCGCGCTGCGTGACCACATCGAGGCCAACTACCAGGTCGAGGGCGACCTGCGCCGTGAGGTCACGGCCGACATCCGTCGCAAGATGGAGATCGGTTCGTACCAGGGCCGTCGCCACCGTGCGCACCTGCCCGTCCGCGGCCAGCGCACGAAGACCAACGCGCGCACCCGCAAGGGTCCGAAGCGCACCGTCGCCGGAAAGAAGAAGTGATCTAGATGCCTCCGAAGAACACCGGCGCCAAGAAGGTGCGCCGCAAGGAGAAGAAGAACGTCGTCCAGGGCCAGGCCCACATCAAGAGCACGTTCAACAACACGCACGTGACGATCACGGACCCCTCGGGCGCCGTGATCGCGTGGGCCTCCGGCGGGACCGTCGGCTTCAAGGGCTCGCGCAAGTCCACGCCCTTCGCGGCGGGCATGGCGGCCGAGGCCGCCGGTCGCCAGGCGATGGAGCACGGGATGAAGAAGGTCGACGTCTTCGTGAAGGGCCCGGGCTCGGGTCGCGAGACGGCGATCCGGTCGCTGAGCGGCGTCGGCATCGAGGTCGGCACCATCTCCGACGTCACCCCCAGCCCGCACAACGGCTGCCGCCCGCCCAAGCACCGTCGTCTGTGACGGACGCGAAGAACTCAGGAGTCTGAATCATGGCCCGTTACACCGGACCTCTCACCAAGAAGTCGCGCCGCCTCGGCGTCGACCTCGTCGGTGGCGACGCCGCGTTCGAGCGTCGTCCGTACCCCCCGGGCATGCACGGTCGTGCCCGCATCAAGGAGTCGGAGTACCGCACCCAGCTGCAGGAGAAGCAGAAGGCGCGCTACACCTACGGCGTCCTCGAGAAGCAGTTCCGCAAGTACTACGAGACCGCTCACCGCAAGCCGGGCAAGACGGGTGACAACCTGCTCATCCTGCTCGAGAGCCGTCTCGACAACGTGGTCTACCGTGCCGGCCTCGCCCGCACGCGCCGCCACGCGCGTCAGCTCGTGACGCACGGTCACTTCGTCGTCAACGGCGTGAAGACGAACATCCCGTCCTTCCAGATCAGCAAGCACGACATCATCGATGTCAAGCAGAAGAGCCTGGAGACGACGCCGTTCATCGTCGCGCGCGAGACCCACGACCGGGACACCGTTCCCGGCTGGATCGACGTCGACGCCGACCGCGGCCGCATCCTGGTGCACCAGCGCCCGGTCCGCGAGCAGATCACCGTCCCCATCCAGGAGCAGCTGATCGTGGAGTACTACTCCAAGATCTGATCGACCTGTTCCACCGAGCCGGCTCTTCAAATAGCGGGAGAGCCGGAAAGGAAGTTCCATGCTCATCGCACAGCGCCCCGTCCTGACCGAAGAGGTCGTCGCCGACAACCGTTCGCGGTTCGTCATCGAGCCCCTCGAGCCCGGCTTCGGGTACACCCTCGGCAACTCGCTGCGCCGCACGCTCCTCAGCTCCATCCCGGGCGCGTCGGTCACGTCGATCAAGATCGACGGCATCCAGCACGAGTTCTCGACCGTCCCCGGCGTGACCGAGGACGTCACCGAGATCATCCTCAACCTGAAGAACCTCGTCGTCTCCTCCGAGCACGACGAGCCGTTCGTCATGTACCTGCGCGCGCAGGGCCCCGGCGTCGCCACGGCCGGCGACATCGAGGCCCCCGCGGGCGTCGAGGTCTACAACAAGGACCTGCACATCGCCACGCTGAACGAGAAGGGCAGCCTGGAGATCGAGCTCGTCGTCGAGCGCGGCCGCGGCTACGTCTCGGCGGTGCAGAACAAGACCGGCGACGAGGAGATCGGGCGCATGCCGGTCGACTCGATCTACAGCCCGGTCCTCAAGGTCAAGTACAAGGTCGAGGCCACCCGAGTCGAGCAGCGCACCGACTTCGACAAGCTGATCATCGACGTCGAGACGAAGTCCTCGATCCTGCCGCGCGACGCGATCGCGTCGGCCGGTTCGACCCTCGTCGAGCTCTTCGGCCTGGCCCGTGAGCTCAACGTCGAGGCCGAGGGCATCGACATCGGCCCGTCGCCGGTCGACGAGCAGCTCGCCGCCGACCTCGCCCTGCCGATCGAGGAGCTCAACTTCACGGTCCGCTCGTACAACTGCCTCAAGCGCGAGGGCATCCACTCCGTGGGTGAGCTCATCACGCGCTCGGAGCAGGACCTGCTCGACATCCGCAACTTCGGCTCGAAGTCGATCGACGAGGTCAAGGCCAAGCTGGCCGAGATGGGCCTGGCCCTCAAGGACAGCCCGGCCGGTTTCGACCCGTCGGCCGTCCTCGACTCCTACGACGACGACGCCAGCTTCGCCGAGGACGAGCAGTACTGAGCTGCTCGCTCATCGACCGTATTACTGACCTGGAGACAGACACATGCCCACGCCCACCAAGGGAGCCCGCCTCGGCGGCAGCCCGTCGCACCAGCGCCTGATCCTGGCGAACCTCGCGACGGCGCTGTTCGAGCACGGCCGCATCACCACCACCGAGGCCAAGGCCCGCCGTCTGCGGCCCTACGCCGAGCAGCTCATCACGAAGGCCAAGACCGACACGGTGGCGAACCGCCGCCAGGTCGTCAAGGTCGTGCGTGACAAGAGCGTCCTGCACACGCTGTTCACCGAGATCGGTCCCGCCATGGCGAGCCGTCCCGGCGGATACACGCGCATCACGAAGATCGGTCCGCGCAAGGGTGACAACGCCCCCATGGCCGTCATCGAGATCGTCGAGGAGAAGTCCTTCACGGCGCAGGCGACCGCTCCGGCGACGAGCAGCGCTGCTCCGGTCGAGGAGCCGACGGCCGAGGAGACGCCCGCGGTGAACGCGGCCGACGACTCCGCCGAGGTCGAAACCGACGTCGTCGCGGGTGCGCCCGCCACGGAGGCCGAGACCGAGCCGGCTACCGAGACCGAGGTCGAGGCAGCTGCCGAGGCCGTCGAGGGTGCGACCGACGAGGACACCACGAAGGCCTGACCCCAGGTCCCGTCACGAGGGCCCCCACCGCACCTGCGGTGGGGGCCCTCGTGCGTACGTACGGGGAACGGGACGAGATTCCCGATACTGGTCGGGTGAGCGCTCGGCTGCCGATAGGGTCGGGCCGGGCGTGTCACTCGGGCGCCGACCAGCCCGGCGCCGGTGGCCGCAGCCGCGCTGGCCGAGGCGCAGGCGCCGTCGGCCGAGCCCGAGGCCGTGGGCATCATCGTGCAGAGCACGGCGTCGCAGGAGAAGGTCGAGGCTGCGGTCGCCGACGCGCTCCCGTCCGACGTCGAGGTGCGCGACACGGTCGACGGCGCCGCAGGCCTGTCGCTCGTGGAGCTCGACGGAGCGCTCGAGGGTGACACGGCCAGCGCGGTCGCCGACGCGATCGAGCAGCGCGGCGACGTCGCGTTCGCGACACCGAACTACCGGGTGCAGGCCTTCTCCACACCGCCCGTCTCGACCGACGACCCGTACTTCGTCGACCAGCACAACCTCTGGGACCGCTCCCGGTCCAGGGGTGGCTACAGCGTGCGCGCTCCGTCGTTCTGGCAGACCACGCGCGGCAGCAGCGACACCGTCGTCGCCGTGCTCGACACCGGCATCGTGGCGAACCATGCCGACCTCGCGGGGCAGCTGGTCCCCGGCTACGACCTGGTGACCGACGAGTACGTCTGCCCGACGGGAGCGCAGACGTGCCACACGCGCGGGACCTTCACCAACGCCGACGACGGCGACGCGCTCGACCCCGACCCGTCCGACCCGGGTGACTGGATGGACGCGTCCTGGGCGAGGAAGTGCGGCGCGCCGAAGGGCACGAGCTACGCCAGCTCGTGGCACGGCACCCACGTGGCCGGGATCGTCGCGGCCAGGGCGGACAACGGACGCGGCACCGCCGGCGTCGCGCCTGGCGTCCGGGTGCAGCCCGTGCGCGTCCTCGGCCACTGCGGGGGCGACACCTGGGGCATCATGCACGGCATCTACTGGGCGGCCGGGGCCGACCTCGGCACGGTGGAGGACAAGGAGTTCGCGGGCACGCCCGTGAACCCGACGCCGGCGAAGGTGCTGAACATGTCGCTCGGCAGCACGATGCGCACGGACGCGCAGCGGCGGCAGGCCTGCAAGGCCTATGCGAAGCCGCTGGCGTTCGCGCGGTCGCGGGGCGCCACCGTGGTCGCGGCGGCGGGCAACGACAGCTTCACCAAGAACGTCAGCGCCAACCTCTCGGTCCCGGCGGCGTGCCCCGGCGTGGTCTCGGTCGGCGCGACCAGCCGCACCGGGCACCGGTCGTACTACTCCCAGGCCGGCTCCACCGTCGACCTCTCGGCACCTGGTGGCGACACGATCATGGACGCGCAGAGCGACGAGAGCGACGGACGAGGCCACGGCGGCATCTGGTCCAGCCTGATCACCGCCACGACCCGCCCGAACACCGGCTACGTCGCCCGTCAGTACGAGGGCACCAGCATGGCGGCTCCCCACGTCGCCGCGGCTGCGGCGCTGCTGTACTCCCAGGGCGCGACGTCGCCCGCCAAGGTCGAGGAGACGCTCGAGCGGTCCGTCAGCCCCTTCCCGGCCCGCGACAAGCGGTACGCGTCGGTCGTGGTCAGCGACGGGCGGAAGAACTACCGGCTGTTCGACCTGAACTGCACGACGTCGCGCTGCGGCACCGGGATGCTGAACCTCGAGCGGTTCGCGCCCCGGACCGGTGGCACCGCCACCGTCGGGCGGACGGTCTCCTTCGAGGGCTGGCAGACCAGCCGCAGCGACGTCGCCTACGAGTGGTTCATGGGCGATCCCACGCAGGTCCTGGGCCGGGGCCGGACCTTCACCGTGCCGACCTCGGCGCTGGGCCGTTCGCTGGCCGTCAGGGTCACGGTGCCCGGCCAGGGCGACACGATCGTCGGCACGCCCACCGTGGGCAAGTCGACCAGCACCACCTCCACGGCGCTCGGGACGTCGGTCTCGCGGACCAAGCGCGCGACGTTGAAGGTGCGGGTCTCCGGTCCCGTGGGCGCGACGGGCACCGTGCAGGTCTACGACGGCCGCCGCCGCGTGACCACCGTGACCCTCTCGCGCGGCCGGGCGACGGTGCTGCTGCCGCGGCTCTCGAAGGGCCGGCACACCATCAAGGCCGTCTACGCGGGCAGCTCGCTGCTCAAGGGCTCGTCGCGCGCCCGGACGATCACCTCGAAGTAGGTCGGGTCCTCAGCCCCGGCGCACGGTCAGCACGCGGAACCCCTTGCTGCTGGCCGTGCGCTCGGTCGGCCAGCCCTGGCCGACCAGCCAGCGCTGCAGGCTGTCGGCACCCAGGTTCCTGCCCACGACCAGCCGGGCGTGGCCGTCGTCGGCGAGCCGGTCGAGCCAGTGCAGCAGCAGCGCGTGCAGGGCGTCCTTGCCGATGCGGATCGGCGGGTTCGACCAGATCGCGTCGAACCTCAGGTCGCCGGGCACGTCGTCCGGTGCGGCGACGTGGACGCGCGCCCCGTCGTCCGCCGCCAGCGCGTCGGCGTTGAGCCGGGTGAGCTCGCGGGCCCGCTCGTTCACGTCGACCGCCCACACCCGCGCCGAAGGCGACGCCGCCGCGACGGCGCACGCGATCGGGCCCCAGCCGGACCCGAGGTCGAGGACCGTGCCCGTCGGCGGGTCGGCGGACTCCAGCAGGATCCGCGTGGCGTGGTCGAGGTGGTCGCCGGAGAACACGCCCGTGCTCGTGGTGCAGGTGAGCCGATGCCCCCAGGCCTCGACCGCGACGGTGCGGCGCTGGTCGGGTCCGTCGGGACGGTCGTCGAAGTAGTGGCCGCTCACGCGCACCATCCTCCCAGCGGCCCCGGGGATCGGCTCAGCAGTGTCGCGAGACGTGCCCACGGGCACCACGCGGCAGCACGTCGCGGTCGCGCAGCTGGATGGGGTGCTCGCCCGCGCGCTCGCTGCAGGCACGGGCGTAGGCCCGGCGGCCGTTGTCGGTGTACTCGACCTCCACGACGGCCGAGCCGTACACGTCGGTGTAGGCGGCGCACTCGCGGTACACCTCGCACTCCTCGGCCACGGCGAAGTCGAAGCCGAGCGCCCGGCCGTCCAGGTCGGGGGTGTTCTTCTGGGCGATCGCCAGCCCGGCGTCGTGCGCGGCGCGCACGAGGGCACGTGCCGTCGCCTCCGTCTGGCGGCGCGTCAGCAGCCCCTTCGATCGCGTCCACGCGTCGAGGTTGTCGGGCTCGACCGCCGCGTAGCCATCGCGGGCACACGCCCGGAACCAGCGCGCGACCACCGCGACGATGGCCGCCCGACGTGCCGCGGTGCGCTGGTCCAGCAGCACCTCGTCGGGCCAGCCGGGATCGCGCACCAGACGTCCGCCCTTCCGCAGCAGCAGAGTGGGGTGGTGCTTCGTCCACCAGCCGAGGTCGCCCGGCTGCGTCTGGAAGGCGTTGACGTAGCAGACCGAGTACCGGTCGGGGTCGGCCGGAGCCGTCCGGTCGCGGACGACCACGGTGACGTCGTCGGCCGGTCGGTAGGCACCGCCCAGCTGGTAGTCGGCGACGGCGTCGGCCGGGAACGGCCGCACCTCGGGCGGCGGCGCCTGGTCGGCGGCCGCGGAGCACGCCGACGCGACCAGGACGGCCGCGACGAGCAGGAGACAGAGCCGCAGGGCGCGCGCAGGGGACGTCACCGTCCCAGGCTACGGCGTGGGTGTGCCGGGCCCCTCGTCACGACGTCGTCGGGCCTCGCCGACCCTCGTGGCGAGCCCGGCGTCGTCGGGGTACACGACCTCCTCCAGCACCAGCCCGTGCGCCGGCATCCCCTTGACGCGCGGGTCGCGGGCACCGGCCAGCAGGACCTCCCGCGCCCACGACGCGGGGTGCCGTCCCTCGCCGACCGCGACGAGCGCGCCCATGAGCGCCCGCACCATGGAGTGGCAGAAGGCGTCGGCCCGCACCGTGGTCACGAGCAGCCCGTCGTCGGGGGAGCGGACCGTGCTCAGCTCGAGCAGGGTGCGGATGGTCGTCGCGCCCTCGCGTCGCCGGCAGAACGCCGCGAAGTCGTGCTCGCCCACGAGCAGAGCACCTGCTGCGGACATCGCCCCCACGTCGAGCGCCCGCGGCCAGGCGACCACCATGCCGCGGTGCAGCGGGTCGGCACGGGCCGGGTCGTCCTGGATCCGGTACGCGTAGCGTCGCTCCAGCGCGCCGAAGCGTGCGTCGAACCCCTCGGGCGCGCGGCGGACCCGGTGGACGACGACGTCGTCGGGCAGCAGCCGGCGCAGCCGCCGGGCCAGCACCTCGGGGTCGACGTCGACGTCGAGGTCGACGGGCGCCACC